>Ga0209570_1000059_pt1 | contig 299959 bp, 287 predicted proteins | sample EBPBio172007_DNA_FD_185861 | JGI IMG/M metagenome (GOLD analysis project Ga0209570, IMG submission 185861) | Wastewater treatment Type I Accumulibacter community from EBPR Bioreactor in Madison, WI, USA - Reactor 1_9/17/2007_ DNA (SPAdes)... | ecosystem: Engineered > Bioreactor > EBPR >... | reverse complement strand
AGGGAATGCTGACTGACGCCCAATCGCTGTGAAACCTCCGCAACCGGGTAGCCCCGTTCGGTGATCTGACGCACCGCGTCACGCTTGAACTCGTCGCTGAATCTGGCGTTGCCCATCGGGGCCTCCCTGCCTCAAATTTAGGAAAGAAGGCGTCCAAAAATCTAGGGGCGATTCAAGGCGCCGGCCTCCATGTCACGCGGAATTGCCAAGACCGATCTTATGGACGGAAGCCTAAAGGCCACTCCTTTCATAATCGGATTGATCTTATTTCACTGTGCTGATTATTTTCCTTCCTGTCATTGCGGTCGGGTTCATCCCTGCAAAGGAGGCACGAGCCATCACATGTCCCCTGAGAGATTTGAAGCCGATTACCTGATCGAGACGCCGGTTGATCCGCGACGGGCTGCCGAGGTGATGGCAGGCGAACAGTCATCCGGCACCTTCGTATCAGTGCCGGGTGAAACGCCGGAACTGAAGGCCCGCGCCGCAGCCAGGATCGAGGCTCTGACCGAACTGGAAGCTGTCGACGAACCGTCGTTGCCAGGGGCGATCAGGCCGGTCGGTCAGGGATATCGCCGCGCGCGTGTCACATTGAGCTGGCCGATTGCCAATATCGGCCCCTCCTTGCCGAACCTGATGGCAACCGTCGCCGGCAATCTTTCAGAGCTTCAGCAGTTTTCCGGCTTGCGCGTTCTGGATGTCCGCTTGCCGGCTGCCTTCGCAGCCGCTTATCCGGGACCCAAGTTTGGCATCAGCGGCACTCGCAGTCTGACGGGCGTGATGGATCGCCCCCTGATCGGCACTATCATCAAGCCAAGCGTTGGCTTCTCCCCGGAAGAAACAGCGGCCACGGTTCAGGTGCTCGCAGAAGCCGGCATCGATTTTATCAAGGACGACGAGTTGCAGGCTGATGGGCCTGCCTGTCCCTTCGAAGATCGTGTGCGCGCAGTCATGCGGGTGATCAATGCCCATGCCGACCGAACCGGCAAGAAGGTGATGTTCGCTTTCAACCTCACGGATGAGGTGGACGCGATGCGGGCCAAGCATGATTTCGTCCTGGCCCAGGGCGGCACGTCTGTCATGGCGAGCCTGAACTCCGTCGGTCTGGCCGGAATGATTGCACTTGGACGGCATACCCAGTTGCCGATCCATGCCCATCGTAATGGCTGGGGCTACCTGTCGCGTGCGCCATTGCTCGGCTGGTCCTACATCGCATGGCATAAATTCTGGCGCCTGGCAGGGGCGGATCACATGCATTGCAACGGGCTACAGAACAAGTTCTCCGAAAGTGATGACAGCGTCATTGCGTCCGCGAAGGGCTGCCTGACCCCGCTTTTCGATGAAAAGCCTTGCCTGACCATGCCCGTCTTCTCGTCGGGGCAGACCGCACACCAGCCTGCAGAGACCTTTCGGCGGCTGGGGTCGATGGATCTGATCTATGCAGCGGGCGGCGGCATTCTAGCGCATCCGGACGGGCCAGCCGCCGGCGTGACCAGCCTGCGCGAAGCCTGGGCTGCGGCGATGGCTGGCATCCCGGCTACCGAATATGCCAAGACTCACCCGGCCCTGAAACGGGCGTTGGATCCACGCTGATGACGCAAGCCCTGCCGGATGGCCTCCTGATCGCCTGGTATGGCGATGATTTCACAGGTTCATCCGCCGTTATGGAGGTGTTGACCTTTGCCGGTCTGCCTTCCGTTCTGTTTCTGGAACCACCAACACCGGACGATCTGCTCCGATTTCCTGGTATGCGCGGCGTTGGCATTGCCAGCACCGCCCGTGCGCAATCCCCGGCCTGGATGGACGGCGCACTGCCACCGACATTCGAATGGATGAAACAATCTGCCGCTCAGATTTGTCATTACAAAACCTGCTCAACCCTGGATTCAGCCCCGCATATCGGCTCGATCGGTCGGGCGGCGGAGATCGGAGCGCGCATCTTCGCAGATCCTTTCATGCCAATGCTGATCGCCGCGCCTGCGATCCGTCGGTATCAGGCATTTGGCCATCTGTTTGCCGGGGCAGGAGATGGGGTCTTTCGGCTCGACCGGCATCCCGTCATGGCGCGACACCCGACGACGCCGATGGCGGAGGCAGACGTCACGCTCCACCTCGCCGCACAAACTCCGCAGCGGATTGATCTCATTGATCTTGAGGCTCTGGGAAGCGATGGGGTTACCAGATCCCGTCTCGACGCCATTCTGGCCGAGGGGCCGGCAATTGTCGCATTCGATACCATGAGCGAGGCTGATCTGGCGCGGGTGGGCGCCGTCATTTGGGGAAACCGGCGTCGGGGTCGGTTCGTTTTGGGGTCACAGGGCATCGAATATGCGCTTGTCGCGCATTTCAGGCAGAACGGCTGGCTGCCGTCGGCCGCGCCGCCGCCCCCGTTCGCTCGCGTTGCACAATTGCCGGTCATCTCCGGCTCGGTGTCACCGACCACGGCCCGACAGATCGCGCATGCCGCACAGCATGGCTTTCGCATTCTTCCTTTTGACGCGAGCCAGGCTCTCCTGAGTTCAGACAGGGCCGGCGCTTTGATCGATGGCACCGTAGCCTCCGCCTTGCACTGCCTGGGCGAGGGAGGTTCGCCACTGATCTGTTCGGCGCAAGGTCCCGATGATCCGGCGGTAATGCGGTTTCGGGCAACGGCCCGTCAACTGGGCATGGATGAGGCCGAAGCGAATAGGGTTCTGGGCTCCACCCTCGGCGCGATCATGTCCCGTATCATCGATCAGAGCGGGGTTAGCCGTGTCGTTGTGTCAGGCGGCGACACGTCAGGGGCTGTGACCCAGCAATTGGGTGTGCGCGCCCTGACGGCGCTAGGCACAACATCACCCGGCGCCGCTTTGTTCAAAGCGGATCGGGGTGGTGACAGAATGCCGATCGAACTCGCTTTGAAGGGCGGGCAAATGGGAGCCGTTGGTCTTTTTGCCTGGCTTCGCGACGGACAGGCGCGCCCAGACTGAGCGCGCCACGATGCGTTATCTGTGGCCTGACTGCCTACGGAGCAACCTTCGCTGCTAACGAACTTTCACGGGCGCTTGGCCAAAAGCGATATTGACTTATCAAAACGTTTTGGATGAATATTCAAAACGTTTTGGAAGAGGCGTTCATGACCTCATTGCGCAGTCTTGCATCCGAACTTGGGCTGTCTGTCACGACCGTTTCCCGGGCGCTCGACGGCTATGAGGATGTGGCTGTGGCGACGCGTGAGCGTGTGAGCAGGGCTGCTGCGGCCGCCGGATACCGCCCCAATTCAGCGGCGCGCCGCCTGCGCAAGGGATCGAGCGAAACGGTTGCGCTGGTGATGCCGACCGAGCCGGGGCGGTTTTATGAGCCGGTCTTCGTTGACCTTCTGGCGGTCATCGGTGAACGGCTGGCGGCGCGGCATTATGACCTGATGCTGCTGGCGGCGCGGCCTGGCGCGGAGGAACTGGCGGCGTACCGGCGCATCGTCAAGGATCGTCGGGCCGATGCCTGCATCATCGTGCGAACCCGCCGCCATGATGAGCGTGTTGCCCTGCTGCAAGAGGCGGGTCTGCCCTTTGTCTGCCACGGGCGCACGGAAACCCATGCGCCTTATGCCTTTGTCGATGGCGATGGCGAAGCCGGCTTCCGGGAGGTGACGAGCCGCCTTGTGTCGCTTGGACACAGGCGGATCGCGCATCTTGCGGCGCCGGATCGTTTCACTTTTGCCGAGTTGCGCGCGCGCGGCTGGCACATGGCTATGCGGGCGGCCGGGCTTGCGGATGATCTCAAGCTGATGTGCGCCTCGTCTGAAGAGGCGGGCGAACAGGCCGCCACAGAGCTGCTTGCTGGCCCTGAACGGCCGACCGCGCTGATCTGTGCGACCGACCGGATCGCCATCGGCGCGATCAGGGCGGTGCAGGCGGCAGGGCTGGTGGCGGGGCGCGATATCGCGGTGACTGGCCATGACAACATCCATGCCTCGCGGTTCACCCATCCCGCCCTCACGACAATGGAACTTGAGGTGCAGCCTGTCGGTGAATGTCTTGCCGACAAACTGCTGCATCTCATTGAGCGCGGCATGCCGGAACGGGCCGGCGACGTATTCCCGCTGCGCCAGATCGTGCGGGCATCTTCTGGCGAGGCGGACTGACATTCAACCAATCCGGTGACCGGGAAGACCCGGCGCTTTGAACCCTAGGGAGACCACAATGACTGGATTGAAGCGACTGCTGGCCGCGACCGCTCTCACAGGCGCGGCCCTCTCCGGCGCGATGGCGCAGGAAACAATCTTCCTTTCAACGCAGCTTCGCCCGGTGGAAGAGGCGACCAAGGTGCGCCAGATGATCCTGAAGGGGGCGCCGGGCCCTGTAACATTCATCGTCGAGGAACCTTCACCGTTCCAGACCCGCATGGATGCGGAAACGCAGGCCGGCAAGCGGACCATCTCAATGGTTGGCGCGCTCCATGGCGAACTCGCGCCGCTCGTCGGCTCGAAAGCTCTCGAACCGGTGGATGAGCTTGTCGCCAAGGCGAAGGAGCGCGGTATGCCGGATGCCATGCTGGCGCTCGGCAAGCTCGGCACTGACAAGCAGATGTATATCCCCTGGATGCAGGCGACCTACATCATGGCCGCGAAGAAAGAGGCACTCCAGTATCTGCCGGCGGGCGCCGATGTGAACGCGCTGACCTATGCGCAATTGAAGGACTGGGCCAAGAACATTCAGGACAAGACCGGCAAGCGCGCGCTAGGCTTCCCGGCTGGGCCCAAGGGTCTGCTCACCCGCTTCTTCCAGGGCTATCTCTACCCCTCGTATACGGGCGGGGTCGTCACCTCGTTCAAGAGCGCGGATGCGGAAGCGATGTGGGGCGCGTTCAAGGACCTTTGGACGCATGTCAATCCGAACTCGGCTTCCTACGATTTCATGCAGGAGCCGCTGATGGCCGGCGAGGTGATGATCGCCTTTGACCACGTTGCGCGCTTGAAGGACGCGCTGGTTGCGGCGCCGAATGATTATGTCACCTTCCCGGCGCCCTCCGCCGGAAAGGGACGCGGCTTCATGCCGGTGGTCGCCGGTCTCGGCATTGCGGCGAACGCGCCGAACAAGGCGGGCGCGGTTGCGACCATCGAGCATCTTCTGAAGCCCGAAACGCAGGTGTTGATGGCGCGAGAACTCGGCTTCTTCCCGGTGGTGAAGGCTGATCTTCCGGCGGATCTGCCCGGCGGCATCAAGCTTCTCGTTGAAGGTGTCTCGAAGACACAAGGAGCGAAGGACGCGCTCGTTTCGCTGCTGCCGGTCGGCCTCGGCGCCAAGGGCGGCGAGTTCAACAAGGTTTATGTCGATACCTTCCAGGCCATCGTGCTGCGCGGCGCGCCGATCCGAGCCACGCTCGATGCGCAGGCGGTTACGCTCCAGACCATCATGAACGAGACGAAGGCGCCCTGCTGGGCACCGGACAAGCCGAGCGACGGCGCCTGCAAGGTCAACTGATCGCCCGCTCTGCCATTGGCCCTCTGCCGAAGGGGAGGGGGCGCTTCCGGTGAGGTCATCATGACACGCTCGCGCCTGCTTCCCTATCTTCTGATCGGCCCGGCTACGGTGTTCCTTCTGCTGCTGTTCGTCATGCCACTGGTGCAGACGATCGCGCTGGCCTTCACCGACAATGGCGCGACGTCGCTCACCAACTTCCGCAAGATGATGGGCGACCTCAACTTCGGCCTGTCGCTGCGCAACACGTTCCTATTGGTCCTCGCCGTCATTCCGCTCCAGCTTTGCCTGGCGCTGATGATGGCCCTGATGGTCCAGAAGCTGGAAAAGGGGCGCGATCTCGTGCTCTGGATCCTCATTATCCCACTCGGCATATCCGATCTGGCAGCGGGCCTTGTCTGGCTTTCGATCCTTCAGGATCGGGGATACTTCAACACGGTGCTGAACATGCTCGGGCTCATCGACGGCCCGGTGAACTGGCTGTCCTACGAGGCGCCGGTGAGCCTGTTCGTCGGTGTGGTGCTGGCCGAAGTGTGGCGTGCCACCGCGATCGTGCTCATTATCCTCATCGCGGGGCTGCAACTGATCCCCAGGGAATATGCTGAAGCCGCCGAGATTTTCGGCGCGACGGCCTGGACGCGCTTCCGCAAGATCACGCTGCCGCTGCTCAAGCCCTCGATCCAGTCGGCGCTTATCCTGCGTACGGTGCTCGCATTTGAGGTCTTCGCGGTGGTCTATGCATTGGCCGGGCGCAACTTCCCGGTTCTGGTCGGCGAGGCCTATGCTTGGCAGCATGTGAACCAGAACAACGGCGTTGCCGCGGCGTATGCCATCCTGGTGATGCTGATCTCGCTCGCAGCAACGGTCATCTACATCAAGGCGCTCAGAACCAAGCCGGAGATGCAGCCATGAGCGCGGCCGGCGTTTCGCCCGGCCTGCGCCGGTTTGTCTTCTGGTCCGGTGTTGCGGCGCTCTGTGCCTGGGTGCTGGTGCCGATCTATCTGATCGCACTGGGCGCGTTCGGCGGGCGCGCGGGCGTTTTCCGGTGGCCAAAGAACCTTCTGCCGTGGGATGCTTCATTCGCCGCGTTGGAGACGTTTCTGGCGGTGGAGGGCGTCTGGGCCGCTGCGTTGAATGGCGCACTGGTGGCCTGTCTCACCATGCTGTTTTCACTGCTGCTGGGGGCGCCCGCCGGCTATGCGCTGGCCCGCTACACCTTTGCCGGACAGAGCGCTTTCCGAATGCTCGTGGTGTTGACGCGCGCCTTTCCTCTCGCAATTCTCGCGTTGCCCCTGACGGTGACGTTCATCCGAACCGGATTGTACGACACCGCCATCGGCGTCGCGCTTGTTCATACGGCACTGGCACTGCCTTTTGCCGCGCTGGTCTCTTCAAGCCTGTTCATGGGCATTCCGCGTGAGCTCGAGGAAGCCGCCTGGGTGTTTGGCTGCACGGGGTTTCAGGCCTTCCGCAAGATCGTGCTGCCGCTCGCGCTGCCGGGGCTGGCAGCGGCTGCGATCTTTGCCTTTGTGATTTCGTGGAATGAAGTCTTCGCCGCCTCGGTGCTGACCGTGCGCAACAAGACACTGACCGCCTATCTCCTCACCGTGCTCGCAGAATCGCCGCTGCACTTTCGCTTCGCAGGTGGCTTCCTGCTCATCCTTCCTTCCGTTCTCTTCATCTTCGCAGTGAGGAAATACCTCTTTGCGATGTGGGGAATCGCCAACAGATAGGGTCGTTCATGGCTGGCATCACAATTGACCGGATCGAGAAGCGATTCGGCGCGGTCACCGCCCTTAAGCAGCTCTCGCTGGAGGTCGCCGATGGGGAATTCCTCGCCCTTCTCGGCCCATCAGGTTGCGGCAAGACGACGCTGTTGCGCATCATTGCCGGGCTGGAAAGCCAGACGTCCGGGCGCGTCCTGATCGGGGGACGGGATGTCTCTGCCCTGCCGCCGCGTGAGCGCGGGCTGGCGATGGTATTCCAGAACTATGCGGTCTTCCCGCATATGACCGTTTACGAGAACGTCGCCTTTGGCCTGCGGATGAAGGGGGCCAGCGATTCCGAGGTGAAAAAGCAGGTTGAGCGTGCCGCCGGCCTTCTGCATATCGAACCTTATCTGGAGCGCTACCCGGCCAAGCTCTCCGGCGGTCAGCGCCAACGGGTGGCGGTGGCGCGGGCGCTTGCCGTGCAGCCAGCCGTGCTGCTGATGGACGAACCCCTGTCCAACCTCGACGCGCTTCTGCGTCTCGAAATGCGGTCCGAGCTTAAATCTGTCCTTGCCTCATCGGGCACCACAACGGTTTACGTGACGCATGACCAGACCGAAGCGATGGGGCTCGCCGACCGGATCGCCGTAATGCACAAGGGCGTTATCGAACAGATCGACAAGCCGCAAACCCTCTATGAGCGTCCGGCCACGCGGTTTGTCGGCGGGTTCGTCGGCTCGCCGCCGATGAATTTCATCGATCTGCCCGTAAGTGGCAGCACAGCACGCCTCGGCGCATTTTCCTGCCCCGTCGCGATGGCCGGTGGCACGATCACGGCCGGCATTCGCGCAGAAGACATCACCATATCCGATAGCGGCGGCTTGCCCTTCGATGTCGGCGTGTGTGAACCCCTGGGCGCAACGTTGCTGCTGACCGGGCGGATCGAGGGGCAACTGGCGCGCGTGGCCGTGCGCCCGGATTCGTGCATCAGGCCCGGGGACAGGTTGGGCCTTGCGCCCGCGCTCGACCGGATCGTCTGGATCGACCCGAATGATGGCAGGGCACTGGGAGCCGCAGCATAATTGTCATGACGATGTTCAGCGATACACACACGGCTCAGGCCAAAGCCATTCTCGCCGCCAATGATCGGGGCGGCTACACGGTGCCAACCCATGGGCTTTACCCGTTCCAGTGGAACTGGGACTCGGCCTTTGTCGCGATGGGCTTTGCCACCTTCGACATCGATCGTGCGTTGCGCGAGCTGGAGCGCCTTGCCGAGGGCCAGTGGGCCGATGGCATGATCCCGCAGATTATCTTCCACACCCCTGCGGACAGCTACTTTCCCGGCCCGGAAGTGTGGGGCACACGCCACATCATCGCCACCTCCGGCATCACGCAGCCGCCGGTCTTCGCCTCCGCCCTGAAATTCATTGCCGAGCGGGCCGATGTCTCGTTTGAACCACGCATCCGTGCGCTGTTTGCCGTGGCGGATCGCTATCATCGCTGGTTTGCATCCGCGCGCGACCCCGAGGCGACAGGGCTCGTTTCGACCCTGCACAATTGGGAAACCGGACGCGACAACTCACCGGAGTGGGATATACCGTTCGCGCGCGTTCCCGAGACGACGACCACCGTGATTCGTCGCCGCGACACCGGCCATGTCGACGCCTCGATGCGCCCCACCGATGCCGATTACCGCCGCTATATCCACCTCGTTGATCTCTATCGCTCGCTCGACTGGAATCCGGCCGCCATGCTGGCGAAAACACCGTTCCGCGTCGCTGATATTGGCACCAATGCCATTCTTCTGGCGGCGGAAGAGGCGCTGCTGGCACTTCAACCGCGCTTTGGCGCGAGCAACTCGGAAGCGGACATCCGCGCCCGGATTTTACGCCTGTCGCGTGGCCTCTCCGGCCTCTGGAACGCGGATCACGGCTGGTATCTCTCGCGCGATCTGCTCGCATCGGCGCCCATCGCGGTCCGGACCTCCGCCGGGCTTCTGCCGTTGCTGACGAATGTACCAGATCGCGCGCATGTGGCCCATATGTCGGGCGTGGTCGACGCCCATCTTGATGCCGTATGCATGGGCATTGCCTCCACCTTGCCTGGGGAGCCAGGTTTTGAACCGAAGCGCTACTGGCGCGGTCCGGTCTGGGCCATCATCAACTGGATGATTGCAGAAGGTCTTGGCCGTCATGGGCATCCAGCACTGGCCGAGCGCGTGCGGAAATCGACGGCCGAAGCCATCGAACGGCGCGGTTTCGGCGAGTACTTTGACCCCACGACCGGCGAGGCGCTGGGTGGGGCCACCTTTTCATGGACTGCGGCCATTCTTCTGATGCTGCGGGATCAGTAAGTGGCAGCTCCGTTGCGCTCGACTGCCAGTTTGCTGCCGGGAATGCGTGAGAGCATTCAAACCGGGGCGATCCCGTATTGCATTGAAAGAATACAAAAATACAAGGAGATTGAGCGTTCTTAATAATGAGAGCTGTGTGGCAGCGCCTCCGGTGCCGAGGCTCCGTCCCAAAGCCAAGAAGATAGGCAGGCAAACCGCATGACTTCGGCAACTCCGTCCTTCGCCGTCCATCTCCACGACGTGCAGGCGCTGATCCGGGATTACGCGGCTCTTGCGCGCGAGCAGGCCGCCGGCATTCTGTTGGACAAGGGCAAGCTCAAGAGCGATGTCGCTGCGCGCAACCAACGTCTGCTGCATGGACTTGCCTGGACCTGCACGCTGTCTGAAGCTGCTGTGAGGGGTGCGGAATGGGGGCTGCGGCTGGCCGCCACCGGGAGGCTGGGCCCGGGCGAACGCGCTGTGCTTGGCATTGGCATCGGCGAATACCTGGACCAACTGACGCTTGGCGTCACCATGAGCCAGAACGAGGTGTTCCGCCCGCATGAGCTTGATCTTGAAGCAGCAGCCAACGCATTGCGCAGCGCGCCGGCGGCGCAGCACTTCATTCGCGCGGGGAATTCGGCAGACGCGCGCGCGGCGCTGATCGCCTTTGTTCGCGAAGGCGGGCGCATTGATGAGGCCTTGCCGGATGACGCTCTGAACATGGTGCGCGAACAATATCGCCGCTTCGCCAACATGCGCATTCTGCCCTACGCGCACGGCTGGCACCTTGCCGATGCGCTCATCCCCGACGAGATCGTCATCGAAATGGCGGAACTCGGCACCTTCGGCGTCTGCATTCCGGAGGAATACGGCGGCCTTGGTCTGGGCAAGATCGCGATGTGCATTGTCACCGAAGAGCTGAGCCGGGCCTGGATCGCCGCCGGATCGCTCGGTACGCGTTCGGAAATTGCCGGCGAACTGATCCTGCAAGGCGGCACACCGGAACAGAAAGCGTACTGGCTGCCGAAGATCGCCAGCGGTGAGGTTCTGCCGACGGCGGTTTTCACCGAACCCGACACGGGCTCCGATCTTGGCAGCGTACGCACGAGAGCGAGCCGGCAGGCGGATGGAAGCTGGCGCATCAGCGGCGCGAAAACATGGATCACCCATGCCGCGCGCTCGGACCTGATGACCGTGCTTGCGCGGTCCGGTGAAAAGCCCGGCTATGCCGGACTGTCGATGTTTTTGGCCGCCAAGAAGCGCGGCACAGGCGCCGATCCCTTCCCCAGCAATGGCATGAGCGGTTCGGAAATTGCTGTGCTCGGCTATCGCGGCATGAAGGAATACGACATCGCCTTCGACAATTTTCCCGTGGCGTCCGATGGTCTTCTGGGCGCGGCCGAGGGGCAGGGCTTCAAGCAGTTGATGCAGACCTTCGAGGGCGCGCGTATCCAGACCGCCGCGCGGGCCGTGGGCGTAGCCTTTCGCGCCTATGACCTCGGGTTACAATATGCGTTGGACAGGAAGCAGTTTGGCCAATCGATCATCGGTTTTCCGCGCGTGTCTGACAAGCTGGCGTTGATGCTGGCCGAAACCGTGATGGCGCGGGAACTGACCTATTACGCCGCCAATGTGAAGGACAAGGCGCTGCGCTGCGACATCGAGGCAGGCATGGCCAAGCTGCTCGGCGCACGTGTCGCTTTCAGCAATGCCGATGTGGCGCTGCAAATCCACGGCGGCAACGGCTATGCACTGGAGTTCGAGATTTCCCGCGTGTTCTGCGATGCCCGCATCCTCAACATCTTCGAGGGCGCGGCGGAGATTCAGGCGCAGGTGATCGGACGTGGGCTGCTGGAAAGGGTGAGCCCTGACGCCCAAAGAGCGAATGCGCGGTAATGCCGGCAAGGCGGGGGCGATATTTCCCTGCCGTGCAAAGCGCGCCGCAGGGTTGTCTTCCTGCGTCGAAAGCTGCGCCGCAGCCTGTGCCTCCGTGGCTTCACCGGCGACGCCCCATGTCTGGAAAGGCAACACCGCGCGCATCGCACGCTCAATTGGCTCGGGCCTGTCGTGAGGATCGCAATCCGGCAATCCACCAGCGAGACAATCCGCCCATTTCCCGAATCTTCGAAAGATCCCGATTCAGGAGCTCTCATCCGGCCCCTGCGCCAACATGAACCGCTCGAAGAAGGCAGCCAGTCCACTGTGATCGTCGAGTGGCAGCACATGGGCCACATGCTGGTCGGGCCGCACCACCACCAGTGCGCCGTGGACGCGGTCGATCCCGCGCGCCACGAAGATATCAGGGCCATTCCTGAAATCAGGCGTGAACGCCTTTTCATAGTCGATCAGGCCGAACCTTCCCTTGCGCGGCAGCAGCATGAGCGGCAGGTCTTCAAGGCGCATGTCGCGATGCCCCTGCTGGAAGATGCCGCGAACATCGATCACGCTGTCGATGTTGGCCCCCTTTGGCGTGAAGCGTAGCACCGGAGACTGTGGCGATGTCGCAAGGAAGGCCATCAGGTTACGCATGTTCTCGCCGCTGCCATCGGCGAAGGCATAGAGCCTCCAGGCGCCGTCCGCGCGTGCAACGTGGCCGAGGTGAAGCGGTTTGCCATCGGCGAGCCGCACGACCGGCGCCGAGTGAAAGCGCATCCCGATGGGAAACCCCTTGGCCAGCGCCTGATGCGTTCCGGTCGCTGTCAGATAGGTTTCCGGCGGATAATGCGTCGCAACCCCGGCCGTGTATCGCCCGGACCTGACGAAATAGGCCTGCAACTCCGCTGGGTCGACTCCGCCGCGCTCGGGATGGGCCGGATCCTTCGGCGGCGAAGCCATGATCTTCGACCATTCCCGGTCAAAGTCGATCAGCCTTTGCGCAACGGCGTGACGTTCCTCGGTATAGGTGCGCAGCAGTTCCGGGCGTGAGCGCCCCTCCAGCACTGCGGCAAGTTTCCAGCCGAGATTATAGGTATCCTGCATGGAAACATTCATGCCCTGGCCGGCCTTGGCGCTGTGCGTGTGGCAGGCATCGCCGGCGATGAAGACACGCGGATCCCGCCGGTGTCGCTCTTCGACAGGCACATCGTCAAAGCGGTCCGTCACGCGTTGGCCCACCTGATAGACCGCGAACCAGGCAACGCTGCGCACATCGAGCGTATAGGGATGCAGTACGCGCCGCGCGGTCGCAAGGACGCTCTCCTGCGTATGTCGGCGCACATCCTCGCGGTTATTTGGGTCAAGATCGCCCATATCGACATAAAGGCGCACCATGTAGCCGCCTTCACGCGGGATCAGCAGGATGTTCCCCTCGGACTTCGATTGGATCGCAGCCTTCAGGCGGATATCTGGAAAGTTCGTTTCCGCCAGAACATCGACGACGCCCCAGGCATGGTTGGCGAAATCTCCCTTCGGCACAGCGCCGATGGCTTCGCGCACCTTGCTGCGCGCACCATCGCAACCGACAACGTATTTCGCACGCACGATTCTGACCTCGCCGGTCGCGACATGCTTCATCACCGCCGCGACCGGATGCTCGCCAGAGCTCTCGATCGTCAGGGTCTCGAAGGCCCAGCCGAAATCAGGGCGAAGCCGCGTCGGTGATTTCTCCGCAAACTCCTGAAGGAAGTGCAGCAGCCGGGCCTGATTGACGATGAGATGGGGAAACTCCGACAGCCCGTCCTCGGTGTCCTGCACACGGCCGGTCCGAACGATTTTCGACGGATCATCCTTGGAAGGACGCCAGAAGACGGTCTCATTGACCCAATAGCCTTCCCGAACCATCTTTTCGCTGAGACCGAAAGCCTCGAACGTCTCCACGGTGCGGCAGGCAACGCCATCGGCCTGTCCAATCTGCAAAGGCCCTTCGCGCCGCTCGACAAGGCGCGTTGTGAGGCCCGGAAAGGTCGCCAACTGCGCCGCGAGCAACATGCCGGCGGGGCCGGCACCGACGATCAGCACGTCCAGGGTCTCAGGCAGTTCCGCCGAGCGCTGTCCAGCTCCGGGTGCTTCAGCGAGAAGGTCGGGATCGCCGGTCGAGTATCCGTCGAGATAAAATTGCATCGCGCTCCTCCAGGTCCCGTTGGGGACTGCGGCCTTGGCCAGGGAATGATTGCCTTCGCAGTTTCAATGGTTATAAATTACGATAATCAGCATACTGTCAATCAAGAAGTTGGCCTTTGGGCGGCGTGAGGCATCCAACGTCGTCCTGATGGTCGCGATATCGTCTGGAAGCAGGGCTGGCGGCGTTGGCGCTATGAGCGACGAACCGTCCGGAAAGCAGCAACGCCGTTGGTGCGAGCTTGAGGATTTCGACCGCTTCCGGCACGCGCGGTCTTGGTGGCAGGCCGTTCGGCTGGTCTGGCGCGATCCGTAGAGAACGGACTTCGTTTTCCAGTAGCCAAGATGCAGGATTTTGGCATTCTGCTTCCATTGTCGGCCAATTGGTGAATTGGGCATTAGGGAAAACGGGAGCAGCGCATGGCGCAGGATTTCAAAATCAAGATTGCGAAGGACGGCCCCTATCTGGTCAGCGGCCCGGTGCTGCTCAAGGAGCAGACCATCATCACCGATGCAAACGGCGGTTCAGTGGACTGGAAGGTCACGCGCACATTCGACAAGCCGGCTCCTTATGCGCTGTGTCGCTGCGGACAATCGCGAAACAAGCCGTATTGTGACGGAACCCACGCAAAAGTCGGCTTTGACGGCACGGAAACGGCGAACAGGGCAGATTATGTCGATCAGGCCGAGCTCATGCGCGGCCCCCGTCTGTCCCTTTCGGATCAGGAAAACCTCTGCGCTTTCGCCCGCTTCTGCGATCCCAATGGCCGGGTGTGGAACGAGGTTTCCGAAACCGACGATCCTGAGGTTGCCCGGGTCTTCGTGCCGCAGGTGAACAAATGCTCGTCCGGACGCCTGGTCGCGTGGGACAACGCTACCGGAAAGCCACTTGAAGAGAAGCGCGAACCTCAGGTCAGCATCACGCAGGATCCGGCTGAAGGTTGCTCCGGCCCGATCTGGGTCGAAGGCGGCATTGCCATCGAGGCCGCAGACGGCGCCGTCTATGAAGAGCGCAACCGCGTGACCCTGTGCCGTTGTGGTCAATCCAGCAACAAGCCGTTTTGCGATGGGACGCATGCTTCGATGAAGTTTTCGGACAGGGCCTGAGGATCCGATCACCGGCGGCTGGTGGTCAATTCGCCAACCAGCCAGCCGACGAAGGCACTGACTTCCGGATGGGTCTGGTCTTCCCGGCGATAAAGAAGCCGGTGGGCAACCACAGGCAGGGCAAGATCGCCGAAAGGCCGGATCAGCGTGCCTGAACGCAACAGGGCCTCTGCCTGCAAGGTGGATTCAAGAACGATACCGAGCCCGCCTACGGCCGATGCCAATGCCAGATGTGCCCGGTCGAACTGGTGCCCGCGCGGGTTGAGCGGCGTCGATGGCGCAAACCGCGCGGCCCACTGCTCCCAGCTGACCAGACAACGAAGGGAATGGATCAGCGGTACCCGCGCAATGTCAGCCGGGGTCCTGAGGTCATGTGCCTCGACATAGGCGGGGCTGGCCAGCGGCAGGATGGTTTCATTGGCGAGCGGGATGGCAAAGCAGTGCTCCGGCACCGGTCGACCGTATTGGATGTCGACCATGATGCCATCCCCATCGAGCCGTGCAGGTTCGTGGCTGGCATAGAGCGTGATGTCGATGCCAGGGTGCGCGGCGTTGAAGCGCGGAAGGCGCGGCACCAGCCACAAGGTGGCAAAGCTCGGGCTGCAATGCACCATCAGGCGGCGCAGGCCCTGGCTGTCGGTCACACGGCGTGTTGCAGTGGCAAGGCGGGCAAAACTCTCACCGATCGAGGTGGCGTAGAGGATCGCATCCTCCGTGGGCGTCACGCTGCGATTGCGCCGGAGGAACAACGGCTTTCCCAACCGCTCCTCCAGCGCGCGCATCTGGTGGCTGATGGCAGACGGCGTGAGATGGAGCAGCGTGGCAGCCTTGGCAAAGCTGCCCGCTTCCATCACCGCACGGAAGGTGACCAGCCACTGTAGCGGGGGGAGATCGCCAATCATTGGTGAATTCTGCTCATCATTATCTGCAGGACTTTTCGTTTTTCAGGTGGGAAAACCCAAGATAGCATCTCCATCGAGAAATGCAGCTAATCAAAAAAAGCTGCCCTTTGGGAACCGCGAAAGGACAATCGGGAATGAACCTCTATCGCTTGCTGCTGGAGCGCAAGAGCGCTGGACGGCCCGTGACCGTTGGCATTGTCGGCGCCGGCAAGTTCGGCACGATGTATCTGAGCCAGGCCCGGCTGACCGAGGGGGTCCATATCGTTGCTGTGGCCGATCTGAACGTCGCCCGTGCTCGTTCGCAGCTTACGATGGCCTCCTGGCCGGAGGCTCAGTATGGCGCCGTCGACTACGATGACGCGCTGAAGACCGGCAAGACCCTGCTCACCACCGATGCCGAGACCATGATCAGGCACCCGGCGATCGAGGTCATCATCGAGGCCACGGGTGATCCGCGTACCGGCATCAGGCTTGCGCAACTCGCCATCGCCAACGGCAAGCATATCGTGATGGTCAATGTCGAGGCGGATGCGGTGGCAGGGCCGCTGCTGGCAAAGCAGGCGAAAGCGGCGGGCGTCGTCTATTCGCTGGCCTGGGGCGACCAGCCCGCCATGATCGCGGAGCAGGTCGATTGGGCCCGCGCCAACGGTTTCCGTGTCGTTGCCGCCGGCAAGGGTACGCGCTACCATCCGACCTACCACCAGTCCACGCCCGATACGGTCTGGGACATCCTCGACAAGTACCTGAAGATCGACAACCGTCAGTCGATCAATCCAAAGATGTTCAACTCCTTTGTCGACGGCACCAAATCCGGTATCGAGATGACGGCGGTGTGCAACGCCACCGGACTGCATTCCCAGCCCGACGGGTTGAGCTTCCCGCCCGCCTCGCGTTTCGAGCACGCCGAGGTGTGCAAGCCGAAGGCCGATGGTGGCGTTCTCTCCGGCAAGGGCGTGACGGAGGTGACCTCCTCGCTCTACCGCGATGGCGCGGATGTGCCGCACAACCTCGTCATGGGTGTCTATGTCGTGTTCGAGAGCGACAGCCCCTATTCGCGCCAGTGCATCCGAGAATACAACCTGCTGCCCGACAGCTCGGGGAAATACGCCGCACTCTACCGACCCACCCACATGATCGGCCTCGAACTGGGAATCTCCGTGGCGTCTGCCGCCCTGCGCAAGGAAGCGACCGGCGCGCCCATCTGCTTCAACTCGGATGTGATCGCCACCGCAAAGCGCAGCCTCAAGGCCGGCGAGATGCTTGATGGTGAAGGTGGCTTCCTCGTCTGGGGCAAGCAAACGCCAGCGCGTGCCTCACTCGACAACGGGTATCTGCCGCTTGGGCTCGCGCATCAGGTAAAGCTGAAAAACGACATCGCCGAAGGGCAGCGTCTCAAATGGTCGGATGTTGACTATGACGCCAATGACATCGCCGTAAAGGTTCGTCGCCAGATGGAGGACGAATTCCGCAACGCGCAGATTTGACCGGCAGCCAAGAAGAGCTGGATCGACCAGCCTGAAAACAAATCAACAGGGAGAAAACCATGACATCCTTCGACAAGGGCGGGCTTGACCGCCGGACTGTTCTGGGTGGGGCGGCCTTTGCGGCCGGTCTCGTCGCCATGCCTGCGGTTCTTCGCGCGCAGCAGCTCAAATGGATCGGCGCGTCCGCAACCCCGCCGACCGACTTTATCGCCATCGGTCTCGACACCTTTGCCGCCCGCGTGAAGGATCTGACCAAGGGGCAGATCGAGATCACCACCCATCATGCCGGCTCGCTTGGCGGCGAGCGTGAGCATGTCGAAGGGTTGCTGACCGGGGCTGTGCAGGTGGCTTCCCCCGGCGCGGCCATTCTCGGCGGCTGGTACAAGCCGGCAGAAGTGTGGACCTATCCCTACATGTTCAAGGATGTCGCGCACAAGGATCGCGTCATGACCGCGATCATGCCGGAGTATGGTTCGGCAGTGGCGGCTCAGGCCAAGCTGAGGCCGCTGGCTTCCATTCCGCGGATGCCGCGCCAGCTTTCGTCCAACCGGGTCGTCAAGACACCGGCCGATCTCAAGGGCTTCAAGATCCGCGTTCCCGAAACCCAGATGTGGCTGAAGACCTTCCAGCGCTTCGGAGCCTCGCCGACCCCGCTGCCGTGGCCGGAAGTGTTCCAGGCGCTGAAGTCGGGCGTGATCGAGGGGCAGGAAAACCCGCTGGCCCTCACCTACAACGCCGGCATCTTCGACGTGAACAAGAACTTCGCTTTGACCGAGCACATGATGCAGGACAACATGATCGTGGTCGGCGAGGCCGTTTTCGCCAAATTGACCGACGATCAGCGCAAGGCATTGAACCAGGCCAGCCGCGACATGGAAGACGCGCTTCGCAAGAAGGTCATCGAGGACGACAAGCGCATTCTTGACCTCACCAAGGCCAAGGGCATTGCCATCAACGAGGTGGACAAGGAGGCCTTCCGCAAGGCAGTCGAGGGGCTCGATGCCGAGTTCCCGCTGGTCAAGCCCTGGGTCGACAAGATCAAGACCATCTCGTAGCCCTCTGATGGGGCATGTCTGCCTCTCCGGCCTCGGGACCGGGGAGGCACCATATGATCAGGGAGGGGCGGATGTCCGAACTCAACGGCTTTCCTGTGTTCTGGCGCAAGGTTTGCGATGGCCTTGAAGGGCTGGCGCGCCTTATTGTCGGCAGCTCGATTTTGGCCATCGTCGCGATCACGATCCTTTCGGTCTGGTATCGCTACGTGCTCGATGCGCCGCTGTCCTGGACGGAGCAGGTCAGCCGCATCCTGTTTGTCTGGAGCGTTTTTGCCGGTGCGGCGGTGCTCTATCGGCACCTTCTGCACATTGTCATAGACATGTTCGTACTGATGCTGCCGAAAGGCGCGCAGACGCTGCTGTGGTGGATCAATCACGGGCTGATGCTGATTGTATCGGGCCTGATCTTCTGGTTTGGCATGGTGCTGACACTCGCCACGATGGACCAGACGTTCGGCGCCCTCGAAATCTCGCCTGCAAGTTTTTATGCCGCCGCGCCGTTCTGTGGCGCGCTGATGCTGGCGTTCTGGCTCGAAAAGTCGTTCGATTCGTCAAAACGCGAACCGCAAGGCGAAGTTCACCTCTGAAGGATGTAAGCCATGTCCGCCATCCTGATGGGCGCATTCCTGCTTTTGATCTGCATTGGCCTGCCCATTGCTTTTGCCATGGCGTTGGGCGCAGTCGCCACGATCGCTTATCACGGCACGCTGCCCTATAATCTCTTCATCCAGCGGGCGTTGATCGGGGCGGATTCCTATTCGCTGCTGGCGATTCCGTTCTTCATTCTCGCCGGCAACATCATGAATGTCGGCGGCATCACAAACCGCATCATCAGCTTCGCCAATGCCTGTGTCGGGCGTTTTTCGGGCGGGCTCGGGCTGACGACGGTGATGAGCTGCATGGTCTTTTCCGGTGTATCCGGCTCGGCCGTGGCGGATGCGACGGCGCTCGGCAAGGTGTTGATCCCAGGCATGCGGAAGGCGGGATACGACCCGGCCTTTTCCGCCTCGGTCACCGCGTCGGCCTCGGTGATGGGGCCGATCATTCCGCCGTCGATTCCGCTGGTCATTTACGGGTTGTCCGTTGGCAAGGGCGTCTCGGTCGCCGCGCTGTTCCTCGGCGGTGTGGTGCCGGGGCTGATCCTCGGGGCCGGGCTGGCCGTGGTCACCTTCCTGATCGCGCGCAGCCGCAACTATCCGGTGCATGAAGCGGTGCCGATGCGCGAGGTCTGGCAATCCGCCGGCAAGGCGGTGTGGGCGCTGATGATGCCCTTCGTCATCCTGTTCGGCGTCACGGGCGGTGTGGTGACGGTCACGGAGAGCGCGGCGTTTGCGGTCCTCTATGCGCTGTTCGTTTCGATGGTGATCCACCGCGAACTTGGCGTGAAGGATTTGTGGCCGATCCTCGTGCAATCGGGGCTTGATTCCGCCGTGGTGATGATCATCATCGCCTTCGCCTCGGGCTTCGGCTACCTGATGGCGATCTCCGGCCTGCCACGCGAAATCGCGGCCTGGATCGGCGCTGTCTCCAGCAATCCCATCGTTATCATGATGCTGATCAACGGCCTGCTGCTGATCGTCGGCTGCTTCATGGAAGCGATTGCCGCCATGATCATCCTGATCCCGGTGCTGATCCCGATCGTGCAGGCCGCCGATATCGATCTCATCCACTTCGGGCTGGTGATGGTGTTCAACCTGATGCTGGGGCTGCTGACGCCCCCGGTCGGCATCCTGCTCTATATCTGTGGCAACTTCGCCCAGGTGAAGATCGAAAGGGTGGTGAAAGAGGTCCTGCCTTTCATGGCGGTCGGCCTGATCGTGCTGGTGCTGATCACCCTGTTCCCGCAGCTGGTGCTTTGGCTGCCCAGGCTGGTGATGTGAGGAGTGTGCCCATGGGCCGCCTGAAGGATCGCGTTGCGCTGGTGTTCGGAGCGGGGTCTGTGGGGCCGGGCTGGGGCAACGGCAAGGCCAGCGCTGTTGCCTATGCGCGCGAGGGGGCGATTGTCGCCTGCGTCGACGTCAACGAAACCGCAGCGCAGGAAACCGTGAGGATCATTTCCGGCGAAGGTGGCAAGACGCCGATGTCGGCGGTCTGCGACGTGACCAACGAAGGGCAGGTGAAGGCCGTCGTCGATTTGGTCATGGGAATGTTTGGCCGCATCGACATTCTGCACAACAATGTCGGCACCACGAAAATGGGCGGTCCGCCGGACATCACGCTGGAGGACTGGCACCGTCAGATCGACATCAACGTCACCGGCGCATTTTTGGCCTGTCGCCATGTCATTCCGGTCATGCAGGCGCAGGGCAAGGGCGTTATCACCAACATCTCGTCGGCTGCCGGCTTGCGCTATACGGGGTATTCCTACGCCAGTTATTACGCTGCCAAAGGCGCCGTGAACCAGTTCACGGTGGGCATCGCCCTTCAATATGCGCGCGAAGGCATCCGCTGCAACGCGATCCTGCCGGGGCTGATGGATACCCCGCTGATCCACACCCAGATCACAGGCCAATACACGGATACCGCCGAGATGATGGCCAGGCGTCATGCCGCCTCACCCACGGGCAAGATGGGCACGGGGTGGGACATCGCCAATGCTGCGGTGTTTCTGGCTTCCGATGAAGCTGCATACATCAATGCGGTATGCCTGCCGGTTGATGGCGGACTGACGGCGAGATGCAGCTAGGAAAACCGGCGCAAGCTTCCCTAACCGCGTTCTCCGCGCAGCGTTGAAAGCCCGATCCCCGTGGCATCGAAACCACCATCAACTGCCAGCGTTTGGCCGGTGATGTAGCCTGCGCCGTCACTACAGAGAAAGAAGACGGCCTCTGCGATCTCGGTTTCCAGTCCATAGCGGCCGAGCGGGATCGCATCGCGGTAATCGGCCCGGATTGCGGCAGTATGGACCTGCCGCGCCATGGCCGTCTCCACCGGTCCGGGGGCGACGGCGTTGACGCGGATGCCGATGCCGGCGAACTCCGCCGCCAGCTGCTTGGTCAGGTGGCTGAGGCCGGCCTTGCTGGTGCCGTACGCGACGCGGAGCGTCGAGGCGCGCAGCCCGGAAATCGAGGTGATGTTGACGATGGCACCACCCCCATGGGCCTGCATGAACGGGGCCACCGCAACCGAACACAGGAAGGGGCCGGTCAGATTGACATCAAGAACGCGACGCCACTCGGCCGTCGTCGTCTCCAGCACGGGCTTGAACACCGCGACACCGGCATTGTTCACCAGCGCATCAATGCGGGCAAAGTGCCCAGCGATTGCCGCCACAGCATCGTTGACAGCCGCCGGTTCAGCGACATCACAGGTGATTGGCAGCACCCTCGCCGGCAAATCCAATGCCTCGGCGGCTGTTTCCAACGTCTTGCCATCAATGTCGATCAGACCAACAGACCAGCCGGCGGCAAGAAAGCGGCGTGCTGTCGCGAGCCCGATGCCCCGCGCAGCACCTGTTATGATGGCAACGTTGGGAGCATTCGCTGTCATCGACTGGCCTTTCGCGATCTGTTGTCCCTCGCCAACACCGTCAGGTGGGGAAGGCGAACACGGTTCAAGCTAGGGCATCGCCAGCGGGGGCGCCAGTCGTGAGCCCGCGGCCGGCGGCGCGGAGGCATAAAAAAATCCGGCCGCCCGACGGGGCGACCGGATCTTTGCGGAGTGGGGCAAGGGGGAAGCTGCCCGTCTCACGCGACTTCTGTTCAGGCAGCCTTGCTGCTCTGATCCTTGGCAGCCTTCACCGAAGTGGCGAAGATGTTGCGGATGATCGAAACACCGGCAACCAGCTGGTCGTAGTTCTGCTTGGCGATCGAGCGGATGTAATCCGCCTCAATGCGGTACACGTCGCCAAAGGTCGGGGCATTGGCGAGGTCCTTCACCATGTCCGTGGTGCGGGCGAGATTGGCGTAGGACGCATCAACGATGTGATGGCCGAGGCCGGTCAGGCCCTCGACACCCTTCACGGTGCCGGCAGAAACGACATTCACGGCGCTGGTGGCGCTGGTGCGCAGCGAGCCGGCCTTGTCCTTCACGGTGTCGGCAGCGCCGGCAACGGTCGAACGGACGGAGTTGAGGTATTCGGTGTTCTTGGCCTTGTCGACAACGCGGAACAGCGTCTTGACGGCAGAGTCAGCCTCGTTGCGGACTTCCTCGATGCGGGCCTCGGTCTTGGCGGTCTTGGTCATGATAAGCTCCATTCAGGTCAGTTGGAGGTTTGATCCAGCGCCTCCATCGCCGATAGTTCATATATAAACCAAGACATTGTGCAGTGCAACATAAATCTTTCGTCTGATCCGATTTTTTTCTCGTCGCGAGATCCGGGACGCGTTACCGCAGCCCGAATGCGTGCAGGACACTATAAAGGATCAACCCGATCAGCCCGCCGATCAGCGTTCCGTTGAAGCGGATGTATTGCAGGTCACGACCGATCTTGGTTTCGACCAGCAGGGTCATATGTTCCATGTCCCAGGCTTTCACCTGGTTGGAAATATAGGTCGAAATGCCCTGCTTATGCTCGGCAATGAAGGTTGAGAGGGCAGTCACCATACCCGAATTGAGTTCTGCCCTGAGTTCGGGATCTTCCCCGAGCGCCCGGGCGGCCGAGACCAGAACGGTCGTCAGGTGTCGCTGCAAGGCGGAATGCTCGGATTCCGCATCCGCTGTCACATAGTTCTTGAGGCTCTCCCAGCCGATGGCGAAGAACTCGGCGGTTTCAGGCCGCTGAAGCAACGTGTTCTTGAAGGTGTCGACCTTCTCCTGGAATTCCGGCGAATTGCGCAGGCGCAGGACGAGGTTGCGCACCAGCTTGTCAACTTCGAGGCGCAGCGAGTGATCAGGGTCCTGCTTGACCTCCTCGATCAGGCCGGCAGCCGACGTGATGATCTTGCGCAGAAGGAAACCGTCGGCACCGAGCGTTCGCAGCAGCGAGGGCAGTTCCTCGCGGATCTTGAGAAGGACGGTCTCGACCGATTTCGGCTCCAGCAGCAGTCGGCTCAGCACGTCGAGCAGTTCATCGAGGAAATGCTGGTGCCGCTGACCCTCCACCAGTCCTTCGATCAGGTTGGCGATGAGCGGGGCGACATTCACCCGCTCCGCAGCCTCCATCACGCGGTCGGCCACGAAAGCCCTCAGGCGCGAAGCATCGGCGGAATTCAGCGCATGGGGCAACATCCGCACGGCAAAGCCGGCAAGCACACCCGCCCGCTTCTCGTCAGCCAGCCAGTTGACGACCAGCTTGGCAAAGTCGGTTTCGGCGAGCTTGGCCCGCACCTGTTGCTCGGCCAGAAAATTCGCTTCGATGAACGAGCCGAGACTTTCAGCCACCCGATCCTGGTTCGAGGGAAGAATGGCCGTATGCGGGATCGGCAATCCGAGCGGACGGCGAAACAGAGCCACAACCGCATACCAGTCGGCGAGCCCGCCAATGGTTGCCGCCTCTGCAAAGGCGGCCAGATAGGCGAGCGCCGGATAGCGCGGCTCCAGTGCCTTGGCGGCGACGAGCGTCGCCAGGCTGGCCCCGAGCAGGGCGGTTGCGCCCGCCTGCATCCGGCGCAGGCTGGTCAGCTGTTCCTGATCTGCTGGCGAAAGCGGAGCGCGGGGCGCGGCCATGACCAGGAACCTTCAGTCGCGCGGATAACCGGCGAGAGATCCGTCACCGCTGATAAAATCGTCGACGATCGCCGCCGTTGCGTCCGCTTCCGTCACCACGAACAAATGCCCGTCATCAATTAACGCCAGCCGGGCGTTGGGGATGCGCGAGGCCAGCAATCGGGCATTGAAGACATTGATCAGGGGATCATCGGTGCCCGACAGCACCAGCGTCGGCATTTTCAGCGTGTGCAGCCAGTGAACCGAGGTCCAGCCGGTCATGGCCAGAAGCTGGAGCGCGTAGCCGTAAGGCGTCGCCCCCTTCATTGCGGCAGCATGTTCGTGGATCAGTGTGGGGTCTTTGCGGAAGGCGCCGCCGTAGAGTTCGCCGGCGACCGAGCGCATATAGCCCTTGTCGATGTAGCGGCGCGGGCCGGCCATCTTGAAAATGGCGGAGAGTTTGCCCGGGATCATGACAACGCCCGGCGAGGTTGCCACCAGAATGAGGCGCTGCGTCGCGTCGGGATATTGCCGGGCGAACTGCTGTGCCATCGCACCGCCCCAGGAAACGCCGGCGACAACGACCGGCGTATCGATGCCCATTTCTGCGAGCAGATTGAAGGCGAGCTTGGCGAGCGTTCCGGGTCTGTAGGGACGCTCGGGCGCGGGCGAGCCACCGACACCGGGAACATCGAAGATCAATGCGCCGATGCCGCGACGACCGAGCGCTGCGATAAAGGGCAGCGCCAGTTCAAGGTTCGCGCCGATACCATTGAACATCAGAACCGTTGGGCGGTCCGCCGACGCTGGCGGGCGATAGGCGGTCGCAAGGCTCTGATCCCCTACCACCACCTGGCGGAAAAGGATGCCATCGGAACCCGGACGGTCAGAGGCTGTCTGGAACTGGGCGGCGGTGCGAGACAAGGGCAACTCCGTGACTGGAAAATTCGGGCAGGCGACAGCCTTGCCGCGAATGAAACCGGATTGGAGCGGCAGGTCAGGGGCAAACCCCGGAAACCCGCCGCTCCGTCTGGTCCTCAGGGCTCGAGCACATAAGAGCCTGGGGAAGCCATCAATTGCGGATGCCTGGTCGATCCAAGCGCCGCTGGCGCCGGTGCCTTGTCACCCGAATGCTTTTGCACCCAGCCGAGCCAGTGGATCCACCACGAGCCATTGGTGCGCGGATGTTTGAGCGCCCAGTCTTCGGCATCACGCTCGTTCGCCGGTCCAGCCACGAACGTCGCCTTGGGGGCGCCGGGCGGATTGAGCAGCGACTGGAGGTGTCCCGAATTCGAGAGCACGAAGGTGGCGCGTTTGCCGAACAGGCGGGCTGTCGCATAGCACGCCTTCCAGGGCGTGATATGGTCCGTTGTGCCGCCAACGACATAGGTGTCGAGCTTCACCTTCTTCATGTCGATCACTTCGCCGCCAATCGTCATGGCGCCGGCCTCGACGAAGGGGTTCTTCGCGATCAGGTCGAGATAGTCGTGATGCAGTTGCATCGGCAGGCGCGTCGTATCGGCGTTCCAGTAGAGAACGTCAAAGGCCGGCGGCGGATTGCCGAGCAGGTAGTTGTTCACCCAGTAGTTCCAGATGAGGTCGTTCGGGCGCATCCAGGCGAAGACGCGCGCAAGTTCGGCGCCTTCCAGTACTCCCTTGACCCGCGAGATTTCGCGGGCGGCCCGCACCGTTTCCGGCGTCACCATCGCCGCGAACTGGGAGGATTGTGCGCTGGAGGTATCAAGCACGCAGACTGCGAGCACGAGGCTCTCGATCTTCGTCTCGCCCCGCGCGGCGAGATAGCCGGCATAGGTCGAAGCTGTAATGCCGCCCGAGCAGGGACCGAGCAGATTGATCGTCTCCGAGCCGGTGATGTCGCGGATCGCATCAACGGCCTCGTCGAGCGCCAGCACATAATCGGTGAGGCCCCAGTTGCGCTGGGCCGGAGTCGGGTTACGCCAGGAAACGACGAAGGTCTGGATGCCGTTCCGGACGAGATAGGCGACCATGGATTTGTCTGGCGCCAGATCAACGGAATAGAACTTGTTGATCTGCGGCGGCACCATCAGCATCGGGCGCTTGTAAACCTCTGGCGTATTCGGCGCATACTGGATCAGCTCGATGATCTCATTGCGGAACACGACCGCGCCCGGCGAGATGGCGATGTTCTCGCCCAGTTTGAACTTCGACTTGTCCACGGTCGAAGGCATTCCGCCGTTCTCGATCATGTCGTTGACGAAGTTCTTCGCAGAATCGAGCAGGCTGGCCCCGCCCGTATCGGCGATCTTGCGCACGGCGGCCGGGTTTGCCAGCATGATATTGGACGGTGCCATCGCGTCGATCAGGATCGACGAGACGAGCTGAGCCCGCTGCCGGTCCGCAGCCGAGAAATCGGCCGTACTCACGAATTCGTTCAAAGCCTTCGACCATGCCATGTAGGTCTGCCAGAGGCCCGTATGCAGCTTGGACTTCTGCCAGGTCGGATCTGCAAAGCGCTTGTCGCGCGGGTCCGGCTTGGCATCGGCATTGCCGGTCACGATCCCCGCGAGCGAGGTCATGAAGCCCATCCAAGCCTTGGCTGCGACGGTCGGTTGCGTCACCATCGCCTTCATGACGGTGGCGGCAGCGCCCGCCAGATCATTGGTCTGGAGCCCGAACATCGGGTTGAAGGCGAGCGTCGTGCGCGCAGCGTCTTCTTCATACTGGGAGGGGCCGAGATCAGGGGCGGCTTTCGCCGCGGCTCCCTGACCTGACCCCTTCACCGAAAAGGGCGGCCGGGGATCAGCATCGCCAGCGTTTCAGCAACCATGGCGGGGCGGGGCGCGCCCTCAACCTCCAACGTGCAGATGTTCTTCATCAGAACGCCCTGATCCTTGGGGGTCAGATCGGCCAGGGCGACCCTCAGACGGACCTTGGAGCCCGATTTCACCGGGGTCAGGAAGCGCACCTTGTCGAGACCGTAGTTGAATGCCGCAATCGTATCTTTCGGCGCAATGCCGATTTCCATCGACAGCGCTGCCACCAGCGACAGCGTGAGGTAACCATGCGCAATCGTACCGCCGAAGGGACTCTCGCGATTGGCGCGCTCCACATCGACATGGACCCACTGGTTGTCACCGGTGGTCTTGGCAAAATCGTTGATCTTCTGCTGGTCCACGACATGCCACGATGACACACCGATTTCCTTGCCGACATAGTCCTTGAAGTTTTCCCAGGTCAGTTCGACGCTCGACATTCCGCTCTTCCTCCAGACGGGCCAGCCCCGTTAGGTCCGGCTCTCGAATATCTGCGCACGAAATTGATCCTCGTCGGGCCGCGCGCAAGGCCCGCCTTTGGAGACGCTGCACGAGCCTTCGATGATGGCTCGGCTGCGAATAGTTCACATATAAACTAAATAGGGGGAGCCCACAAGTGGTCCCATGACGATTTATGCACGATGGCACACATCGCAACGGGTGCAACGGGAAATTCAGGGCGGGCTCCGCCGGGCTTCAGCCGGAAAACTCTTCGGTCGTCAGCGCATCCCATGATGAAATCCGGACGCTGCGCGCATCAATACTCACGCCGAAATCCTCCAGTTTGCGCAAAGTGCGCGACAGGCTTTCGGGTTGCATTCCGAGATGGCGGGCGAGAACGTGCTTTTCAAAGGGAAGAGTGAGTTCCGCGGCTTTGCGTCCGGCGTCGAGATCGGTCAGGAAGGCAACCATGCGGGCAATGCCGGTGCCGGCCTTCATGCGTGTGACTTCCAGCAGCAAACGGTGCAGATGCACCGAGATCGAGGCGACCATGGCCAGCGCGATATCCGGTCGTTCCTTGATGGCCTGGATGATCGGCGCAGCGGGAATGCGCATGAGGCGGCAATCGGTGACCGTCTCGGCGGTGGCCGGATAATTCTGCCCGGTCAAGGCTACGGCTTCTGCGATGCTCTGGGATTTGGCGAAGAGCGCGATGATCGCCTCGTTGCCCTTTGGGGTGATCCGGGAGAGCTTCAGCCAGCCGTCAAGCACGAAAAAGATATCGAGCGCTGGACTGTTTTCGTTGAAAATGACCGTCCGTGCCGGAAGTCGATGGACAACAGCCGCATTGATCAGCGCGGAGAAGATAGGCTCCGGCAGATTTGCAAACATAGGTTGCATTCGGACCATCCGGCGGTCTTCCGGCAAAACAGGCAGGCGATCAGCACGCATAAGTACGACTTTCGGATCGAGGGAACGATCCGACTATGCGACAGCTGCGCCCCGGATGCCATGCCCTTCGATCCAGCGTTCGATTTCCTTTGCTTCGGCGGGCAGCATGACGCCCATTCCGGCTGCAAAAGCATTGAACGCGGCAAGGTTGGTCTGGCTGACGCCAGCCAGGACCGGAGTGCCGTTTGCGAGCGCTTCGGCAATCACGGGCCGGAAGCCGTAGCCAGCGGCTTCCGCCTTGCCGAACTTGTTGACGATCAGCATATCGGCACCGGGCAACGCCGTTTCGGTCATCGCAACCGCCCGGGAGAGCGCATCCGGGTCGAGCCGGCAGCCGCGCGCATGCTGGCCCAGCCGCTGCGAAATCCGCAAGGAAGCACCACCCGAAAGATCGACAAGCTGCATGTCACAAGGGCAGAGCGGGTCATAGGTCTCGTTGGCCTGCACCACGCCTGCCAGCCGCCAGCCCCGCTGTTGCAGGCGGTTGGCGACGCCGGCGATCAGCCCATCTGCGGCATATCGGCCGTCGTAGAGAACGCCGGCCAGCAGGATTTCCGGGTCGAAACGGGTCATCTCGGTGCCCTCTTTGCCTTCTCGACATCGGCACCCTGAAGATAATCGACGACTTTCTGCGTCAGGCTCACATTGTCAATGGTGTCGAGCATGTGCTGGTAGTTTTCAGCGGCTTGCGGCGGCAGTTTATGCGCGATGCCCTGATGGCAATCGATGCAGGTCTTGCCTTGGTTCAGCGCGCTTTGGTGCAGGCGCCCGGCGCGCGGTTCCTGTTGCGAGAACTCCATCGAGTTGAAATTGTGGCAGTTGCGACATTCGCGGCTGTCCGTCGTCTTCATGGCGCGCCAGACGCTCTTAGACATTTCGGGCCGGTAGGCTGCGAATTTGGCTGGCGTGTCGATCGTGCCGAGAATCTTGTGCCAGACCTCGTAGGAGGCCTGGATCTTGCGCACCATCTTGTGCCCCCACTCCTTTGGCACATGGCAATCAGGGCAGGTGGCCCGCACGCCGGTCTTGTTGGAATAGTGCACGGTGCTGCGATACTCGGCGTACACATTGTCCTTCATCTCGTGGCAGGAGATGCAGAACTGCTCATTGTTGGTCGCTTCGAGCCCCCAGTTGAAGGAGCCCCAGAAGCCGATGCCCACGACGAAGAAGACAGAGGCAATGATGCCCCAGCCATAGCGCGAACGCGCGGTGAACCATGTCCAGAGCCGGCGGAAAAGGCCGGGTTTGGCGGGGGCGGAGTTCGTGTCGGTCATGATCCGCCTCAGTTCTGCACTTGCGTGGCGTTCTTGAAAGCGTTGCCGACCAGCGGCTTCGCATCGGCCTGTGGCACGTGGCACTGCTGACAGAAATAGCGCGTACCGGCGACCTTATCGAGACGCACGCCCTGCCGGTCGACGTAATGCGTTTCTGAAATCTTCGGCGCGCTGACGCGCGTGTTGCCCGGCCAGTCGTGACAGGTCATGCACTGGTTGTTTTCTGTGGTGATCTGATAGCCGTCCGTCTTGTGCGGAATGAGCGGCGGCTGCTGGCGATAGGCGCGGCCAAAACCATCGGCGGGCGTTGCCTGCTTCAGCACATCGGGCGCAGCGGAATCCTCCGTCAGCGGGGCTTCGCGGAGGGATTTGATGCCCTTGAGTTCCTGCGCAAGGCTGTAGCCGGCGCCTGTGAGGCCGAACACCAGGGCAAGGACCGCAGCGGCGCGGGCGGCGGAGGCCGGGGTTTTTGTCATGGAAGGTTCCCTTCGCGGAATGGAGGAGCGGCAGCGTTCATGGAAAAGGATGGCACGGGCACCTGCGTCCCGGCATCGAAGCGGTGCGTGAAGGCGAAAACCCGTTCGGGACAGGCATCGATACAGGCACCGCAAAGCGTGCAGTCGCGCGAGAGAATGACCGGGCTGGCGCCGCTCCGTGCCCCCCGAAGGGCCGGCGCAATCACATGCGGCTCGGGACAGACGGCAAAGCAGTCCATGCAGTCGTCGCAGGCCTCGCGCGCCGGGGCCGATACCCGCAGGATGGCGATCGAGCCAATGGCGCCGTAACACGCTCCGACGGGGCAGAGATGGCCGCACCAGCCGTGCTTGGCAACAAGCAGGTCAAACAGGAAAATCGCTGCCGCCGGGATCAGCCCGAACCACAGTCCGAACACCAGCGCGCGATGCAGGGCCGTGATCGGGTTGACGATCTCCCAGGCGACAAAACCGGTGATGAAGGAAACCACCAGAATGGCGACCGCCAGCCAGTTCCTGAACTCGGCACGGAGTTTCGCACTCTGCGTGATGTTGAAGCGCCGGCGCAGATAGGCGGCGAAATCCGTGACCGGATTGAGCGGGCAGACCCACGCGCAATAGCTGCGGCCGCCGAAAAGGAGATAGGCGACAAGCACGATCAATGCGCCGAGAGCGGCGGTCATTTCCGGCCAGTGCCGGGCAGCCAGCGTTTGCGCGAACACGAAGGGATCGGTGAGCGGCAGGACGCCAAGCGTCATCGACGAGGCCAGGGTGCCCTTGGTGATCCACAGGCCAAACAGCGGCCCTGTCAGGAACAGCGCCAAAAAGAAGGCCTGCGAGACGCGCCGCAAAATGCCGAAGCGATGCGCCTGCCAGACGCCCTTCTTCTCCCGGGCTTCGAGGTATGGGGTGACGTTCGCTGCCATCAGCGCACCTTGGGCAGCGGCGCATCATCGCCCACGAAGGGCGGCGGCGTCTGACCGGGCGTGGAAACGCCGTCGGGCAAGCGAGTCGGCAGCTTCACAGGCGCATCCACCAGCGCCTCACCCGCCTTGCGCTTCTCGTCCCAGCCGCGACGGTAGTGCGCATCCTGACGGGCCAGCACGATCTCCGCCGGCAGAACCTTGATCGCCGCCTCATCAAGCACGCAGGACCGCTCGCACTTGCCGCAGCCGGTGCAGAATTCGGCATGAACCACTGGCTCGAAGATCGCGTGTTTGCCGGTCCGGGTGTTGTGCGTCATCTCAAGCGTGATCGCCTTGTTGATGACCGGGCAGACCCGATAGCAGACATCGCACCGGAGGCCCTGAAGATTGAGGCAGGTTTCGCGCGAAGTGATCTGCGCGACGCCCATCTTGGCCTTGGTGATCTCGACAAGCGCGTGATCGAGCGCGCCGGTGGGGCAGGCCTTGACGCAGGGAATGTCCTCACACATCTCGCAAGGAACGTTGCGGGCCGTGAAATAGGGCGTGCCCAGCGCTGGCCCGTCGGCCCAGTCCGCAAGTTTCAGCGTGTCATAAGGGCAATCGCGGACGCAAAGTCCGCAGCGAACACAGGCCGAAAGAAATTCCTGTTCCGGCAAGGCGCCGGGTGGGCGCAATGCCTGGGTTGGTTTGGCCAGCGACTGCTCGCCGAAGGCGGCGAGCATGACGCCGCAGGCCGCAGCGCCGCCGCCAAAGCGCGCCATATCCTGCAACGCCTTCCGGCGTTGCGGATTGCTGGGAGCCTTGTTGTTGCCAGCGGCAGACATCGCGTCGATCCTCAGGCGCTGACCACGCGGCAGGCGCACTTCTTGTAATCTGTCTCCTTGGAGATCGGACAGGTCGCATCCAGCGTCAGCTTGTTGGCCAGCTGGCTCTCGTCGAAGAACGGGAAGTAGACAAGACCGCGCGGCGGCTTGTTGCGACCCTTGGTTTCGACGCGCGTCAGAACTTCGCCGCGCTTGGTCTGGATCTTCACAGTCTGGCCGCGGTTGAGCTTGCGGTCGATCGCATCATCGGGGTGCATGTAGAGCACGGCGGCCGGCATCGAACGATGCAGTTCCGGCACGCGCCGGGTCATCGAGCCGGAATGCCAGTGTTCGAGCACGCGCCCCGTGCAGAGCCAGAGGTCGAACTCCTTGTCCGGGCTTTCGGCGGGCGCTTCGTAGGGACAGAAGATGGCGCGCGCCTTCTTGTCCGGCTTGCCATAGAAGGAGACGCTTTCCCCGGCCTTCACGTAAGGATCATACCCCTCGCGGAAGCGCCACAGCGTTTCCTTGTTGTCGACCACGGGCCAGCGCAGGCCGCGGGCCTGATGGTAGCTTTCGAACGGCGCAAGATCATGGCCGTGGCCGCGCCCGAACTCGGCGTATTCCTCGAAGAGCCCCTTCTGGACATAGAAGCCAAAGGCGGTGGATTCCTCGTTGTCGAACCCCTTCTGGGTCTCCGTCGCCGGGAACTTGTTGACCTTGCCGTTGGCATAGAGAATGTCGAACAGCGTCTTGCCGCGATACTCCGGCTTCTTGGCGAGAAGTTCCTCGGGCCACACCTCTTCCACCTTGAAGTGCTTGGCAAATTCCATCGTCTGCCAGAGGTCGGATTTCGCCTCACCCGGCGCTTTCACCTGCTGGCGCCAGAACTGGGTGCGGCGTTCGGCGTTGCCATAGGCGCCTTCCTTCTCCATCCACATCGCGGTCGGCAGGATCAGGTCCGCAGCAAGCGCGGTCACAGTCGGATAGGGGTCGGACACGACAACGAAGTTGGCCGGGTTGCGGTAGCCCGGATAGCCTTCCTCGTTCATGTTCGGGGCCGTCTGCATGTTGTTGGTGCATTGCACCCAATAGGCGTTCAGCTTGCCATCCTTCAGCATCCGGTGCTGCACGACGGCGTGATAGCCGACGTTGCCGGGCAGGGTGCCGGCGGGCAACTGCCAGACCTTCTCGGTTTCCTCGCGATGCTTGGGATTGGTGACGACCATATCCGCCGGAAGCCGATGCGCGAATGTGCCCACCTCCCGCGCGGTGCCGCAGGCCGAGGGCTGGCCGGTGAGCGAGAACGGGCCGTTGCCGGGCTCCGAGATTTTCCCCGTCAGCAGATGCACGTTGTAGATCATATTGTTGACCCACGTCCCGCGCGTGTGCTGGTTGAAGCCCATCGTCCAGTAGGAAACGATCTTCTTCTTCGGGTCGGCATAAAGCTTGGCGAGACGCTCCAGCCGGTCCTTCGGCACGCCCGACATCTTGTGGGCATAGTCAAGCGTATAGGGTTCGAGCAGCCTGGTGTATTCCTCGAAGCCGATCTTGTCCTTCATCCCCGCAGGATCAAGCGCGCCGTCCTTGCCGGCCTTGTGCGAGGCGTTGACCGCCTTGACCTCAAGGGCATTGGTCGGACGCAGGCCGTAGCCGATATCTTCGACCGTGCGGGCAAACTCGACGTGCTTGGCGATGAAATCCTTGTTCACCGCACCGGATTTGATGATGTGGTTCTGAATGTAGTTGAGGATCGCCAGATCCGACTGCGGAATGAAGGTCAGCGTGTTGTCGGCAAGCTCGTAGGACCGGTGCTCGAAGGTCGACAGCACATGCACCTCCGCACCTTCATGCGTGAGGCGGCGATCGGTCAGGCGCGACCACAGGATCGGATGCATCTCCGCCATGTTCGAACCCCAGAGCACGAAGGCATCGGCGTGTTCGATGTCGTCGTAGCAGCCCATCGGTTCGTCGATGCCGAAAGTGCGCATGAAACCGGCAACCGCCGAGGCCATGCAGTGCCGCGCATTCGGGTCAAGGTTGTTCGAGCGCAACCCGGCCTTCATGAACTTGGAAGCAGCATAACCCTCCCAGATCGTCCATTGGCCAGAGCCGAACATGCCGACGGCCGAAGGGCCGTTCGCCTTCAACGCGGCCTTCCATTTCTCGGCCATGATCTTGAAGGCGTCGTCCCAGGAAATCGGGGTAAAATCGCCATTCTTGTCGAACTGCCCGTTCTTCATGCGCAGCAGGGGGCGCGTCAGCCTGTCCTCGCCATACATGATCTTGGACAGGAAATAGCCCTTGATGCAGTTCAGGCCACGGTTGACCGGCGCATCGGGGTCGCCCTGCGTGGCCACCACCTTGCCGGCCTTGGTGCCGACGATGACACCGCAACCGGTGCCGCAGAAGCGGCAGACCCCCTTGTCCCAGCGGATACCGTCGGTGTTGCGCGTCAGCTGCGCTTCCGCATCGCCTGGCAGCGCAATGCCGACGCTGGTCGCGGCGGCGGTCGCAGCGGTAGCCTTAAGGATGGCACGGCGCTGTGCGTCGACAGCCTCTTCGATCGGCTTGACAATCTGGTTCATGGCTCAGGCCCCTGTGTGGGAATGGCAGGAATGGTTGGGAAGATCGGCGCAGCCGCAGTCCGCAGCAGCAGCCGGATCATCAATCTGGTGATAGGCAAGCATGGTCGAGACGATGCCCGGTGTCCGGTTCATGGCGGCCATCTGGTCGATGGCGAGGCTGTCCCCGGTGTCGATAGCGGTCGCGATGATGCGTCCGTCCTCACCGGTGGCGTGGACATCCACCCCCGGCATCATTGCAAGGCTGGCGCGCACGGCCTCGACCTTGCCCGGCGCCGTCTGGATAACGAGACCGACGACGTTGAGAGGGTGACCGATGGCATTCATGAGGTTCTCCCAAGCTCCGCGATGCCCTCGACCAATGCGAGGCGTTCGGCGGCAACAAGTGTGATGGCCGAGACCGGACAGACCGGAGAGCAAGCGCCGCAGCCGGTGCAGAGTTCCGGGTCGATGAGCGTCGCATGACGTCCCCCGCCCATGGGCCGGAAGCGGATGGCGTCGGAATCGCACGCTTCGCCACAGCGACGGCAGGCGACGCCGCGCGGCTCAATGCAGGCGTCCGTAACGCGCGCGACCATGGCGGCAGGCTCGGATGACGCGGCGTCCTGTCGAGCAGGAAGGCACGCGCGAAAAAGCCCACGGCGGGATAGGGATTCGGCCATTCTTGTCTCCAGTGGAGACGAAAGCCACAGCCCGTGCCGCCTATGCCTTAACCAAAGTCAAGTGAGGGCGAAGTTTGACGCAGATCAAGTCGCAAGGGGCAGTGGGGCAAAGCGACCTTAACGGTGTTCGCCCGTCCTCCGCAGCACGGAAAACCGCGACCGCAGGCCCGCCAGAAACGAATCCTCGACCAGAAACAGAATGCCGAGGCGCGCACCCAGCATCAGCCCCGGCACGGTGATCAGCCAGGACACCGCTGTCAGCGAACCGGCGGTCAATCCCTGTCCGATGGTGCAGCCGCTGGCGAGAATGCCGCCACTCCCCATCAGCATTGCTCCGCCGATATGACGACGCATCTCGCGGGCATCATCATAGGCTTCCCAGTGGAAATCCCGCGCCTGACGTGCTGCCAGAAAAGCCCCGACCGGGACACCGATGACGCTTGCAACGCCAAAATCGATCCAGCCCGGCGCCCCGCTCATCAGCCCGAACAGCGTGCGGGCCACGGGGGCAACAAAAGTCAAGCTTTGCACACGCGACAATCCGGCAAAATCGTCAACCAGCGTGCCGGTTGCCAGCCAGCCGGCAACAACACCGAGGCCGAGGACGATGCCGGCGGTCAATAGCTTCGGCGCGCGCCACAGCCGCCGGTCGGTCAGGCCGATGCCGATCAGTGCAACAGCACAGGCCAGTCCCAGCATCGGCCCAAGGCCGCTGAGTTCGGACAGAATCGAAGGCTTGAGGCCCGGTATCGGCAGGTTGACCGCCTCGATACCATTGATCCGGAAGTCGACCAGGCTGCCGCGCAGCATCGCAAAGGCAACCGCGCCGAAGATGAGCAGCGTCATCAGGCTGCGCAGGTCCCCGCCGCCAAGTCGGACCAGCGAGCCGAACGCGCAGGTTCCGACCAGCGCCATGCCGAACCCGAAAGCAACAGCCCCGATGCCGAGCCCCAGCCAGGGCAGCTTGGCGGCGACATAGCTGCTGCGCAAAGGGTCGAGCCAGCCGATCAGAATGGCGAGTTGTGTGCCGGCGAGCGCAACGCCCAGCGCGATGCCGAACACCTTGAGGCGCCGCCAGTCACGGCCGATCAGGGCGGATTCAATCGCTCCGAAACTACAGAGCCGGGCTCGACGCACGAAATAGCCGGTCAGCACACCGACAAGCGCGCCTATGAGCGAGACAGAGGGCAGGGGCAGACCGTCCATCCGGGAGCGGTCAGGAGGGGGTGGCTGCATCGGTCCCGGCCTTCCGGGACGTGCAGAACATCTCGTACATCAGTTTGACGACCGCACGGGCCTTGTCGTCGGCGATGGAATAATAAACCGCCTTGCCGTCACGACGCGTCGTCACCAGATCATCAAAGCGCAATCGCGCAAGCTGCTGGGAAACGGTCGCCTGCCGCAGAGACAGGATTTCCTCAAGTTCCCCCACCGAGCGTTCGCGCTCATAGAGAATGCAGAGCAGCAGCAGCCGCGTTTCATGGGCCAGCGCCTTCAAAAGGTCGCTGGCCTCACGCGCGTTGCGCATCAGGGCCTCAAGCTCGGGCGAGGTTTCGACATCGGCCTTGAGATCATCCTCAAGTTCGTCATGCCAGCGCTGTGGAGTGACGTGCTGTGTCACGGCTTTGTCCTTTCGGATGGCGCATCAACGCGCTTGAGCATGGCCTCAAGCAGCCCCCAGAACATCCCATTTTCGAGGTATCCGGTAATCCGACCGATCTCGCGCCCTCCCTCTACCAGAAGGAATGTCGGTGTAAACCGTACCGGCTCGGTAAGGACAAGCCGGGGCTGACCGATCTCAAGGCTGTGGCGGCGCAACGGTGCGCGGCGACCTTCTGCCGTTTTTTCGTAGGCTGGGGCAACCTCGCGGTTCCATCGCTCGCACCAGGAGCAGCCGGCCCGCTCGACCATGACCAGTTCGAGGGCCCGCTCGCTGGCGCGCAAGCCTCCCGTCGCTCCGAGGGACGCAAGAGCCAGAACCAGGCGCCGTGAGAAGAACATGAGCCTTATCCGAAAATGGATGCGCCGGGCCGAATGCCCGGCGCATCGGTCTTACTTGTTGACGGGCGATTCAGGGTCGAACAGGTAGGCGACCGCATCCTTGATCTGGGCTTCGCTCAGGAATTTGTTGTGTCCGAAGCGCGGCATCTGCGAGCAGGCCATCACCGACTGTGCGTTGTAGATCTTGGCATAGGCCGCCCGGGCCTCGTCCTTGGAGAAGTTCCGCGCCTTGCCATAGCCCTTGAGGCTCGGCCCCAGTGTGCCGTAGCTGACCTCCTTGGCGGCGAGCTCGTGGCAGGCATAGCAGTTGCCGCCCCGATAGGTTTCCGGTGTGTCAGTGAACTGGCCGCCGGTGCCGCGCTGGGCAACGATCTCGCCCTTCTTCCAGTCGCCGATGACGTTCCCGTCTGCCGGGAAGACGATCGTTGCCTTTTCGCGGGCGACGATCTTGTCATACTCGGCGGGCGAGGGCGCATTACGGGTGCTCGAACAGATCGAGTTCGTCTCGTCGAGGGTCAGCACGCTGGCCCATTCCGGGCCGGCTTTCGACCACATGCTCTTCACGTAAGGCTCGAGTTTTGCCGCATCGAGGGGCTGGGGTGACTGCGCTGCAGCGCCGGTTGCCGCGCCGATCAGGACAACAGTGAGTGCAAAGGCTTTCATGGCTGTCTCCCCCTCAGCGTTTGATCGACGGAACGGTGATTTCGCCACCTTCGGCCATTTTCACCATGTAAACGGTGAGGGCCGTGATGCCATCCGAACCGTATTCCGGAACCGGATGCCGCATCTGGCGATAGCAGTCCCACAACCGGTGCTGCATCGTGCGCGTCTGGCTTTGCGATACGCGATAGGTCGGCCAGGAGCCCATCGTCTCCCGCGCGTCCTTGCCTGGCTTTGCAAAGTCGGGCAGGCCCTGAAGGCGAATGCGCTTGCCGCTCTCGCCATGGCAGGTGTTGCAGGAAAAATCCATGACGCCAGCCCGGCGGTTGAATAGCGCTTCACCCGCTGCCAGCATCTCCTGTTCCTTCGGGTGGCTGAGCTGCGGTTGATACTTCATGCCGTTCGACTTGTTGGCGATGTAGGCCACCAGATCCTGCATGTCGGAGGTGTAGTTCGGTCCGCCAAAGCGCCGGCGCACGACATCGGCGGTGTCGAGCTCCTGGATCGTCTTCATGCAGTGCAGGAGCCGCTGCTCCAGATCCATTACCCGGTCGGCATCCTTGAAGTAGCGCGGCAGTTTGGCAAAGGCCCCCTCGATCTTGCCCGGCCCCTCGCCGAGATCGCAGGTTTCGAGACCGACATTCTTGGCGCCCCGCTTTTGCGTCCACAGCACCTCGCCCCGATCCACCGACAGATAGCCCGGATTGGCCATCGGATCGTTGATCATCGCGCGGTACTTCTCGATTTCTTTTTCCGCATCCGTTTGCTGCGCCAGGGCGGGTCCGACACCGGCCACCAGCGCCAGCCCGGTCGCCAGTGCCCGGATATTTGCTCCGAGTCGTTGTTTCATCATTGGTCGTTCCCCTCCGTTAGGATAGTCTCCTGCCGCTGGTGGTTGGATGCTCCAACCTTTGTTCTACAGCAGCCTGTGTTTTTGGTCTTTACATTCACATAATTCGATATATCGCTATGTCAAAGACTATGATGGTTCGGGGGCGTTGAAAAGCCCCTTGGGATGAAACAATGGAGGTGACCATGGTCTCGGGAATCCGAAGCCGCTCCCGACGCGATACAATGAAGCTGGCGCTGGCGGCGGGCATTGCCTCCGTACTGGCGCCGCGACTTGCGCTGGCCGATGCCAAGCAGGTCGAAGAGGAAATCAAGAAGCTCTATGGCGACAAGCCGCAGACCGCGGGCAAGATCAAGCTCGATGTGCCGCAGATCGCCGAGAACGGCCTTGTTGTGCCGATTTCCGTCGATGTCGAAAGCCCGATGAGCGGGACGGATTATGTGAAGACGGTCCACGTCTTCGGCGATGGCAATCCGCTGCCGAACGTCGTGACCTTCCGCTTCACCCCGGAATGCGGCAAGGCTTCCGCTTCGACGCGCATGCGTCTTGCCCAGACCCAGAACATCATCGCCATTGCCGAAATGTCGGATGGCAAGCTCTTTTCAGCCAAGGCCGAGGTGAAGGTCACCATCGGCGGCTGCGGCGGCTGAGCGAGGAGGAAAGACCATGGCAAATCCCGTTCCGCGCGTTCGCGTTCCCGCCCAGGCCAAGGCCGGAGAGATGATCGAGATCAAGACGCTGATCAGCCACGAGATGGAAAGCGGCCAGCGCAAGGATGCGAGCGGCAAGGTTATCCCGCGGCAGATCATCAACAAGTTCACGGCGGCCTTCAACGGCAAGCCGGTGTTCGAGGCCGACTGGTTTCCGTCCATTTCCGCCAACCCCTACCAGTCGTTTTTCTACAAGGCCAAGGAATCGGGTGAATTCAAGTTCACCTGGAAGGACGACAACGGATCCGATTACACGACCACTGCCAAGCTGACGGTGGCCTGACGGACTGATCGGGGCAGGCGTCAGGTCTGCCCCACCCTTTCGTAAGGATGATGAGCATGATCTCGCGCAGGGAATTCCTGCAGGCGACAGCGGCTGCGTGCGCCCTGACGTCTGCCTCCGGGCTCGGCCCGCTTGGCCGTGTGGCGGCCCAGCAGCGGCTGACTGAAGCCGACATCCTGAAGTTTGATCCGCTTGGCACGGTGACGATCCTGCATGTCACCGACATTCACGCCTATGTGAAGCCGCTCTATTTCCGCGAGCCGGCGGTCAATCTCGGCGTGGGCGATGAAAAAGGCAAGCCGCCGCATCTGACCGATGCGGCTTTCCGCGCCTATTACAAGGTCGCGACCGGCTCGGCGGACGCTTATGCGCTGACTGCCGACGACTTCAGCCAGCTAGCGAAAACCTACGGCAAGATGGGCGGCATGGATCGCGTCGCCACGCTGGTGAAGGCCGTCCGGGCCGAACGCGGGGCCGACAAGGTTCTGTTGCTGGACGGCGGCGACACCTGGCAGGGGTCCTGGACTGCGCTGAAAACCGAAGCCGCCGATATGGTCGAGATCATGGAGGCGCTTGGTACGGATGCAATGACTTCGCACTGGGAGTTCACGCTTGGCGAAAAGCGGGTCAAGGAGATCGTCGAGACGTCGAAGGTCGCCTTCCTTGCTCAGAATATCCGCTCGAAGGAGTGGCAGGAGGAAGTCTTCCCCGCCGCCAAGATGTTCGAGAAGGGCGGCGTCAAGATCGCCGTCATCGGCCAGGCGATGCCGCGGACGGCCATCGCCAACCCGAACTGGATGTTCCCCGACTGGGAGTTCGGCCTGCGCGAGGACGACATGCAGAAGCAGGTCGACAAGGCGCGGGCCGAGGGCGCCCAGCTGGTTGTGCTGCTCAGCCACAACGGTGTCGACAACGACAAGAAGATGGTGTCCCGCGTCAAGGGCATCGATATCTGCCTGACCGCCCATACGCATGACGCCATGCCCGGTATCATTCAGGTCGGCAATACGGCGGTTATCTGCTCGGGTTCGCACGGCAAGTTCGTCTCCCGCCTCGATATCGAGGTGAAGGACAAAAAGATGACCGGTGTTCGCTTCAAGCTGATGCCGGTGTTCTCCGATGCCATCAGGCCGGACAGGGATATGGCGGCGCTGGTCGACAAGTGGCGCAAGCCCTTTGAGGCGGACTTTTCCCGTGTCATCGGCCACACCGAATCGCTGCTCTACCGGCGCGGCAACTTCAACGGCACCTTCGACGACCTGATCTGCCAGGCGATGTTGGCCGAGCGCGATGCGGAGATCGCCATGTCGCCCGGTTTCCGCTGGGGACCGAACCTCATTCCCGGTCAGCCGATCACCTTCGAGGACATCACCAACGCCTCCGCGATGACCTACCCCGCCTGCTACCGCAACGAGATGACCGGCGAGCAGCTGAAGCTCATTCTGGAGGATGTCGCCGACAACATCTTCCACCCCGACCCCTATTTTCAGGGCGGCGGCGACATGGTTCGCATGGGGGGCATGGGCTACACCATCGACATTTCAAAGCCGATGGGCGAGCGAATCTCGAACATGGTGCACACCAAATCCGGCAAGCCGATCGAGGCTTCGAGGAAATACGTCGTTTCCGGCTGGGCCAGCGTCAACAAGGACACGCAAGGCCCGCCGATCTGGGACGTGATCGAAAAATACGTCGCCCGGGTGAAGACGGTGAATATCAAGGACAACGCCGCCGTCGTCGTCAAGGGCGCATGACCGGAAGAGGAGAAGCTGGGATGAGCGATCAATCAACCGCCCTGAGCCGCCGGGGGGTGCTGCGGGCAGGGCTGGCCGGCGCGGCGACGGCAGCCGGCGGCGCGGCGCTGGCGCAGGCCGTGGCAAGCAACGCCAAGCCCGACCCAGCCATCACCGAAGTGCAGGACTGGAACCGCTATCTTGGTCCCGGTGTCGAGGCTGCGCCCTACGGCAAGCCGTCGAAGTACGAGAAGGACGTGATCCGCCGCAACGTGCCCTGGCTGACAGCCGGCACCGAATCCTCGATCAACTTCACCCCGATCCACGAGCTCGAGGGCATCATCACGCCCAACGGCGTCTGCTTCGAGCGGCATCATGGTGGCGTTGCCGAGGTGGATCCGGCCCAGCATCGGCTGATGATCAACGGCCTCGTGGACAAGCCGCTCGTCTTCACGATGGAGGATCTGAAGCGCTTTCCGGGGCGGTTCAGCAAGCCCTACTTCCTCGAATGTGCGGCCAATGGCGGCATGGAATGGAAGGGTGCGCAGCTTAACGGCGTCCAGTTCACCCATGGCATGATCCACAATGTCTGGTACACGGGACTTCCGCTCTCCGCCCTGCTCAACGAGGCGGGCGTAAAGGCCAGGGGCAAATGGGTTCTGGCCGAAGGCGCCGATTCGGCGGCAATGACCCGCTCGATTCCGATGCAGAAGGCGCTCGATGATTGCATGGTCGCCTGGGCGATGAACGGCGAGGCGCTGCGCGCTGAACAGGGCTATCCCTTGCGTCTGGTCGTTCCCGGCTGGGAAGGCAACATGTGGGTGAAGTGGCTGCGCCGACTTGAAGTGGGTGATGAGCCCTGGGCCCAGCGCGAGGAAACCTCGAAATACACCGATCTTCTGGCCGATGGTAAGGCACGGCGCCACACCTGGGTGATGGATGCAAAATCGGTTGTCACCAATCCTTCGCCGCAAAAGCCGCTGAAACACAAGGGGCCGAACGTCCTTTCGGGCCTCGCCTGGTCGGGACGCGGTTCCATCCGGCGCGTTGATGTCTCGATCGACGGTGGCAAGAACTGGCGGCAGGCGCGCATCGACGGGCCCGCGCTGCCGCTGTGCCTCACGCGGTTCTACCTCGATATTGACTGGAACGGTCAGGAGTTGATGGTTCAGTCGCGGGCAACCGACAGCACCGGCTATGTCCAGCCGACCAAGGATGCGCTGCGCAAGGTGCGTGGTCTCAATTCGATCTACCATAACAACGGCATCCAGACCTGGCTGGTCCATGCGAACGGGGAGACGGAAAATGTCGAGGTTTCCTAAGCGCGCGGCATGGGCGCTGGCGCTCTGTCTCGGCGTGGCCGGTGGCGCGGCCATCGCCCAGCAGCAGAAGGCCCCGGCGGGCAAGGTCGGGCTGGGGCGTGTGGCCCTGCCGGAAGAGATCAAGGCCTGGGATATCGACGTGCGGCCAGATGGCCTCGGCGCGCCGGTGGGCAAGGGGACGGTCAAGCAAGGCGAGGAACTGTTCCTGGCCCAATGCGCAAGCTGCCACGGCGAGTTCGGCGAGGCGGTCGGTCGCTGGCCGGTGCTGGTTGGCGGTCGTGGCAGCCTGAAGCACGATAACCCTGACAAGACCATCGGCTCCTACTGGCCCGACGCCTCGACGGTGTTCGACTACATCCGTCGCGCCATGCCGTTCGGCAATGCCCGGTCGCTGACGGACGACGAGATCTATTCGATCACGGCCTTCCTGTTGCAGATGAACGAGGTGGTGAAAGAGGATTTCGTCTTGTCCAACGAGAACATCGGCAAGGTGAAGATGCCGAATGTCGGCGGTTTCTTCGAAGATGACCGGGAAAAGAGCGAGAAGCACTTCTGGTCGAAAGCCTGCGTGACCAATTGCAAGACCGGCGAGGTGAAAGTGACTGGGCGAGCCCGTGTGGTCGATGTGACGCCGGATGGCAAGTCGGGCCCGAAGGTGGAATAACGCTCGGCCTGAGGAGACTCAGGGGCCGGCAAGAGCCTGCCGGTCCCGTCAACATAGCGCTCGGGAGGGGGCGATATGCGTTATGGACTGCTTCTGTTGGTGGCCACCTTTGCGCTGGCCGCCAACGCCAATTCTCCCGCGCCGATCAAGGGCGACCGGGAACTGGGAGAATATCTGTCGTCAATGTGTGTTGCCTGCCATCAGCTTTCGGGCAAGGTGACGGCGGGCATTCCCGCCATCATTGCCTGGCCTGAGGACCAGTTTGTGGCGGTGATGCACGCCTACAAGGATGGCACGCGCGACAACGAAACGATGCGGACGATCTCCCACCGTCTGTCGCAGGAGGAAATCGAGGCGCTGGCGGCCTTCTTTGGTTCGCAGCCCGCGCCAAAGTGAGGGACCATGAGCGATATTGACCGACGCGCGATTTTTGGCGGATTGGCCGCTGCGGGCGGGCTGGTTGCAGCCTCCGGCGCCATTGCGGCACCGGCGGTTCTGCCACTTTCGGACCTCCGCAAGGAAGCGGATGTCGCCTGCCTCTATCATTGCGACTTCGGCGACCCTGCGCGCTTCAGCCAGATGCTGGTGAACATTGCCAATCATTATAGCGCGGCAGGGTCAAATCCGTTCGATCTTCAGCTCGCCATCGTTGCCCATGGCGCAGGCGTGAAATTTTTTCTCGAAAGCCTTGAAGGAACGGCCTGGGCCGAAGAGGTGACTGTGCCGCAGATCTTCTCGCGCGTCGCGCCGCTCGCACAGTCGGGTTTGAAGGTCTACCTGTGCAAGATCACCTTCGAACGTCAGAAGATCGACATGGAGAAGGCGCGCAAGGCGCCGTTCATCCAGTTCGTGCCATCGGGTGTGGCGACTGTCGCGGCGCTTCAGTCGAAGGGATTTGCCTATATCAAGATCGGCTGAGACCGATTCTATCACCGGCGATCAAGGGAGAGACGCCATGACAGTCAATCGCAGACAATTCCTCGGTGCAGCAACGGTCGGCATTGCCGGACTTTATGCGCCAGCGCTGGTTGGTCAGGCCAAGCCCCGGCTGGTGGTCGTGGGCGGCGGTCCGGGCGGCGCCACGGTCTCCAAATATGTCGCGCGCGACAGTCAGGGCGCAATCAATGTCACCCTGGTTGAGCCAGAGGCGAATTTCGTCACCTGCTTCCACTCCAATCTTTACCTCGGCGGTTACAAGAAGTTCGACGAGATCACTCACTCCTATGACGCACTGACCAAGAAATATGGTGTGAACCACGCCAGAAAGCGCGCGGTCCGCATCGATCGCGACGCCAAGGTCGTGCATCTTGATGATCATTCGACGCTCTCCTACGACCGCCTCGCCATCGCGCCGGGCATCGACCTCAAGTACGATTCCGTTCCCGGCTGGGGCAAGGAATTCGAGACCGTCATGCCGCACGCCTGGAAGGCCGGCCCGCAGACGCAGATCCTGCACAAGCGTCTGATGGAGGTGCCGGATGGCGGCGTCATCGTGATGATCGCCCCACCCAATCCCTACCGCTGCCCGCCCGGCCCCTATGAGCGCGTCTCGATGATGGCGCATGTGCTGAAGACGACCGGTCGCGGCAAGTGCCGCATCATCGTACTCGACCCGAAAGAGAGCTTTTCCAAGCAGGGTCTGTTCCAGGCGGGTTGGGAGAAGTACTACCCCGGCATGGTCGAATGGCTCGGGCCGAAGATCCATGACGGCATCAAGTCGGTTGATCCCAAGACGAACACGGTGGTCACGGGCTTCGAGACCTACAAGAATTGCGCGCTGGTCAACGTGATTCCCGCCCAGATGGCCGGCCAGATCGCGCAGGAAGCCAAGCTCGCCGCGCCGGGTGGCTACTGCGCCATCGATGCCGCATCGATGAAATCGGCGGCCGACCCGAACATCTATATCATCGGCGATGCCTCGATTGCCGGCGACATGCCGAAATCCGCCTTCGCGGCGAATTCACAGGCCAAGGTCGCGGCCAATTCCATTCGCGGCGAACTGACCGGCTCGCGTGTCTTCCCGGCCAAATACACCAACACCTGCTGGAGCCTGATCGACACCGATGATGCCGTGAAGGTGGGCGGCGCTTACGAACCGAAGGACGGCAAGATCAGCGCGACCGAAACTTACATCTCGAAAGTCGACGAATCCGCTGATCTGCGCAAGCAGACCCAGGGCGAGAATATGGGCTGGTATAGCGGCATCGTTGCCGACATGTTCAGCTGAGCATGTTCAGGAATGACGGCTTGCCGCCGCATCAGAACATGCGGTGAGCCGACAGCGCACACAAGGTCCGCGCCGTTTGGTGCGGACCATCGTGAGAAGAGAGACGAAGAGGTTCAGGTCATGATCAATCGTCGTTCTGTTGTTGCGGGATTTGCGGCATTGGGGAGCCTGCCGGTGCATCTGGCGCTCGCAGCGCCCGGCACTGCATTTTCAGACGCTGCGTTCACAGCGGCGCAGAAGGCCGGCAAATCGATCCTGCTTGTTGTCCACGCGCCCTGGTGCCCAACCTGCCGCGCACAGGAACCGATTCTCAAAAAGCTGCTCGCCGAGAAAAAATACAGCGGTATCGTGGTCTTCTCGATCGACTTCGACAGCCAGAAGGACCTGCTTCGTCGCTTCAATGCGCCGAAACAGAGCATATTGATCGGCTTCAAGGGTACGAAGGAAACAAAGCGCTCGGCGGGCGATACCGAGGCGATGACGATCGAGGATCTGCTCGAAACGACGCTGTAACGCGGCAGGGTGCGGCTTGCTTCAGCGCCGCACCAGCAACGCGGCAATCTCTGTCGGCAGGACGGGGAGCTTGTACGCCTCGCGAAAGAGATCAACGGTGGCCTCGGCAAATCGGGGGACGCCGAATTCGATCCGGCCATCGCCGAAATCATTGGCAAAACCCTGTACTTTGGTCTGGCCGGACTTTCAGAAGGTGTAGATAATCGCGATCGGCCCGATCAGCGCGATCAGATCATAGGCGATGGCGGAAAACAGGGCGTCGATGCGCGGCATCGTGCACCTCACGGCAGGGTTGCGCCGCTGACAGCGCCGGAGCGGATCAGAAACTGAAACAGGCCATCGGATCAGCCATCAGCGCTTCGAAACGCTGGGGCTTGAAGCCGATGCCGGCGCGAACCGGGAGAGAACCCGAAACGGCAGGCGCGGGGGCGGAGATCCGAAGTTGGTGTCTGAAATCCTATCTGGTCCTCCCGCGCCGACCGCCACGTCGCTTACGACTTGAATGCCTTCAGCATGCCGAATTTGTTCGGCGAGGTCGTGGAAGCGGTCTTTTCGCAGGTGCCCTTCGGCACGTACTTCCAGGCATTGCCCTGATGATCCGTCTTCGAGGTGCCGGCGCAGGAGGTGCCGGCACCTGCGGCGCAGTCATTCTGACCCTTGAGGGCGATTCCGAAGCACTTCTCCTTTTCCTGCGCAGCGGCAGGGGTTGCTGCAACCGCGAGCGCCGAGGTCAGGGAGGCGGCGAGAGCCAGCGAAAGAGTCCGACGATCCATGGGTATCTCCATAAAGGTTCCGGGGCCGTCATCCCGGCCCTCGGGGACATATTCGCCCCGATTCGGCCTTTCGTTACAGTGAACATGATGTCGTGATCAGCGAGGATTCGCGCTGTTGTTTGCGGCGCCCTGTAACAAATGGCCTGTCTCGCGCGAAGAACAGACAATGAGACCGGCCCCTGACCGGGATGGTGACCTCTGGGCTGGCCTGATGCGCGCTGCGCTGGCCGGTGACGAGGGCGCCTACCGGATGCTGCTGAATGACTTGGCTACCGTATTCCGGGGCGCGGTCCGGGCGCGCCTTGGCCGTCGCGGGCAAGGCAATGCCGACATCGAGGATATCGTGCAGGAAACCTTGCTGGCCATTCACCTGAAGCGTCACACCTGGGACACTGCGCGTCCGTTCCGCCCCTGGGCGAATGCCGTTCTGGCGCACAAGCTGGCGGATCGCTGCCGCCATCAGGCCATCCGGCGGCATGAGGATGTGGCCGATCATGCCGACCATCTGACGGCTGATGCGCCGGAATCCGGCACGGTCTCTGATATCGATCGCGTACTTGCCCGCCTGGATCCGGCCGCCCGCGCGCTGGTCACGGCAATTTCCATCGAAGGCCAAAGCGCGGCGGAAGTCGCGCGCGCTACGGGCCGGAGCGAGGGCGCCGTTCGCGTTGCGCTCCACCGGGCTCTCGCCCGTCTTTCAAGCCTTTTCAGGGAAACCGCGCCATGAAAACCGACCGTTTAGTGCATCTGCTCGCGAGCGACAATGATGCAGCGACCGCGCGCGCCCGCAGGGCTCAAAACCTGAATCTGGTTTACTTGATGCTCGCTGCTGTGCTGACGGCAGCAGGTTTTGTCCTGTTTGTCGGTTTGCGCGATGACCTTGCAGCGGTGATGCCGGCGATCCTGCGCAAGGAAGCTGTCACCCTTGCCGCAGTACTGGCCGGCGGGGTCGTCTTCTGGCGATTGTCGGCGCCGGAAGGGCGCAACCCTGGCCTGCTCATGGCTCCGGTGGTGATGATCATCCTGTTTGTACTCTGGGAACTGGCGCGAACCGGCCTTTCCGATTGGCAGGGGCGAATGATCGGAACAAACAGTTTGAGCTGCCTTGTCCTGGTGTCGCTGCTTGCCCTGCCGGTTCTCGGTGCGCTGTTGGCGCTGCTGAAATGGCGGGCGCCGGGTGCAAGCGGGCGGGCGGGGGCTGCGGCAGGGCTTGTCGCAGCGGGATTTGCGGCGAGCCTTTACGCTTTGCACTGCACCGATGACAGCATGTTGTTCGTGGCGCTGTGGTACAGCATCGCCACGTTGCTGCTGTCAGGCCTTGGCGCGCTGGCAGCCCGCCATTTCGTGCGCTGGTAGGTGCACCGGGCGCCCACGGCACAAATTGTCGCTGTCTGCCGAAGAACCGCCCGCTTTCGGTGTAGAATCAGTCGCGGTGTCCGTGTCCGCCCGGTGTCCTTCCGGGTGGGAGTTCGCTAGGATATGATGCCGTATACTGAGGGCAAGTCACCGGCTGGCCTCCAAGGAGTTCGATGGGTCGATTGCGACAGGGCCTGGTTGTCTGCGCCCTCGCTGGCGTTTTGCTGGCGGGCGCAACCGTGCGCCCTGCACAGGCATTTTTCGGGCTGTTCGGCGAATCCCTGCCCGATCCCACCGCGACCACGCTGCCCTACAGCCTGACCATCGACGGGGTTGATCGTGGCATTCGTCAGCGGCTCGAAGATGCCTCGGTGCTGTATCGCCTGCGGCAGGATCCGCCCCCGGATGCGGAAACCCTGCTGGCCCGCGCCGCGCGGGATATCACGCAGATCCGGAACGCACTGTTTGCCGAAGGCTATTACAACGCGAACGTGACAATGACGGTCGCCGGGCAGCCGCTCGCGCCGTTCGAGGGTTTGCCTCCAGCAGGCGCCAACCGGGCCGCTGCCGCCTTGCAGGGGCGTGAACGGGTGCCGATCACAGTGACCGTGGATCCGGGCCGCCGCTTCACCTTGCGGTCGCTGAGGGTTGAGGACAATGCGGGGCGCGTGCTCACCGACATTCCGGAACGACGTCTGGGGATCGGTCCGGGCGATCCCGCCAGCGCGCCGGATTTACGCGGCGCCCGGGCGCGCATTATCGACTATTACCGCAGCCAGTCCCGCCCCCTGACGCAAGGCGGCGAGATCGAAGCAACGGTGGATCACCGGAGCGCAACCATGGATGCGGTGATACGGGTCGAGCCAGGCGCGGTTGCCGCCATCGGTCCGATCGGCATCAGCGGCACGAAAGGCGTGCCCGAAGCGGTGGTCCGCTCATTCATTTACGCCAGTCCGGGTGATGCCTATTCGCCGTCAGTGATGGCTGACATTCGCAAATCCGTCTTGAGGGTGCCGGCTCTCGGCTCCGCCAGCGTTCGGGAGGCCGGCAAGCTTGATGCCGCTGGCCAGCTTCCGATCACGATCGAGGTGACAGAGCGGCCCTTGCGGCTGATTGGCGCCTCGGCCCGCATGTCGAGCCTCGATGGTCCGGCGCTGCGGGCTTATTGGGAGCACCGCAACCTCTTGGGCGGTGCTGAACATCTGCGCATCGAAGGCGAGACGTTCACGCCACCGCGTACCGACAATTCTAAGCGTTCGATCAAGGATTTCGGCATCGCCGATGTCGGTGGAAGGCTGAGGCTCGCCTTCATGAAACCGGCGCTGTACGGTTCGCGCAATGACCTGATCATCGGCGCCCTCGCCGAGCGCGACCGCACCGGCGGCGACCGCTACGGCGGCTACACGGTGGAGATGGCGGAAATCGGTGCCGGCATCCGTCATCGCTTTTCCGACCGCTTTTTCGTGCAGGGCGGCCTGAAATACGAAATCGGCCGGACGACCGACGCACTCGGCACCGTGCATTACAACGCAATCGGCGTGCCGCTGTCTGTTTCGTACGATTCCACCGACAATCTGCTCGATCCGACGATGGGGATGCGCTTCATCGCCCAGACGACACCGTATTTCTCGCTCGGAAAGACGGATAGTTTCGTCGAAAGCAAGGCGCAGGTCTCAGCCTATCACGCTTTTGATGAGGATGCGCGCTACATTCTGGCGGGGCGGATGGCGCTGGGGTCTGTTGCCGGGGCGGCCACCACCGATGTGCCGGCCAACCATCGCTTTTATGCCGGTGGCAGCGGCTCGGTGCGCGGCTATCGCAACCGCAGCCTCGGTCCACTGGCGCCGAATGGCCTGCTGATCGGCGGCCGCAGCCTGTTCGAGGCTTCGGTAGAAATGCGGGTCAAGGTGACGGAAACCATCGGCATCGTGCCGTTTCTCGACGCCGGCGGCGCCTTTTCCAGCCAGGTGCCGGATTTTGACGAGCAGGTCCATTATGCGGCAGGGCTTGGCCTGCGGTATTACACCGGCATCGGACCGATCCGGCTTGATGTCGCAACCCCGCTCAACCGCCGAAAGGGCGACCGGCCGGTGGCGCTCTATATTTCGATCGGGCAGGCTTTCTGATGCGGCGCGTCCTGTTCGCTCTCCTCGGCCTCATCGTCTTCGCCATCGGCGGAGCGGGCACCTATGCCTGGTTCGGGCGCAGCGATGCCCAGCAGCCCGGCGATACCTCCTTGCTCGCCCAGGTGATTTCAAGCGCGCTTTCGTCGAAAACCTCAATCGTGACGGTGGGGGCAGTCGACGGTGCGCTGACGTCCGATGCGCTCATTCGCGACATCACCATCGCTGATCAGGACGGCGTGTGGCTGCGTGTGGATCGCGTCCGCCTCATCTGGCGCCGCGCGGCGTTGTTCCAGCGCAAGCTGGAGGTCCAGCAACTGGAGATCGGCACCATCGATTTTGCGCGCAAACCGCGGAAGGAGGAGCCCGCCGCACCTACCGCGCCCGGAGAATCGCTGTTGCCGGACCTGCCGTTGCGGGTGGATATCCAGCGCTTTGCCCTTGAAGCCCTGCACCTTGGCCAGCCGGTGCTGGGCGTTGCAGCCACCATCGGCGCCAATGGCCATGCGCGGCTCGGCCCGCCGTCCGAGGGGCTGGACCTTGCGCTTGTTGCCAATCGTCAGGATCAGCCGGGGCGGTTTGACATTGGCGTGAAATACGTGCCCGAAACCCTCGGCCTCACGCTCCGCACCATTTTCAATGAGCCGCAAGGCGGCCTTGCCTCGACCCTGTCGGGTTTGCCGGGCGCACCTCCTGTGACCTTCGATCTTCAGGGCCAGGGCACGCTCGACCAGTTCGTATCTGCGCTCCGTTTCGATGCGGGCAGCACCATCGGCGCGACCGGCAAGGCGACGCTTACCCGCAACGGGCCGGGACGGACGCTGGCGCTCACGCTGGATTCGCGCGTTGCCGGCCTGCTGCCGGCGCCGGCTGCACCTGTTTTTGCTGGCCAGACCAGCCTCGACGGCGACATCTTCCTGGGCGACGTCGGCGATATCACCATCCGTCCGTTCAGGCTGGCTTCAGAGGCAGCGGAACTGACCGTCAATGGCGCGATTGACGCTGAAAAGGTTGCCGATCTTGCGATCGCGGTCCGCAAGCGCGACCCGTCGGCGGGCGCGCCGCCGGGCGATATCAGGATCGGCAAGCTGACGCTCGATGCAACCGTAAAGGGCGCGCTCATCAATCCGGCGATTGACGCTCGTTTCAACCTTGCCGATGCGGTCACACCTGTGGGGCAGGTCGCCTCCGTCACCGCCAACGTGCGCTCGGCGCGCGTCGCCGGTGTGGATGACCGCGTGACGATCTCGGCAGGGCTGGAGGCCCAGGGCCTGCTCGCAGCCGAGCCGGCATTCCGCGATGCGCTGGGGTCCACCGCGACCCTCGCGCTGGAAGCCACCATCGGCAAGGATGGCCTTGCCGATGTCGCGCGCCTTGAGGCGGCGGTGCGCGCAGCGACGGTGAAGTTCCGCGGCAAGGCCGGCGCAAAACAACTGGCAGGCGTCATCGATCTTTCCGTCCCGGATCTTGCAGGTCTGTCCCGTTTGGCCGGCAGGCCGCTGACCGGCGCGGTGACGGGGAGCATTGGTCTTGATGGCATTCCTGCCGAAAAACGCATCGCAGCCACGCCGGACCTGAAGCTGTTGTCGGTCACAGCCGGCATAGCTGCGCTCGACAGGGGGCTGGGTTCAGCTGCGACGCTCACCGGACGGGCGGCGAGCCTTCCGGCGGGGGGCTTTTCCTTCACCGATCTCAAGCTGACCGGTCATGGTTTCACGGCTCGTGTCGACGGTTCGGCGGTCCGCGAGAAGGCGGCTGTTGCCCTCGCCGTCGCCGCGCCGGACCTGACGCGGCTTGACGCGGCGGTGAAAGGGCGCGCGGCGCTTGATGCGCATCTGAGCGGCTCGCTGGACCATCCCGATCTGGCCGCGACGCTTGCCCTCACCGATGTGGTCGCGGAGGGGCGAACCATTCCTCGCCTGACCCTGACGGCGAATGGGCGCGATCTGATTGCAAATCCACAGGCCGAGGCGCAGCTTGAGGGCACAGTCGGCGGCAAGCCGGCCAAGGGCCGGTTCGCCCTGCACCGCGCGGGCGCAGATTGGCATCTCGACGGACTTGATCTTGCAATCGGTTCGGTGCTCGCCAAAGGCTCGGTGGTGGTCGCGAACGCGCTCGCAAATGGTGACATCAACCTCAGTGCCGCCGATCTTGCAGACATTGCGCCGCTGGCGATGACCCGCGTCGCCGGCAATCTTGAGGGCAAGCTTGAACTCTCGAGTGTGGACGGCAGGCAGAACCTTGCCTTCAAGGGGCGCGGCAACGCCATCCGCTTCGGAGCAAACAGCATCGACCGGCTGGTTGCCGACATTCGAGCGCTTGACGTGCGCGGCGCTCCCGCGCTCGTCGGTTCCTTATCGGTGGATCAGGCCGAGGTTGCGGGCGAATCCATTCGCCGCATCCGCTTTGATGCAAAGCCCCCTGAAGCCGGCGGCGAGCTTACGCTGTCAGCCAACGCGCGCGGCTTCGATCTTGCCGGCGCAGGGCGATTGGAGGCGGGCGAACCGCGCCGGCTCGTGCTTTCGCGCCTTGAGGCCAAACGCGGCGGCAAGCGCGTCGCGCTCGCACAGCCGGGCACGGTGACGTTCGGGGGCGGTGACATAGTGCTGAGCCGCATCGCAATCGCCGTCGAAGGAGGGCGGATGGAGGCCGATGGCCGGGTTGCCCCCGATCTCAAGCTGGCCGTCAAGGCCCGGGCGGTGCCGCTCGCGGTGGCCGAACTGTTCCAGCCTGGCATCGGCATAGCCGGCACACTTAATGCCGAGGCGCATCTTGCCGGCGCCCCCGAGGCCCCCACTGGCCAGTGGCAGGCGTCTGTCGCGGGGCTTTCCCTGCCGCAAACCCGCGCAAACGGTGTACCACCCATCGCGATCACGGCGGATGGTTCGTTGAGGAGCGGGCGAACAACGCTCACCGCCGTCATTAATGCCGGCCAGATAGCGACACTCCGCGTCAGCGGTTCGGCGCCGATTGACGGCAGGGGTGCACTCGACATTGCGGTGAACGGCAAGGCCGACCTTGGCCTCTCCAACCGCCAGCTGGCCCCCACTGGCCAGCGGCTGACAGGCGGAGCGCTGATCGATCTGCGGGTGACAGGCCCCGTCACCAATCCGGCGATTGGCGGGGGCGCGACCCTTCAGGGGGTTGCCTTCTCGGATGCCGAAACTGGGTTCCGGCTGACCAACATGGCGGGGCGGATCGAGGCCCATGGCCGCACGCTGAACCTTCAGAACATTGCGGGCCGCACGAAAAACGGCGGTCCTCTGGCGGTGAATGGCCATATTTCGCTTGACGCGGATGCCGGCTTTCCGGGCGATATCACCATTCGCGCAACCGGGGCGGAACTGGCTGCCTCAACCCTTGCCACCGCGGTGGCGAATGTGGCGCTGGAATTGCGCGGGCCACTCGCCCGGCGTCCGACCATTTCGGGAAAGGTGGCGTTCTCGCGGCTCGACATTACGATTCCCGAGCGGCTCCCGGCGAGCGCTCGCCCGCTTGAGAATGTAAGGCACATCAATGTGCCGGCCAGGATGAAGGGCACATTCAAGGCCGCAGCAGCGGATAAGGGCACGGCAAAAGGAAAAGCCCAGAGAAAAGGCAAGGCCAAGGGCGGCCCATCGAAGCGCAGGAGCAGCCCGTTTGATGCGGTGCTCGACGTCACGCTGGATGCGCCAAGCCGCGTGTTCGTGCGCGGGCGCGGCCTTGATGCCGAGATGGGCGGCAGTATGCGTCTGACCGGCACACTCAACGCCATCGTGCCGGCTGGCAGCTTCCAGATGCGGCGCGGACGCTTGACGATTGCTGGAAAGCGCCTCGATTTCACCCGCGGAAGGCTGCTTTTTGCCGGCGATCTGACCCCTGAACTCGACTTTCTTGCCCAGACTCAGGCTTCGGATGCCACCGTGAAGGTTGGCATTTCAGGCGAGGCGAACGCGCCGAACTTTGCGTTCACTGCCGAGCCCGACATGCCCGAGGACGAGGTTCTCTCGCGCCTCGTCTTCAACAAGGCCTCCGGCAGCCTCGGCGCGGCCCAGGCCCTGCAACTGGCGATGATCGCTGCGCAGTTTGCCAGCGGCGGCGGCAATGATGCCTTTGACCGGATCCGCAAGCAGTTGGGGGTGGATTCTCTCGATGTGAATCTGGGGCAGGGCGGAGTGGGCATCGGCGCCTCACGGGCCATCAACGACCGCATCAGCATTGGCGTCCGGGCAGGCAGCCTGCCGTCGGATAATGCCGTCTCCGCCGATATTGACGTGACCCGGAACATCCGCATTCAGGGCGAGGCGACAGCGGGCGGCAACACGTCGGTTGGCATCGGCTTCGAGCGGGAATATTGAGCCATTGCGTGGTTCGTGAGAAGGCCATGTTCGACGGTCTGTGCCGTCGCTGATTCGTTAATTCATCTGGGGCCTGCCATGGTCAAACGTCGCCTGCTTGCGCTGGTTCTGCTCTGTCTGGTGGGTCTCTCGTGGGGTCCCGACGCGCGCGCTGCGGATGTGCTTACGCCGGAAGAGACGGCAAAGCTGGCCACTGCAAAGACCACGATTGACCGCCTCGACAAGGAGAAGGACAGCCGGGTCGACAGTTTCAGCGGCCTGCTCGAACTGCGCGACCAACTCGATGTCAGCCGCAGCTCGGTGCGTGACGTTATCAATGTGCTCAACGATAAGCTGAAGGCAGCACAGGCCCAGTTGGCCGAACTCGGCGCTCCCCCGGCGGCCGGCGCACCGCCGGAGCCCCCCCAGCAGGCGGCAGAACGCGAGGAGAAGCAGGCGCTCGTCAAGGAAATCGACGGACAATTCCGCGCCGTCCGTGCCATCCAGGTGCAGGGTGACCAGCTTTGGGATGCGCTGAATGACCTCAGGCGCACATTGTTCAACCGGCGCATCTTCCTGCTTCAGGACAGTTTCGTGTCGCCCGATTTCTGGCGGCGCACGATCAGCGATAGCCTGCCCGATTTCCTCTGGCGCGCGCGTTACAAGCTGCTCGACATCGACCGGGCTATCGAGGCGCGACAGGGCTGGCCAAAGCTGTACGGGCTCGCCGCCTTCCTGCTGCTGCTGGCGCTCGGACTGTTGAAATTCAACCACTGGATCGGGCGCAAGCAGGCTGTGATTGCCCGTGATCAGACCGGCCCTGCCGCAAAGCATGTAGTCGTTGCCCATGCGCTGCTGGCACTGGTTCGCTTTGCCGCGCCATTTGCGATCAGCGCAATCGCCATCATCGCATCGGTGACACGGATCGAGATTGTGCCCGATGAAGTGCGCGATTTTCTGATCGGCGTTGCGGGCGCCCTGTTGGCCTATGGCATCGGTGCGAGCGCATCGCGTGCGGTGCTGTCGCCCGGCAATGGCTATTACCGCATCCTGCGCACCGACGACGCTTCGGCCCAGCGCATGGTCCATCTGCTCGACGGCATGTTGATCGCCTACTTCTCCGGGCTGGTGGTTCTGGGCCTCACCCAGATGCTGATGGCCCATCTGCTGATCACCGTGGCAGCCACGGGGCTGACGGCAGCAACCGTGGTGGCGGTGGGCGCTCTGACGTTTTTCCGGAATCGCTCTCGCGATGCGGAGCGGGAGGTTGTCGGTCTTGTCCGCGCGCCGCTGCATCTGTTGAAGCCCATCGGGGCGGTGCTCGGCATCGTGGTGATCGTTTCGCTGTTGCTTGGCTACATCGCACTCGCCAGCTTCATCGTCGGCCGGGCGCTTGCATCGCTGATCGTTCTTTGCCTTGCCGTCCTGGTGTACCTCGCAATCGAATACGTGTTCCACGATATGCTGGCGCCCGGCCAGCCGGGCAACACGCGCATTGCCAGCATTCTCGGCATCAATCCGCAGACGGTTGACCTTTTTGCGACCATCCTTTCAGGCACGCTCCGGACGCTGACGGTGGCCTGTACCATCCTCATCATGCTCAGCCCCTGGGGTATTGAGTTCGGCAACATCAACCCGTTCGAGGATGTCTTTTTCGGCGTCCGTTTCGGCGATGTGCGCGGCTGGATTGGCGCGGCCGGCATCGCCATCATCCTCTTTACGGTTGGCCTGGCCGCCACGCGCTTTTTCGTTGGCTGGCTGGATGGCCAGTTGCTGCCGCGCACGACGCTGAACGATGGTGTGCGCCATTCGATCACGACGATCGCCGGCTATCTCGGCTTCATCATCGCGTTGACGGTGGCACTGGGGCAGGCGGGCGTGCAGTTGCAGAATATCGCGCTGGTGGCAAGCGCCCTGTCGGTCGGTATCGGTTTCGGCTTGCAGCAGGTGGTTTCGAATTTCGTCGCAGGCCTGATCGTGCTCGCCGAGCGCCCGATCCGCGTGGGCGATGTGATCGTCGTCAAGGGCGAGGAAGGCAAGGTGCGCAAGATCAGCGTGCGCGCTACCGAACTGCAACTGGGCGAGCAATCAACCGTGATCGTGCCGAACTCGGATATCGTCTCATCCATCGTCAAGAACCGTTCGTTTCACAACCCGATGCACCGCACGACTGTGAAGTTCGTGCTGGCCCATGACATGGACCTGAAGCGGTCATTCGCGCTGATGCTTGCGGCGGCGGATGCCCATCCCAATGTTGAAAAGACGCCTGAACCCAAGGTCTCGATCGTTCGCGTCAGCGAAATCGGGATCGAACTGGACCTGAACATCATCTGCGAGCGCATCGGCGTGATGGATACGGTCCGGACCGATCTTTACCTTGAAATCATGTCCGCCTTTGCCGCCGCCGGCATCTATCTCGCCCGTGGCCCCCATGTGGACGTGCGCGTGGAACGGCCCGCGGCAGAACCCGTGCCGCCTGCGGCATCTTGAAGGAGCAATCGTCAGCCGGTGTTCCGCAGGCCGGCGGCGATGCCATTGATGCTGATCAGGATACCCCGCCGGGTCTTCTCATCCTGCTGTCCCACGCGCCAGCGCCGGATCAACTCCACCTGCAGGTGGTTCAGCGGCGCAATATAGGGGAAGCGGTGGCGGATGGACCGTGCGAGCGCCGGGTTTTCGGCCAGTCGGTCGCTGGTGCCTGTGATGCGCTGGAGCGCATCGGTCGTCCGCTGCCATTCGGCGCGGATGTCGCCGGCGATGCGATCGGCGAGTTCCCGATCCTGAACCAGCGCGGCATAACGGCGCAACATCGTGATGTCGGCTTTCGCGAGCACCATGTCCATGTTGGACAGCAGCGTGTGGAAGAACGGCCAGTCCGCATACATGCGCTGGAGCAGCGCTTCGCCGTCTGCCCCGTGGCGCGCGAGAAAATCGGCAACGGCTGAGCCGAAGCCGAACCAGCCCGGAAGGGTCAGGCGCGCCTGACCCCATGAGAAGGACCACGGGATGGCGCGCAGGTCCTCGATCCGCCGGTTCGCCTTGCGCGAGGCCGGGCGCGAACCGATGTTGAGTTCGGCGATTTCCGAAATCGGCGTTGCGGCAAAGAAGAACTCGGTGAAGCGTGGATCGTCATAAACGAGGGCGCGATAGGCCTTGGTCGACGCTTCGGACAGCGCTTCCGCCGCATCGAGAAACGCCTGCGGCGCCGTCTCGTCGGTTGAAAGCAGTGTCTTTTCGATGGTCGCGGCAACCAGCGTTTCAAGATTGCGCCGGCCAATGTCCGGGTTCGCATATTTGGAGGCGATGACCTCGCCCTGTTCTGTCAGCCGGATCTGGCCCGTCACCGTGCCCGGCGGTTGTGCCAGAATGGCCTGATAGCTCGGCCCCCCGCCACGCCCGACGGTGCCGCCACGCCCGTGGAACAGACGCAGGTGCACACCGAGTTCTGTCGAGAACAGTTTGGCGAGCGCGGTCGAGGCCCGGTAGAGTTCCCAGTTCGACGTGAAGATCCCGCCGTCTTTGTTGCTGTCCGAATAGCCGAGCATGACCTCCTGCTCGTTGCCCATGGCTTTCACCAGTGCCGCAATGCCCGGCAGCGCGAAGAATGCGCGCATGATGGTTTCCGCCTCGCGCAGATCGCCGATGGTCTCGAACAGCGGTACGACCACCAGTGCGGCTGCGGCATTGGCATCCCCCAGCGCCCCGCGCATCAGCCCGGTTTCCTTCTGGAGCAGCAGCACTTCGAGAAGATCGCTGACGCTTTCGGTGTGGCTGATGATGGCGTGCCGGATCGCTTCGGCGCCGAAGGTGGCGCGCAGCGTCCGTGCCGCATCAAAAATTGCAAGTTCGCTTTCCGTCGGTTCTGAATAGGCAAGATGCGGCACCTTGAGCGTGCGCGGATCGCGGAGCGCAGTCATGAGCACGGCGCATTTGTCGGCCTCTGGGAGCGCGGAGTAGTCCGGCGCAATGCGGGCAACGGCGAGGAGTTCGGCCACGGCCGCCTCATGCCGGTCGGAGTTTTGCCGCAGATCCACCGTGGCAAGGTGGAATCCGAATACCTCGATGGCGCGGATCAGCGGCCGGAGCCGCTCGTCCGCCAGCGCATCACCATGGTTGGCGACCAGCGCTGTCTCGATAATCCTGAGGTCAGACACCAGGTCAGCCGGCGTTGCATAGGCGCGCGACGGGGTGACGGCATGGCGCAGTGCTTCAGTGCCGGTGAGGGCGCGAAGCGTGGCGGCAAGGCGGGCATAGATGCCGATCAGCGCGCGCCGGTGAAATTCGTCGGCGCGGTGGGTATTGGTATCGCAAGCGGCATCCGCCAGCGTCCGCAATTCCGGGGTTGGCGCTGTTATCCGTTCGGAGATCGACAACTCGCCACCCAGTTCATGCACTTCGGTCAGATAGTGCCTGAGCACGAGCTCACTCTGCCGGGTCAATGCGGTGCGAAGCGTGCCGGCGACAACGAAGGGGTTGCCATCCCGGTCGCCGCCGATCCAACTCCCCATGCGCAGGAACGGCGCGACGCGTACCCCCGTAAAATCCTCCAACTTCTGATAAAGGCGCGGAATTTCCCTCAGAAATGTCGTCCGGTAGTAGCTGAGCGCATTGTCGATCTCATCCTCGACACTGAGCTTGGAAAGCCGCAGCAGACGTGTCTGCCAGAGCTGCGACACGCGGGCCTTGAGGCTCTTGAGATTCTGTGCGCGATCCCTTTCCGTCCTGAGGCTGCCGCGCCTTGCGAGGAGTTCGGCGATCGAACGTTCGGAATCGAGGATACTCTTGCGCTGAACCTCGGTGGGATGCGCGGTAAGAACCGGCGAGAGCCAGGCATCCGCCAGCATCGTCACGGCCGCTTCCGGCATGATGCCCTTTTCCGACAGCCGGGAAAAACAGCGCTCAAGGCTGCCGTCCTGGGGGCGGTCGCCGGCGATGTCATGGGCCTCGCGCCGGCGGATGTGGTGGCGATCCTCGGCAATATTGGCGAGATGCGAGAAATAGGTGAAGGCGCGACAAACACTCACTGCCCGGTCGGATGGCAGGGAGCGGAGCAGCATATCGAGGGTCTCGGCGGCCGGCTGCGACTGTTCAAGGCTGATGGCGACCGAGAGTTTGCGGATGGCCTCGATCAGTTCAAACGCATCCTCGCCTTCCTGCTCGCGCACGATGTCGCCAAGGATCTGGCCAAGCAGCCGGATGTCGTCGATGAGCGGCTGCTCCTTGTTGACCACGCGCTCCGTCCTGCCCTTCATACTTCCCTTGCGCTCCTCGGTTTCCACTATCGATGTTGCAATGCAAAAATTGCGCCCGGGCGTCCGCTTGTAAAGCCGAATCTGCGCTATGTGCGCGGAATGACATCGACCGTATGCTTGCCCTGCTGGCTGCCGGCCGTCCGCGACACGCCCCGGATGGGCGCGACATCCGCGTAATCCCGGCCATATCCGACCAGAACATGGTCATTGCCGACAGCGAGTGCGTTCGTGGGATCATACTCCTGCCATCCGGCATTGCAGCCACACCAGATGCGGACCCAGGCATGCATGGCATCCGATCCTGGCAGCCGCTCCCTTCCCGGCGGCGGAATGGTGCGCAGGAAGCCGCTGACATAGGCCGCAGGAATGCCGAGAACCCGTAGGCAGGCAATCATGATATGCGCATAATCCTGGCAGACACCCCGGCCCTTGGTGAAAGCATCGTGCGGCGTGGTGTCGACATCGGTCGCCTCGTCGTCAAAGACCATCCGGGCGCGAATGGCCTCCGAAACGGCGAGCATCACATCTCCGGTCGTCATGCCGGGCCGCAGCAACGCCAGTGCGAAATCCCGGAACGGTCCTAGGTCGCGGATACGCGGGGAGGCGGCGAGAAAATGCAGCGGTGAATCCGGCCCAAGATCCTGCATCGCGGCGAGATCCTGTCCGAGGGCATGATACGGCGTCGCGCGATCCGCGCCGCACGGATGACAGGTCCGCTCCACATCGGCAATGAGATGAACGCCGAACGTCTCATGCGCCGTCTGATATTCGATGGCCTGACAGAGGTTGCCGAAAAAGTCCCGCCGCTCCAGTTGCGATGTCGGCACGGGAGCAAGCTGAAGCCGTAAGGAGCGAACATCCTGCATCCCTGGCATTGAGCGCGGGACAACCCGCAGCAGGTGCCGACCGCCCGAAACCGTGTGGGCGTAGCTGTAATCGATCTTGAGGATGATCTCGTAACGCATGGAGCCGGCTAGCCGATATAGGCTTCGCTGACCAGGGCGGACAGCGATGCAATGCGCCTGCCGAGGTTCGACAGCCATGCGGGCGTGATCGCGTTTGCATTTTGGGCGGCGATGTCCTGCCGCAGGTCATCCAGAAGCCGGGCAAGCCGTGCCGAGGGTTCCGCTCGGCCGATCGCCGAAAGCGCGCGCGCGTGCTCGTTCATCCGATCGAGTTCAAACAGCACCGAACGCGGGTTGAGGGCATCGAGCAGCAAAAGGTCGCACACGCTCGCCCGCGAAATCGCGACGTAGCGTCGGCGATGTGTGATCGCACTGTCACCCACCTCCACCAGAACATCGAGCGCCCCGTCCGGTGCAGCAGGCCCGGTCAGCGCGGCGAGAAGATCGGCCATGGCGATGGCGCGTTCGACCGCCTGCCCCAATCTGAGGAAGTGCCATCCGGATGCCCGGTACATGTTGTCATTCACAAGCCCCGAAAATCCCGTGAGCTTGCGGATAAGCACACTGATACCGCGCGCTGCATCATCGCCGGGCTTCATCGTCTCCGCCAGTTGCGCCATCGAGGACTGGAGGTCGACCAGCGCCGACCATCCATCCAGCGAGAAACGGTCGCGAATTTTGCTGGCGCTGAACACTGCGGATGCGACGGTATTACTGACGGCGTTCGGCAGAACAGCCCCAAGCTTGATGCCGTAGCCCGCAAAAATTGCCTCAAGGCGGGTCAGCAATGGACTTTTGCCGGGACCGACTTCGGCCAGACGCCCATGATAGGCGCGCAGAAGACGTAAAGCACCCTCGCTGCGCTCAACATAGCGCCCGAGCCAGAAGAGATTGTCGGCCGCGCGCGCCGGCAGCAATCCTGAATTGGCGCGGATGAACGCCGTCCCCTCCCGCTTCAACAGGCTGGGTTCGGGCACGGTGTGGTTTGCGACAACCCAGACATCCGCCACCGAGGCGCCGTTGCGCATGGCGATGCCACCCGGTTCCCGGCTCTGACTGACGCGGGCAAAGCCGCCGGGCATGACCTGCCAGCCCGCGTCCGTGCGCGCGAGAAAGACGCGGAGCACCATCGGGCGGGCGACCAGCGCGCCATCATGCCAGACAGGCGTCGTTGATAGCGTGACCACTTCCTGCCCGACCAGCTGATGCCGCTCGCGTTCAAGCCACGGCAGAAAGGCGGGATCCTGCACAGGCGGCATGTCCAGTGCCTGTCCTTCCTGCTCAAGCGGCAGGCGGTTGGCCGTCACGCGGGAAATGATGAGACTGTCGGCATTGTCCCGGACATAGCGATATTCTGCCTCCTGTCCGCACCACCAGGTCGCCACGTTCGGAACGGACAGGCGTTGCCCGGTGAGGCGTTCGCAAAGGCGCGGCAGGAAGGCAAGAAAGCCCTGAGTTTCCAGAATGCCGGCCCCGAGGGCATTGACCATGCTGACCCGTCCGGCCCGGATCGCCTCGACAAGGCCGGGGGTGCCGAGATGCGAATGCTCGTTGAGTTCGAGCGGGTCGCACCAGTCGCTGTCAAGGCGCCGCCAGAGGACGCTGACGGGGCGGGGGCCGGCGATGGTCCGCACCATCAACGCGATGCCGTCAACTTCGAGATCCTCGCCTTCAAGGAGCGGCAGGCCCAGATACCGGGCGATATAGGCCTGTTCGTAATAGGTGTCGTTGAAGCGTCCGGGGGTCAGAAGGCCGGGCCGGTCTGTGCCGGGGGCTGTCAATCCGGTCAGCGCTTCCTTGAAGGCGCTGAAAAAGCCGGCCAGCCGATGCACATTGGCTTGCCGGTAGATGTCGGAGAAGATGCGCGAGGTCGCAACCCGTGTTTCCAGCGCAAAGCCCGCACCCGAGGGGGCTTCTGTCCGGTCGCCAAGCACCCACCAGCGCCCGTCGGGGCCGCGCCCCAGATCCATGGCGATGAAATGGAGAAAATGCCCTGAGGGCGGGCGCACGCCCACCAGCGGGCGCAGCCAATGCTGGTTCGAGGCAAGGAACTCTGCCGGCAGATCGCCGCTCTTGACGAGATTGTTGTCGCCATAGACATCCGCCATGACGGCTTCCAGCAGATCCGCCCGCTGGATCAGCCCGGCGGCCAGGGCTTCCCAATCGCTTTCACCCAGAATGACCGGGATATGGCTCAATGGCCAGTCACGTTTCCCCAGATCGCCTTTGCCGTAGTGGCGATAGAACACCCCTGCATCGCGGAGATACTGCTCTCCCCGGGCAAAGCAGGCTGCGCGCGCGGCTGAAGGCAGGGCATCGAGATAAGTCAGCAGCGCTCGCCATTGCGGACGCACCGCGCCACTCCCGTCGATCATCTCGTCGGGGGCGCCGGTGGTTCGATAATGGGCAATCAGCGGCAAATCCGTCTGGGTCTCCATGGTCGCCGTCATGGCACCCCGCCGACAGGCATCCGAAGGTCAAGCGTCATCGGGAAATCCGGATGTGGGCGCGTCGCGGCCGGCGTGTAGGCGCCCACGGTATGCCCGTTCGGCTCGAAGCGGGCAAGGCGCCGTGCCTGCGCCTCGTTGGAATTGACCGGAAAGGTCTCATAGTTCCGTCCGCCCGGATGCGCGACATGGTAGACGCAGCCGCCCAGCGCCCGCCCCGTGTAGCTGTCGAAGATATCGAAGGTCAGCGGTGCATCGACCGCCAACACCGGATGGAGGCCGCTTGGCGGCTGCCAGGCCTTGAAACGCACGCCGCCGATGCTTTTGCCAGCCTGCCCCATCCGCGTCATCGGCACCAGCCTCTTGTTGCAGGCGATGCGGTAGCGCTCCGGATCGGCAGCTGTCAGCCGCACCTGGAGCCGTTCGACCGAGGAATCAACAAAGCGGACCGTGCCGCCGATAGCGCCGGTTTCGCCCAGGACATGCCACGGCTCCAGCGCCTGCCGAACTTCAAGGGTCGCGCCCTCATAAGTGACTTCGCCGCAGACCGGAAAGCGAAACTCGAACTGCGCCTGATACCATTCCGGCAACAGCGGAAAACCGTGGCTTTCCAGATCCGCCAGCACATCGAGAAAATCAGCCCAGAGCACATCCGGCAGCATGAAGCGATCATGCAGATGCGTGCCCCAGCGCGTGAGGGCACCTTCGAGTGGCGCCCTCCAGAACCGGGCGATCAGGGCACGGATCAACACCTGCTGCGCGAGATTCATCCGGGGATCCGGCGGCATTTCAAAGCCGCGGAATTCGACGAGCCCAAGCCGTCCGGTCGGCCCATCCGGAGAGTAGAGCTTGTCGATGCAGATCTCGGCGCGATGGGTGTTGCCCGTGACATCCACCAGCAGGTTGCGAAGAAGGCGGTCGACCAGCCACGGGGGCGGCGCGCTGCCCGCACCGGGGGCCGGAATTTGCCGGAGCGCAATTTCAAGCTCGTAAAGGCTGTCGTGTCGCGCCTCATCAATGCGTGGCGCCTGACTGGTCGGGCCGATGAAGAGCCCTGAGAACAAGTACGAGAGACTCGGGTGCCGGTTCCAGCAAAGGATCAGGCTTTTCAGAAGGTCCGGACGGCGCAGGAAGGGGCTGTCGAGCGGCGTCGCACCACCAACAACGACATGGTTGCCGCCGCCCGTGCCGCAATGGCGCCCGTCGATCATGAACTTGTCGGCGCCGAGGCGGCACTGTCGCGCCTCTTCGTAGATCGCCTCGGTGGTGGCCACGCAATCCTTCCAGCTTGAGGCGGGATGAATGTTGACCTCGATCACCCCCGGATCGGGCGCGACGCGGATGACATTGAGGCGCGGATCGTTCGGCGGCGGATAGCCCTCGATATGGACGGCAAGACCCCGGTCAGCGACCGCCTGTTCGACCACCCGGAGGAGATCAAGATAATCCTCGACACGCTCGACCGGCGGCATGAACACGCAGAGCCGCCCGTCGCGCACCTCGATGGAAATGGCTGTGCGCACACTCATCCCGTCAGCGGCCAGCACCTGTTCGGTCCGGTCCTGCGCGCCGGGGCCATCGGCATCAGCTACGGCAATGAAACTCTGGTCTGCGGCGGGTGTGATCGGCGCCGGCGCTGGTAATGGTCCGGTGATTCCGGTCGGATCCGCCGGATGGACATAGGGATAGTTCGCCGCTGGAACATGCGGCAGCGATTTCAGCGGCAGGCGGAACCCGGCGGGGCTGTCGCCGGGCGCCAGCACCAGATGGCCGCGACGGGTCTGCCAGTGCTCCGAGCGCCAGCGCCGGTCTGCGGCCTGCGCTCGCTGCACGGGCAGCACGAAGGCGACCGGATTGCCGAGCCCCCGGTCGAACACCCGCGCAAAGCGCGCCCGCTCTTCGGGATCCTTGAGTTCAGAGGCGGTCGGCGTCACATTGTCCGGCAGTTTTGCTTCCTGTTGCAGCCACTCCGCCGGGTCCTCAAAGGCAGCCTGCACAAAATCACTGCCGAGCCCCAACCCTGTGGCGATGCCGGTCGCAAGGCTCTGCGCGTTCGCCACCGTTGCGTCCTTGCGCGGCTCCTCGCCGGCAATGCGCGCGGCATCCTGCCAGATGGGCTGCCCATCGCGCCGCCAGTAAAGCGAGAAGGTCCAGCGCGGCAGGCTCTCACCCGGATACCACTTGCCCTGTCCATAATGCAGGAAGCCCGCCGGAGCGAAGCGGTCGCGCAGGCGCCGGATCAGCGCGTCCGCCAGGCCGCGCTTGGTGGGCCCCACCGCATCGGTATTCCATTCGGGCGACTGGAAATCGTCGATGGAGATGAAGGTCGGCTCACCGCCCATGGTCAGGCGGACGTCGTTGTCGGCAAGCGCGGCATCGACTGTCTCACCCAGCCGGTCGAGCGCGGACCAGGCATCCTCGGAAAACGGTTTGGTGATGCGCGGACGCTCGGCAAAGCGCGTCACAGACATGTTGAAATGGAAGTCGACCTCGGCGAAACTCGCCATGCCGGCAATTGGCGCGGCGTTCCGGTAGTGCGGCGTTGCGGCCAGCGGAATGTGACTTTCGCCAGCCAGAAGGCCCGAGGTCGGATCAAGGCCGACCCAGCCGGCACCGGGCAGATACACCTCGACCCAGGCATGGAGGTCGGTGAAATCGACATCCGTGCCCTGTGGCCCGTCGAGAGCCTTGAGATCCGGCTTCAACTGGATGAGGTAGCCCGAGACAAAGCGCGCGGCAAAGCCGAGCTGGCGCAGCACCTGCACCAGCAGCCAGCTTGAATCCCGGCAGGAGCCGGAACCGAGCTTCAGTGTCTCTTCGGGCGTCTGCACCCCCGGTTCCATACGGATCGTATAGGCGACGGCGCCCGCGATGCGGGCATTCAGCGCAACGATGAAGTCGACCGTGGAATCCGCCGCACGCGGAATATCGGCCATGAAGGCCTGAAGCAGCGGCCCGGCGGGTTCCGTCGCGCGGTAAACGGCGAGATCGTCGCGGATGTCCGGTGCGTAGTGGAACGGGAACTTGACGGCCTCCTCCTCGATGAAGAAATCGAAAGGGTTGTAGACGGTCATGTCCGCGACAAGATCGACCTCGATGCGGAACTCGTTCACCGGTTCGGGAAAGACATAGCGGGCCAGCCAGTTGCCGTAGACATCCTGCTGGTGGTTGACGAAATGCGGCCCCGGCGAAACCTTGATCGAATGCGAGAGCACACGCGTTCGGCTGTGCGGCGCCGGTCGGAGGCGGATGATCTGGGGGCCCAGGGTTACCGGCCGGTCATAACGGTAATGCGTGAGATGATGGAGGCCGGCGAGAATGGTCATTGCGATGGCTCGTTGTAATGCTCTGTGGTGAGACCGATGACGGCCTCTTCCTCCCCCGAGAATGCAAGGAGTGGCATCGGCGGCGCGGGCCTGTCAACGCGGGAATGCGGACGAGCCGTTCGCCGGGCCTGTCTGTGGACAGCGCACAAAAAAGCCGTCGCCGGATCGCCCGACAACGGCTTCATGCAGGCTTCGGATTCACGCCTTACGGCAGCGTATAAGCCGTCTTGACCGTGGTGTAGAACTCCTTGGCATAGCTGCCCTGTTCGCGCGGCCCATAGCTGGAGCCCTTCCGGCCACCGAACGGCACATGATAGTCAACGCCCGCTGTCGGCACATTGACCATCACCATGCCGGCTTCCGAATTGCGCTTGAAATGCGAGGCATATTTGAGGCTCGTCGTGCAGATGCCGGCAGAAAGGCCGAAGTCCGTATCGTTCGAAAGAGCCAGCGCCTCGTCGTAGTCCTTCGCCCGGATCACCGAGGCGACGGGGCCGAAGATCTCTTCGCGCGAGATGCGCATCTGGTTCGTGGCATTCGTGAACAGCGCCGGCGCAAGATAGAAGCCCGGCGTTTCGCGCTTCAACCGCTCGCCGCCATACGCGAGCGTCGCGCCCTCTTTGGCGCCGACGGCGAGGTAATCCATATCCTGATCGAGCTGGCTCTGATCGACGACCGGACCGATATGCGTGCCCGCCTTCAAGGCGTCATCGACGACAAGGCCCTTGAGCCGGTCGGTGACCGCCGCAACGAAGGCATCATGAATCCCTGCGGTCACAATGATGCGGGATGACGCGGTGCAGCGCTGGCCGGTGGAGAAGAACGCGCCATTGACGGCGCATTCCACGGCCGTTTTCAGGTCCGCATCATCCAGAACGACCAGCGGGTTCTTGCCGCCCATTTCAAGCTGAATCTTCTTCATCGGCTGCGCTGTGACGCATTGCGCGGCAATGTTCCGCCCGGTCCCGACCGAGCCGGTGAACGAGATGGCGGCCACGTCCTTCGATTCGATGAAGGCCGCTCCCACAACCGAACCACGACCCATCACGAGGTTGAACACGCCTGCCGGGAACCCGGCGCGCGCGATGATATCGGCGAGCGCCCAGGCCGACCCCGGCACCAGATCCGCCGGCTTGAACACCACCGTGTTGCCATAGCAGAGCGCGGGAGCGATTTTCCAGGCCGGAATGGCGATGGGAAAGTTCCAGGGCGTGATCAGGCCGATGACACCGACCGCCTCGCGCGTCAGTTCGACATCGAGCCCCGGACGCGTCGAGGGCAGCTTCTCGCCGGCAAGGCGCAGCGCCTCGCCCGCGAAGAACTGGAAGATCTGGCCGGCACGCGCAGCCTCGCCGATGCCCTCGGCCAGCGTCTTGCCCTCCTCGCGCGACAGCAGGCGACCGAGTTCGTCCTTGCGGGCAAGGATCTCGTCGCCGACAGCCTTCAGGCAATCGTGCCGCTGCTGGATGCCTGAGCGTGACCAGGCCGGAAAGGCTGCCTTGGCCGCGGCAATTGCCTTGTCCGCATCGGCTCGCGATCCCTGCGCATATTCCCCGATGACATCATTGGTGTTCGACGGGTTGATGTTGCGCGTCACGCCCGCGCCGTTCACGCGCTCGCCGCCGATGATGTTCTGGAAAATACTCATGTCTGGGTCCTGTCTGTCCTTGGATCGAAGGCAATCAACTCAGCGGTTGTTTGCCTTCCGCCACGCCTCGAAATCGATTTTGCTCTGCGGATCGGTGGCCGGATAAAGGCCGAGAATGGACCGGCCATCCTTGTTGACCTTCTCCATCACGAAGTCCTCGTAGGCCGTCATTTGCACGGCTTCATCGGCCACGTCGTCAGCAATCTCCGCCGGAATGACGATTACCGCCTCGGCATCTCCAACGAGCACATCACCTGGGAATACCGCGACATCGCCGCAGCCGATCGGCACGTTGATGTCGATGGCTTCGTGCAGGGTCAGGTTGGTCGGTGCGGATGGCTGCACATGGTAGGCCGGAATGGCCATTCCGGCAATCTCGTGGCTGTCGCGGAAGCCGCCATCGGTGACGACGCCGGCAACGCCGCGCACGCGCAGGCGCGAGACCAGAATGCCGCCGGCGCTGGCTGCACGCGGGTCTTTGCGGCTGTCCATCACCAGGATGGCGCCCGGCGGGCAGGTTTCCACGGCCTTGCGCTGGGGATGCTCGCGGTTCTGGAAGACGGTGATCGGGTTGCGATCCTCACGCGCCGGCATGTAGCGCAGCGTGAAGGCCTCGCCCACCATGGTCGGCAGCGACGGATTGAGCGGTCGCACGCCCTGGATGGTCTGGTTGCGCAGTCCGCGCTTGTAAAGGGCTGTGCAGAGCGTGGCCACGCTCACGGTTTTCAGCTTGTCACGGGTGGTCGGCTTCAGGCTCATGGCGGTCCTCCGATAGGGCTTTATAGGAGCTTCCCAGATGTCATACAACTGATCGATTTTCAGGCAAGTGCGCTAATGCATCAGCGGTCAAAACCGACCGCACCGAAAGTGCTCCCCGCCCCGCGACAACGGAGGATATCTTTGATCGCGGCGTTCCGGTGTTTGCGGACACGCGGCGGGGTGGAGGTTGTTTTCCGTGCTTCGGGCTGCACGCGAAGTTACAAGACCCTCAGTCTTTGAAAACAACGGTCTTGCGTCCGTTCAGCAGCACGCGCCCCTCGATATGGTTACGCACGGCGCGGGCGAGGACGCGCCGCTCGATGTCACGTCCCTTACGCACGAGATCATCGGGTGTGTCGCGATGCGAAATCGATTCCACATCCTGCTCGATGATCGGGCCTTCATCGAGGTCCGAGGTGACATAATGCGCAGTGGCGCCGATCAGCTTCACGCCGCGCGCGTGGGCCTGATGATAGGGCCTGGCACCCTTGAAGCCCGGTAGAAACGAATGGTGGATGTTGATGCAGCGGCCTTTCAACTTCGCCGAGAGCCCGTCCGACAGGACCTGCATGTAACGCGCCAATACGACAAGGCTGGTATCCGTTTCCCGGATCAGTGCCCACAGCGCCGCTTCCTGCTCCATCTTGGTCTCGCGCGTCACCGGCAGATGGTGGAAGGGGATGTCGCCGAAATCGAGCCCGGCATAGGTCTCCCGCCCGTGGTTGGCGACGATGGCGGTGATATCCATCGCAAGTTCGCCGCTGCGCCAGCGATAGAGCAGATCGGCAAGGCAATGATCGAATTTTGAGACCAGCAGCATCACTTTGGTCCGATCGCCCCTCCGCTGCAAAGTCCAGCGCATTCCGTACCGGGTGGCAATCTCATCCCAGCCCGCGCCGGGGGCGGGGTGGTCGGATGGTTCGACATCGGCAAAGAGCACCCGCATGAAGAACTGCTCCGTCTCCGGATCGTCAAACTGCTGCGCGTCGAGAATGTTGAAGCCACGCTCGAAAAGATGGGTGGAAACGGCAGCGACGATTCCAGGCCGATCGGCACATGAGATCAGGAGCGTATAGGTGGAGAGCATGACGGGCCCGGCTGAAACGTTGTTTGAGAAGTGCCCGCTTCGGCGGTGCCCCGTCAAGTCAGATGCTCAGCCGGTGCGAATGCCATGCGCGAATGGATCGCCCGGCTGGGCGATCAGGACCGCCTCGCCGGTGATGAAGGCGCGGCCCTGAATGCTGGGGATGATCATGCCGGCTTCACCCGGTTGGTAATGCGCCTCGAAGCGGCTGCCGATCACGCTTTCCTGCACCCATACCGCGCCCGGCGCCAGCTTGCCATCGGCGGCAAGGCAGGCCAGTTTGGCGCTGGTGCCCGTGCCGCAGGGCGAGCGGTCATAGGCGCCGCCCGAGCAGAGCACGAAGGAACGGCTGTTTGCAGCCGTGCCGCGCGGCGCTGCAAAAATCTCGACATGATCGATCGCTCCGCCATCCGCACCCCGGTGTCCGGCGGCGGCGAGGGCCTTTTCAATGGCACTTGCGGCGGCGGTCAGTTCAGCAAGATGGGCGGTATCGACCGGACAAGGCGCCTGCTCGGTCAGGAAAAACCAGTTTCCGCCCCAGGCGATATCTCCAACGACCAGCCCAAGCCCCGGCACGTCCACCGAAACCCCCTTGGCGAGGCGGTAGCTTGGAACATTGGTGATCCGCGCCGTATTGGCGTCGATCAGATCGAAACCGATCAGGCCGACGGGCGTTTCAACCCGGTGATGACCGATGCCGATACGACCGAGATGGGCCAGCGTCACAGCAAGGCCGATGGTGCCATGCCCGCACATGCCGAGCATCGTGGCATTGTTGAAGTAGATGATGCCGCAGACGCAGGTCGGATCCGTTGGCGCTACGATCAGCCCGCCGACCAGCGCGTCAAAGCCACGCGGTTCATTGCAGACGAAACTGCGAATATGGTCGAAATCGCGTGCGAACCGCGCGCGCCTTTCCGGGAGCGGCCCCGAACCGAGATCGGGCCCGCCCTCGATGATCAGCCGGGTCGGCTCGCCCTCGGTGTGCGAATCGATGACGCGCACGGGTTCAGGCTTCCTCACGCGCCCACTGGATGTACCAGCGCTTGAACAGTTGAAGCTGGCTGCGCGCAAAATGCTTCTGGCTGTCGCTCAGGACGTCGCTGGCATTGAAATGGTGAGTGTATTCGGCGCAGCCCTCCAGAACCATCAGATATTTGAAGAAGAGCACCAGATCGACGCCTTCGTCGAAAGTGGAGAGAACATTGAGCGCGCCCTCCAGTTCCAGCGCGCGGCGGCGCGAGACCGGACAGCCATCGGCGGCCTTCTGGCACAGCGCGACCAGATGCAGGACCTCGCGCGGCAGCACGTTGCCGATGCCGGTGATCGCGCCGCGCGCGCCACAGTTCACATAGCCATGGAAAACGCCCGTATCGACCCCGACCATCAGCGTCAGGCCCGGCGAGCGTCCCGTGATATGCTCGGCAGCGTAGCTCATGGCCCTTGTGCTGCCGAACTCCTTGAAACCGATCAGGTGCGGATACTTTTTATGTAGAGCAAAAAAGAGCTCCGCCTTGGTCTCGAAGCCATAATAGGGGCTGTTGTAGATGACGGACGGCAATCCGGCGCCAGCTTCGAGCACACCGGCAAAATGCGATGCCTGCGCGGCCTGTGAACTTGACCGGGACAGGACACGCGGGATGATCATCAGCCCGGCGGCGCCCACCTTGCGGGCATGGGCGGCCAGTGCTGCCGCCCGGGCCGGGTTCTGCGCGCCGGTGCCGACGATGACGGGCAGGCCAGCGGAAACGAGCCGTTCGACGCCTTCCATGCGCTGCTCGTCGGTCAAAAGCGGCCAGTCGCCCATCGAACCGCAATAGACGACCGCGCCCATGCCGATGCCGACGAGTTCCTTGCCCTTGGCCACGAGGGCATCGAAATCGGGCTGCCGGTCGGCAGTGCATGGTGTCATCAGTGCAGGGACGACACCCTGAAACACGTTGGAGTTCATCGTCGGCTCCCTGTTGTCCGGACGCGTCAGGCCGAAACGCTGTTGCGACATGCCGATCCGGGGCACCAACGGTGTGCCGGACCATCGACGCCTCTGTAGTTCAAAATGTATATTTTATACAATCCTTGTGTCAATCGCTACAGTGCGCGCGCCGGCGCTACCGCCTGTCCATTCGCTCGGGCAGGCTTTGCTGTGACAGAATAAAATCGGACGCGGCTCTGATGTCGGCGGCAATCGCCGCGCGGGCCGCGACCGCATCGCCCGCCCGGATGGCGGCCAGAGCATCGGCATGGCAGCGCACTGCGCCGCCGAATCTCAGTCGCTCCGGGCCGGAGTTGATGTCGAAGTTGATGATGGGGCCGACCCGGAGCCAAAGGCGCTCGATGATAGCGAGGAGTTCGGGCGAATGGGCGGCGCGATAGAGAGCGAAATGGAAGGCCTGGTTGGCGGCAACGGTCGCCGTCAGGTCGGGATCGGATGCGAGCCCGAGAGTGCGAACGGTCTGTTCGGTTGTCGCGATAGCGTTGATGTCGTCTGCGGTTCGGCATTCCGCGGCCATGGCCGCAGCGGTTCCCTCTATGGCAATCCGGACGCGTGTGATGTCGCGAAACGTCGCTGCCGGCATCAGGGGCACCGTGACGGCCCGCTTCGGATGCACGTCGAGGGCACCTTCGGCGGCCAGCCGCGACACTGCTTCCCTGACCGGCATGATCGAGAGACCAAGGGCATCAGAGACCGTTCTGAGCGAGAGCTTGTCCCCGGGCGCAAAGCGACCGGCGATCAGCCTGTCGGCAAGATGGCGGTAAACCCGGCCCGAAAGGGTGCCGGGCGTCATCTCGAGCGCTTCCTTGTAAGCTGGTCTCATGCCGCTGCCCGCATCTTGTTTGTGATAGCGACATTTAGGACTAGACAGCAGCGGCACGTTGGGCAACAGTGTCTGTGATCACAGAAGGCTGCAATGATTCCAAAACATCAGGCGAATCCGGGGAAGGGGTCGCTGGACGGCATGGCCAATGCCATGGTGGAGAGGGGAAGTTGCTGCTGGTTCGTTGATTGCGGCAAGAAGGCTGCGGTTGCGACGACGCCAATTGAAGCGTCCGGCAGACCGGCGTGAGAACGTCGAACCTGGGATGGCCTGCTCCCCCGGCCATCCCGCTTTCGATCGCGGCACGAGCTGGATCAGCGAAAATACTGCGGATAGCACACGCGCAACGTATCCACAAAGTCGAGTGAGTGGGACAGATGCTCGCGCATGGCGCTCTGAGCGCTATCCGCATTGCCGGCAACGATGGCATCAGCGATTCGGTTATGGGCAGCGATGATCTCATGCATCTTGCCATCGACCGGTAGGTGCAGCCGCCTCAGGCGATCGATATGTCCGCCGCGCTGGCGAACAAGGTGCCAGAGCGCGCCAATCCCGAGCGCTTCATACATCGTGCGGTGAAACGCCTGGTCAGCCGCAGCGAAAGCTTCAAACTCGTTGAGGTCTGCAAAGGCGACTTGCTGCTGGATCAGCCGTTTCAACTGGCTGTTCAGGGCCATATCCTGTTTCAGGGCCAGCGACCGCACCAGTTCAAGTTCGACGGACCGGCGCAGGAACTGGGCCTCGCGGGCAAGGGCGAGGTCAATGGGCGCAACTTTGGTTGCGTGTTGCGGATAAATCTCGACCAGGCCCTCGTTCTGAAGGCGGATGAGCGCATCCCGAACAGGGGTTGAACTGAGGCCAAAGCGCGCTTGAAGTTCCGCACGCGAGAGCACCAGTCCCGGCTCCAGCCTGAGGGCAATGATATCGTCGCGCAGACTGTTGAAGACCTGGGCCGCGCCCCGCGTTCCCCGTTCGATGGCTGATACATGCTCGCTCATTTTGCATTCCTATCGCCACGATCAGGCGAGTGCAACGGACGCGGATGGCGCCCGGCAGACGCAGCAGGAGCTTCAGTATTGCGTGCGGAACGAACCGGCGTCGTCATCAAATCTAGCGTTGATGCATTAGCGCATTATTGACGCATGAGGCAGGAAGCGCCATGGTCCACGCTGCCGGTGTGATGGCCGCGCGCCGGAGTCGACATCATGTTTCGGACAAGTTATGTGATATCATACAACATGCGAGGGGCTGGCAAGCCTCCGCACCGGAGAGGAACGCAAGGATGAACAGTTTGAATCGTCGTTTGTTTGCAGGATTGGCATTCGCGGGGCTCGCTTTGGCCGCGACTGGGGCCCATGCGCAGAATGCCGCGGACTACCCGAACAAGGTGGTCACGATCGTTGTTCCGTTCCCGGCGGGCGGGACGACTGATCTGACGGCCCGCCAGATTGCGGCGGCGCTGACCAAATCGCTCGGCCAGACCTTCATCGTCGAGAACAAGCCCGGCGCGAACGGCAACATCGGATCGGCGCAGGTGGCACGGGCGACGCCCGACGGCTACACGCTGTTGATGTCCGGCGTTGGCTCGAACGCGGTCAACCACGGCCTTTACTCCAACATGCCGTACGATTCCAAAAAGGACTTTGCGCACGTGACGCTGGCAACGACCGGTCCGAACGTGCTGATCGTCAATCCCGATTTTCCCGCCAAGAACCTGAAAGAACTGGTTGATCTCGTCAAAGCCAACCCGGGCAAGTACAACTATGCCTCGGCCGGCAACGGGGCTTCCGGCCACATGGCCATGGAGCTTCTGAAGACCATGACCGGCATGAAGATCGATCACGTACCCTACAAGGGCGGCGCCCCCGCTCTGCAGGATGTGATGGCCGGCGTTGTGCCGATGATGTTCACCAACCAGGATCTCGCCTTTGCGCAGGCCAAGGCCGGCAAGGTCAGGATCATTGGCGTTGCCGATCTTCAGCGGAACCCGGCGATGCCGGACGCGCCGACCATTGCCGAACAGGGCTATCCTGGCTTTTCTGCCGTCTCATGGAATGCGATTTCCGCCCCGGCCGGTACGCCGAAGCCGATCGTCGACAAGCTCCAGAAGAACATCAAGGATGCGCTGCATGCGCCGGAGTTGAAGGACAAGCTGCTGGCCAACGGCTTTGTGCCGCAGGGCACCTCGCCTGAGGACTTCACGAAGTTCGTCTCGGATGAGGTGGACAAGTGGACCAAGGTTGCCAAGGACGCCGGCGCCAAGATCGATTGATCGACGGCGCGTTTCCGACCATCCCGCAGGGCCGGCCCGGCCCTGCATTTCCTTTCCCCATGCCCCTGCCAGAGACACTGCAATGACTGGTCGCAAGAAGCCTCAAGACCTTCGCTCCGCCCGCTGGTTTGCGCCGGATGACCTGCGCTCCTTCGGGCATCGCAGCCGCATGAACCAGATGGGTTATGATGTCGATGAATTCGCCGGCAAGCCGATCATCGGCATCATCAACACCTGGTCGGACTTTGCCCAGTGCCATGCGCATTTCCGGCAGCGTGTCGAGGATGTGAAGCGCGGCGTGTTGCAGGCGGGCGGTTTTCCGGTGGAACTTCCGGCAATCTCGGTGTCTGAATCAACGGTCAAGCCGACCTCGATGCTCTATCGCAACTTCCTGGCCATGGAGACCGAGGAGTTGATCCGTTCACAGCCGGTCGATGGCGTCGTGCTGATGGGCGGTTGCGACAAGACCACGCCCGGCCTGATTCTGGGCGCGACCTCGGCCGGCGTTCCGGCGATTTTCATGCCGGCCGGGCCGATGCTGCGCGGCAACTATCACGGCAAGCAACTGGGGTCCGGCTCGGATGCCTGGAAATACTGGGACGAGCGCCGCGCCGGCAATATCACCGAGAAGGAATGGTATGACATGCAGACCGGCATCGCCCGGTCCTACGGTGTCTGCATGACCATGGGAACGGCGGCGACCATGACCGGTATCACCGATGCGATCGGCATGACCTTGCCCGGCGCCTCGTCGATTCTGGCCGCCGATTCAGGGCACATCCGCATGGCGACGCAATGCGGCAAGCGCGCTGTGGAGATGGTCTGGGAGGATCTGACGCCGACCAGGATCATGACGCGACAGGCCTTTCTCAATGGCATCGTCGTCGCGATGGCCATGGGCTGTTCGACCAATGCGGTCATCCATCTGGTGGCGATGGCGCGTCGCGCCGGCCACGACATCGGCCTTGATGATTTCGATGCTGCCTCACGCAAGGTGCCAGTGATCGCCAACATCCGCCCTTCAGGGGACAAATACCTGATGGAGGATTTCGCCTATGCCGGCGGAATGCTCGGCCTGCTCTCGCGCCTGAAGGATCATCTCGATCTGTCCCAGATCAACGTCTCCGGCAAGACCTGGGCCGAGAGCCTTGAAGGGGCGAAGGTCTACAACGACGATGTGATCCGGACGCCGGCGAACGCGATCTACAAGGAAGGCGCGCTGGCCGTGTTGCGCGGCAACATCGCGCCCAACGGCTGCGTCATCAAGCCCTCCGCCGCAGGCGAGAAGTTCCAGAAGCACTCGGGTCCAGCGCTGGTCTATGACAGCTACGAGGACATGAAGAAGAACATCGACCGCGATGATCTCGACGTGACGGAAGAGACCGTGCTGATCCTGCGCAATGCCGGCCCGCTTGGCGGCCCCGGAATGCCGGAATGGGGGATGCTGCCGATCCCGAAGGTGCTGGTGAAGAAGGGCGTGCGCGACATGGTGCGGATTTCGGATGCGCGCATGTCCGGAACCTCCTATGGCGCATGCATCCTGCATGTCTCGCCGGAAAGCTATATCGGCGGCCCGCTGGCGCTGGTGAAAACCGGCGACATCATCGACCTCGACATCCCGAACCGCACGCTGAACATGCGCGTTTCGGAGGAGGAACTGGCAAGGCGCCGGGCGGCGTGGAAAAAGCCCGAGCCGAAGTACGAACGCGGCTTCGGCTGGATGTTCTCCCAGCACATTGCCCAGGCCGAAAATGGCTGCGACTTCGATTTCCTGCAAACCGATTTCGGCGGGCCGGTGCCGGAACCGGCAATCAACTGAACGAAACGGGCCGGGAAACCGGCCCGTTCCTTTTGCGTCCCGCCGCGCAGTGATCAGTATGTCGCGCGCCCACCCGAAATGTCGAACACGCCACCCGTCGTGAACGAACAGTCCTCCGAGGCCAGCCAGCAGGCCATGGCTGCTATTTCCTTCACCTCGACGAAGCGGTTCATTGGGATTTTCGACAGCATGAAGTCGATGAAATCGGGCGCCATCTGGTCGAAGATCGCCGTGCGCGCCGCCGCCGGCGTGATACAGTTGACGAGAATGTTCGAGGTCGCAAGTTCCTTGCCCAGCGACTTGGTGAGACCAATCAGGCCAGCCTTCGATGCTGAATAATGCGAGGCCTTCGGATTGCCTTCCTTGCCGGCGACCGAGGCGATGTTGATGATGCGGCCATAGCCGTTGTTCAGCATCACCGGCACAATCTGATGACACACAAGGAACGGGGCGATCAGGTTGACGTCGATCACCTGCCGCCAGACGGCGGGGTCGAGCTTCCAGAGAAGATCATTGCCGCCCGTGATGCCGGCATTATTGACGAGAATGTCGATCTTGCCGTGTTTGCGTGCGCTCGCCTCTGTAGCCGTGGCAACCGATTGCAGATCGGTCAACTGAACCACCTCGGTTGTCACGCGGTCCGGCGCCTTGAGCGCGGCCACCGCCGCATCGAGCGCTGCCCGGTCCATGTCCCACAATGCCACCGAGGCGCCTGAGGCAAGCATCCGTTCTGCGGTGGCAAGTCCGATGCCGCGGGCGCCCCCGGTGATCACGGCAACGCGGCCGGCAAGGTCGATCTGGTTCATTGCGCCTCTCCTGTAGCAAGCTCGCCGAGCGTTGCCGGCAATGTCATCATACAACATAGGGGTATCGGCTTCGCTTCCTGCGGGCAAGTCGCACGATGGCGGATGCGGGGTCGTTCAGGCCGTTCAGCGATTCAGGCGCACCGTGCCGGCCTCAGAGACATCGTAGCCGCCGAACGCCGTCGCCTGCTGCGCAAAGGCAGACAGCCGCAGCGTTGTCATCAGCGCCTGAGCCGGTGGTTCGAAATAGCTGCGCCGCCGCATGACGAGATCGAGCCGCTCGGCGGCCAGCGGCACAAAGGCAAGTCCATTGACGGCGGCCACCGCGCGCGTCGCGATGCCGCAATCGACATCGCCGTTGCGAATGGCGAGCGCAAGATCGGATCCCGACGGGAAGTCACCGACAGCCGTCGTCAGGTCCGCAAAGGCCAGCGCGCCGCGCTTGAGCAGGCTTTCGAGCAGAAGCTGTGCCCCCGCACCTTGCTGGCGCAGGCCAAACCGCGCCCTCCGCATCACGGCATCGCTGAGCGAAGCGATCCCCAACGGGTTGCCATGGACAAGCACGAGGCCTTGTTCGCGTCGGGCAAAGGCAATCAGCACGGCATCATGCAGGCCCGGCATCGCACGGACAGCTGCGATGTTGGCTTCTTCTGACCCGGCAGCATCGTGCAGATGAATTGCCGCTGCGGTCACCTCGTTTCGGACGAGGCGCTGCAGCCCCGTCACTGAACCTTCCGGCAACAGCGCAAGACCCGGACTGGACCGCCGCAGCGCCCATTCGAGCAGAAGGTCATGACTGCCGCCGACGATCGCAGGCGGTTCAGCGGCTGGCACCCCATCCGGCAGGCTCAATCCACCTTCGATCCAGCGATCAAGCGCGGCGCGGGGAAACAGCCATCTGCCCGTGACCTTGGAGGCCGGAATCGCACCGTTGGCCGCCAGATCATAGATCTTGCGCTCCTTCAGCTTCAGATAGGCCGCAGCCTCCTCAGTCGTCAGATAGCGATCAATATGCATTGAGCGGCAATATCCTGCATAAATTCCATTCTTGTCATATATGGTCCCATAATCGTAGAAAATGCAATATGGATTCAGGGATGGACAGTGGAAATGCCTTCGTGGCGGCGCTTCAGCTGATCGCTGGATTCGATCCCGACTTCCTGCGGGTGGTTGCGCTCTCGTTGCGGGTGACGGTGACGGCGGTGTTGATTGCCGCGCTGATCGGCCTGCCGCTGGGGGCGTTGCTGGCCTTGTCGCGTTTCCCCGGGCGCGCGCTGGTCATCGTGCTGTTCAATGCCCTGATGGGGCTGCCACCGGTGGTGGCCGGGTTGATTGTCTTCCTGCTGCTGTCGCGCAGCGGCCCGTTCGGTCCGTTCGGACTTCTGTTCTCGCCAACGGCCATGATCATCGTGCAGGCGGTGCTGGTCCTGCCGATCATCATCGCCCTGACGCGCCAAACCGTCGAGGATCTCTGGCGCGAGTACCATGATCATCTGACCTCGATTGACCTTGTGGGGCTGCGGGCCATTCCAACATTGCTGTGGGACGGGCGCTTTGCGCTGGCAACCGCGCTTCTTGCCGGTTTTGGCCGCGCCAGTGCCGAAGTCGGCGCAGTGCTGATCGTCGGCGGCAATATTGCGGGCTATACGCGCACAATGACCACCACGATCGCGCTGGAAACCTCCAAAGGCGATCTGCCGCTCGCGCTTGGCCTCGGCATCGTGCTCATAACCCTGACCATTCTGATCAATGCGGCGGCCTATGGCACCAGCCGCATTGGCATCCGTTATGCGGGGTGACCTGATGCGCGAAACATCCTCGATCCTGCCGTTGCAGGTGTGCGGACTCAGCTGCGAAATCGACGGCGCGCGTCTTCTGGAGAATGTCTCGCTCGATGTCGCAACGGGCGGGTTGACAGCGTTGATCGGGCCGAATGGCGCGGGCAAGTCGCTGTTCCTGCGCCTGTGTCACGGGTTGTTGGCGCCCACATCGGGTACGGTGGCGTGGCAACTGGACGGTGGGCGGCGAAGCGGAAAGAAACGACACGCTATGGTCTTCCAGCACCCGATGATGCTGCGCCGTTCCGTGGTGGACAATCTGATCCACGCACTGGCAACAGCCGGCGAGACGCGTGGCGAGGCGCGCCGGCAGGCGGTGGCGGCACTTGAACGCTTCGGCCTTGCGCCCCTGGCAAAACGCCCGGCGCGGAACCTCTCCGGTGGCGAAAAGCAGCGGCTGGCCATCGCCCGTGCCGCGGTTCTCCACCCGGATGTGATCTTTCTCGATGAACCGACCTCGCAGCTCGACCCTGGGGCAACCCGGCAGATCGAACGCATGCTGACGGAATTGATTGCAGAGGGCACAACCCTGGTCATGGCCACGCATGATCTTGGCCAGGCACGCCGGCTTGCCCGGCGCATCCTTTATTTCTCGCGCGGGCGTCTCATTGAGGATGCGCCCGCAGAGCGATTTTTTACCAACCCCGCCTCGCCGGAAGCCCGCGCCTTTCTGGCGGGTGAACTTGTCTGGTAACCCCGAAAGGACAGAACCATGCTTCGTCGCACACTCCTTGCAGCTGGCTTTACCGTCGTCGCCCTGTCCGGCGCTGTCGCACAGACGGCAGCACCCACCGCCGATAATCGGTTCATCACCGTATCCTCGACCACCTCGACAACGGATTCGGGGTTGTTCAAGGAACTGCTCCCCCGATTCAAGGCAAAGACCGGCATCGAGGTGCGTGTGGTCTCGCAAGGCACGGGCCAGGCGCTTGATACCGGCCGGCGTGGCGATGCGGATGTCGTGTTCGTCCACGCCAAACCGCAGGAAGAGAAGTTTGTGGCCGAAGGCTTCGGCGTCAAACGTAAGCCCGTAATGTACAACGACTTCGTTCTGATCGGGCCAAAATCCGACCCTGCCGGTATCAAGGGCAGCAAGGACATCGCCGCCGCGTTGAAGGCGGTGCAGGCCAAGGGGGCGGCCTTTGTCTCGCGCGGCGACAAATCCGGCACCCATTCGGCGGAACTGACGCTCTGGAAGGTTGCCGACGTCGACATCGACAAGGACAGGGGGGGGTGGTATCGCGAAATCGGGCAGGGCATGGGCGCTGCACTGAATACCGCTTCGGCGATGAACGCCTATGTGCTTGCGGACCGCGCAACCTGGCTCAACTTCAAGAACCGCGGCGAACTCGACATCGTGGTGGAAGGCGACAAGCGTCTCTTCAATCAGTACGGCGTCATCCTGGTCAATCCGGTGAAACATCCGCATGTGAAAAAGGCCGATGGCCAGATCTTCATTGACTGGCTGGTGAGTCCGGAAGGTCAGAAAGCCATCGCGGATTACAAGATTAATGGCCAGTCGCTGTTCTTTCCCAACGCGACCCAGCCCGGAGCCTGACATCACCGATGCCTGACGAGGCGCGGGGGGCTTCCCCGCGCCTTCTTTGCAAGCATTTATAGCAATGTATTGACATTAAAAAAGTACCCGCCTAGGCTTGAGATACAACAAGGTATTGAGGCAGTTAGGGAGGGGGCTGTGTCGCTGGCAACGGGTGCCCATGAGTTTGCGTTCTTCGGACTGACTGAACAGCAGGCGAGTGTGCGCGCGACTACGGCGCGCTTTGCTGCCGAGGTGCTGGCGCCGGCCTACAAGCGCAACGAAATGGCCGGCGAGATCCCACTCGACATCCGCCGCCGCATGGGGGCCCTGGGGCTGATCGGCGCGGAATTCCCTGAAGTCTACGGTGGTCTCGGCGTTGATCATGTCACCGCCGGCGTCATCGCCGAAGCGATTGCCGAGGGCGATTTCAACGCCGCCTATGTGCCATTGCTTGCCTCCCTCAACGGCGCGATTCTGGCCCGCCATGCGAGTCCGGACCTCGCAGCGGACATTCTGCCGCAGATCGTCTCGGGTGAGAAGCTGATCGCCCTTGCACTGACCGAGCCGAACGGCGGCTCGGATGCGGCAGCCCTCGTGCTGAAGGCAACGCGCGAAGGCGACGATTATCTGCTTGATGGCGAAAAGACCTCGATCTCCCTCGCCGATCAGGCTGACTGGGCGGTGGTTTTCGCCCGCACCGGCACGGTAGAAAGTCGCGCGCATGGCATTTCTGCCTTCCTGGTCGATCTTGATCAGCCCGGCATCACCCGCACGCGCTTTGCTGACCTTGGCCAACATGCCATCGGGCGCGGCTCGCTGTTTTTCGACCGGGTCCGCGTTCCGGCCACGCGGATGTTGGGCAAGGAAGGGGCGGGCTTCGTGCAGGTCATGCAGGGGTTCGACTTCTCCCGCGCGCTGATTGGCCTGCAATGTCTGGCCGTTGCCCGCGTTTCGCTGGCGGAAACCTGGGCCTACATTCAGGAGCGCAAGGCGTTCGGAAAGCCGCTGTCGGACAATCAGGGTATCACGTTCCCGCTCGCCGAGGCCGAGACCATGGTCACGGCGGCACGCCTGCTGTGTTATCGCACGCTCGCGGCCAAGGATGCTGGCCTTCCCCACACGCGTGAGGCGGCTATGTGCAAATGGTGGGCGCCGAAGCTCGCCTTCGAGGTGGTGCAATCCTGCCTGCTGATGCACGGCCATTCGGGCTGGTGCGTTGATCTGCCGTTTGAACAGCGGTTGCGCGACGTCCTCGGCCTTCAGATCGGCGACGGCACAGCGCAGATCATGAAGCTCATTATCGCCCGCGAGGCGCTGAAGGCGGCGCGCCGCTAACTGGAGATATCGACATGACCTTTCAGGACATCACGTACGAAGTGCGGCCCGAAGGCGTGGCCCGGATCACCATCGACCGCCCGGACAAGTACAACGCATTTCGCGGCCAGACTGTCGAGGAACTGATCACGGCATTCCAGAAAGCAGGCTGGGATCGCAACATCGGTGTGATCGTGCTGACCGGCGCCGGCGACAAGGCATTCTGCACCGGGGGCGATCAATCGGCCCACGACGGGCAATATGACGGGCGCGGCACCATCGGCCTGCCGGTGGAGGAGTTGCAGGGCCTGATCCGGGATGTGCCGAAGGTGGTCATTGCCCGCGTCAACGGCTTTGCTATCGGCGGCGGCAACGTGTTGGCGACCGTTTGTGACCTGACGATCGCCTCGGACAAGGCGCAGTTCGGGCAGGTGGGGCCGAAGGTCGGCTCTGTCGACCCCGGCTTTGGCACGGCATACCTCTCGCGCATCGTCGGAGAGAAGAGGGCGCGCGAAATCTGGTACATGTGCCGCCGCTATACCGCTGCCGAAGCGTTGGCGATGGGCCTCGTGAACGCTGTCGTGCCGCATGGTGAACTCGACGCCGAGGTGGACCGTTGGTGTGCCGAACTGCTGGAGCGCAGCCCAACCGCGCTGGCGCTGGCCAAGCGCTCTTTCAACGCCGATACCGAGAGTATTCGCGGCATTTCCTCGCTCGGCATGGCGGCGCTGTCGCTCTACTACGACACGGATGAATCGAAGGAGGGCGGCAACGCCTTCCGCGAAAAGCGCAAGCCCGACTTCCGGGGCGTGCTTAACCGCAGGAAGTAGGGATCTCAGGCCGCGTCCAACCCTTTGCGCAATCGTTCGAGGAGGGTCGCAAACTCGCTCTGGTCGGCGCCCGTGAGATGATTGAGTGAGGCAGCATAGAATGCGGCAATTGGTGCCTGCATGGCGGTCCAGTTGGCAATGCCGCTTTCGGTCAGGCGCACACGGCGGCTCCGGCCATCAGCCACGTCGCGCACACGTTCCAGCCAGTCGCGCGTTTCCAGCCGGTCGAGCACCGCGGAGAGGTTCTGCCGGCTCACCATCAGATAAGCCATCAGATCCTTCACCGTCATGCCTTCGGCCCTGACCTGCGGCCTTGCAAGGGCGCCGATCACGGCCCATTGCTGGGTGGTTGTGCCGAACGCATCGAGCGCCCGTGTCCCGTTCTTGTGCAACAGGTTGGCGCATTGATAGAGCCGGAAGAACAGTCGGTTCGCCCGCTCGAACGTCGCCTGATCCGTTGGTTCACTCATCCATCTGCCCCTTTCGCAGCCAATGAGTCTCATCATGAAATCGATCTCTGTCAATGCATTGACAGAATGGCAATATATAGCATAGCATTGATATAAATCGGGATGGCCCATGACCAGGATGCACGCAGCCTTCATCACCGGACACGGCGGCAATGACGTCGTGCTTCTGGGGGATCGTACCAAGCCCGTCCGCAAGGCTGGAGAGGTTATGGTGCGGATGCGGGCTGGTGGTCTTAACCGGGTCGATCTCTACATGCGCGATTCCGGCGCGGGCATCACCCACAGTCTGCCTCAGACCCTCGGGCTCGATGGCGTTGGCACCATCGAGGATGCGGATGATAACGAGACGCGGCTCAAGAAGGGGCAACGCGTCGTGCTGCATCCTGCGCTTGGCTGTGGCCGCTGTGCCTTCTGTCTGCGTGGCGAACACGTCCTCTGCCTCACCTCGAAATACCTCGGCGAACATGTCGATGGTACGCTGAGCGAATTCGTCTGCCTGCCAGCGGAGAACGCCTTTCCTGCGCCGGAAGTGCTGGATGATATCGAAGCCGCCGCGCTGTCGGTGGCCCCGCTCACGGCCTGGCGGATGGTCTTCACCAAGGCGGCGGTGAAACCATGGGAAACGGTGCTGATCTTCGGCGTCGGCGGTGCGGTTTCTCTCTCCGCATTGCAGTTTGTGAAGATGATCGGTGCCCGCGCCATCGTCACCTCGCGGGATGATGCCAAACTCGGCCGGGCCATGGCGCTTGGGGCCGATGCGACCATCAACGGCGTGCGCGAGGATATCGCGCGCCGCGCACTGGCGCTCACCGATGGCCGCGGTGTCGATGTCGTGATTGAGAATGTCGGGGAGGCGGTCTGGCCACATGCCATGAAATCGCTGGTGCGCGGGGGAAGGATTGTCCTTTGCGGCGCAACGTCTGGCGACGCGCCGTCTGCCGATCTCCGCCGCCTGTTCATCCGTCAGCTCCAGGTGATGGGTTCGACCCATGGCACATTCGAGGAGTTCCGCCAGTTGCTCGCCGTGACCGGACAGGGTGGTTTCAGGCCCGTCATTGATAGCCGCTATGCGTTTGGCGAGATCCATGCCGCCCTCGACCGCCTCGACGCCTCGGCCCAGTTCGGGAAAATCGGCATCGATATGCCTCGCTGATCATCAGGAAAGAGCTCGCCCCATGAATTTTGCAGGCAGGACAGTTCTCGTTACCGGTGGCGCCTCCGGCATCGGCCAGGCAACCTGCGCGGCCTTCATCACAGCCGGCGCCGATGTCATTCTCTGCGATCGGAATGCAGAGGCGGGGCAGGCCGCAGCCGCGGCGCTCGGACCAAAGGCGCGGTTCGAGGCGCTGGACGTGACAGACCGCGCCGGCTGTTTCGCTCTGGCCGATCGGCTTGCGGCCTCGCCCGGGCGGCTTGACGTGCTGGTCAATGCCGCCGGCTGGGACATCATCCAGCCCTTCATCGAGAACGAACCCGATTTCTGGGACAGGGTCGTGGCGATCAACTACATCGGCCCCGTGCAGTTAACGCGCGCGCTGCTGCCCTTGCTGGTCGCTTCGGGATCGGGCCGGATCGTCAATGTCGCGTCCGATGCCGCGCGCGTCGGCTCTTCCGGCGAGGCGGTTTATGCCGGTGCCAAGGGCGGCGTCATCGCTTTTTCGAAGTCTTTGGCCCGCGAACTGGTGCGCAAGAACATCCGTGTCAACTGCATCTGCCCCGGCCCCACGGATACGCCCCTGTTCAACACGCAGGGTGAGCGGATTCGCGAGGCGCTGACCAATGCCATTCCGATGAAGCGCCTCGCAAGGCCGTCCGAAATCGCCGACGGCATCCTGTTCTTCGCTTCAGAACGGTCAAGCTTCTGCACCGGGCAGATTCTGTCGATTTCTGGCGGGCTGACCATGGTTGATTGAGCCCGGTCGCGTTCCTTTCTCTGCTGATCCGTGCCAGAAGGCACGAACGCGGAAGGGGAGGGCATGGCTTGGTTGTCCGGGCGGTTATTTTCGACAAGGACGGAACCTTTGTCGACTTCATGGCGACCTGGGGGCCGGCCATTGAATGTGCCATGCGCGATCTTGCTGGGGACGATGAAGCGACGCTGGCACGTCTGGCTGATGTCAATCTCTATGACCTTGAACGGCGGACGCTGGCGCCTGGCTCCCCCTTTATCGCAGAAGCCTCGATCGACTTTGCCCGCCGCTGGGCCGATGCGCTCCGCATTCCTTTCTGCAATGCCTTTCATCGCAGGATGGACGAACTGTTCGATGCGGGCGCGCTCGCGCATGTCACCGCACTTGGTGCTCCGGCGCCGGTTTTTGCCCGTTTGCGGGCCGGGGGGATGTGCCTCGGCGTTGTCACCAATGACACCGAGCGGGGCGCGCGTGCCCAGTGTGAGCGACTGGGTCTGACCTCTTATTTTGATGCCATTATCGGCTATGACTCCGGTCATGGTCGCAAGCCGGCGCCGGGGCCTGTTCTCGCTTTTGCCGAGCAGATGGGACTGCGCCCGACCGAGCTCGCGCTGGTTGGCGATTCCCGCCACGACCTTGTTGCCGCGCGCGCCGCCGGCGCCATGGCGATTGGCGTACTCACCGGCTTTGCCACGCGGGATGAGCTTGCGCCATTGGCCGATCACGTTATCGATGATATCGCGGCGCTGCCCGGCCTGCTGGACCTGTAACTCAGCCGAAATGTTCGGCTGGCCTCTGGAAAAATCCCTGCTAGTCTTGGTTCAGTGCTGAACATTCGGAGGCTGGAAATGCAGGTCACCATCAACATCGATTGCACGCCCATTGAGGCCCGGCAGTTTCTGGGCTTTCCCGATGTTCAGCCCATGCAACAGGCCGTCATGGCCGAGATTGAACGCAAGATGCTGGCAGAAATGGCCAATTTTTCAGCGGACAAGATCCTGTCCGGATGGCTCTCCATGGCGCCGCAGAATGCGGAATGGATGCGCCAGATCTTTACGCAATTTGCCGGAATGGCCGGGGGCGGTAAATCCAGTGGTCAGTGAACGGTGAATTGCGCTTTACTTTTCCGGGACGGCAACTGAATACTACGGACCCGAAACGAAGGATCGGCAATGTCCGTCAACTTCCGCCCCATTCAGGCGCTCCGCCTCTGGCATGATGTGACGCTCGATATCGTTCGGGAGGACGACTTCGACCTGTCTCAGCGGCAGATGGCTATCCTGCTGACGATCTATCTCGAAATGCCGCCGCACACGGTGCGCGGCCTTGCCAAGCGGCTCAACGTCACCAAGCCCGTGATCACCCGCGCGCTTGACACCATGGGTGGGCTCGATCTCGTCTCCCGGCGGCGCGATGATCTCGACCGGCGCAATGTGATCGTCCAGCGCACGGTGCGCGGATCGCTCTATCTCGAAAAGTTCAGCGACCGAATCACCCGCCGTCTTGCGGAGGCTGAAGCCGGAGGGGCGCTTCCGTGACCTTTGACCGGCGGATCACGCCTGCGCGCGGCGATATCGCAGCCGAACATCTGCGCGGCAAGGTCGAGGCAGAGCGGTATGTTCTCGGGTGTCCGCGCCGCATTGTTGCGCCATCTGCGCCGCTCCGGCCCAATCCGCAACCCGATGGGTCGTACGACACCGAGGCGCTGGCGGGCGAACTGGTCACGATTTATGATGAGGATGAAGGCTGGGCCTGGGGGCAGTTGCAGCGCGATGGTTATGTCGGCTGGCTGTCCGCGAATGCGCTGGACGAGCCGTCTCCGGCCCCGACCCATCGCATCGCTGTGCCACGCAGCCTTGCCTATCCTGGCGCAGGCTTCAAACTGACGCCGCGTTCCACCCTGTCGCTGGGCGCCGAGGTGACGGTAATCCGGCAGGTGGGTGATTGGTGCGAAACCGCTCACGGCTTTGTCTTTGCGGCTCACCTTGTGGAGATTGGAATAAGGGTTGCCGATTGGGTCTCCACGGCTGAAAGCCTGCTGGGTACGCCCTATCTCTGGGGCGGCAAGACTGGGGCCGGCATCGATTGTTCCGGCCTTGTCCAGCTGTCGCTCGCCCAGGCCGGTATAACCGCGCCGCGCGACACCGACATGCAGGAAGTGGCGCTGGGCGCGCCCCTGTCGAAGGACGCATCGCTTCGCCGCGGTGATCTCGTGTTCTGGAAGGGCCATGTCGGCATCATGCGCAGTGCCGAAACATTGCTCCATGCGAATGCCTTCCACATGGCGGTGGCAAGCGAACCGCTCGCCGGAGCCACTGCACGCATTGCGGCCCGCAGTTTCGGCGCGGTCACTTCGATCCGCAGGCTGGGGCCAAGCATTTAGAAGCAGGTGTCAGCGATTGGGCATCCCCAGGGGAGCGGCCTGATGAGATTGGCGGTTATTCGCTCCAATCCTTTGGGCGAATTGGCGAATTTGGCTCGCAGGCGCCATCCGGATGACCGGGCCCGCACCCGCTTAGCGAAATGTTCACCAAGTTTCTGCATGGTCGTGGGCGGACAACCATGGGCCGGATGCCTGTGGCATGACGTTTCGGAGGCGATCAATGCGTATCGGGCAATGGGCGATCAGGCGGATGCTGGCCGCGGCGACGCTGGCGATGGTTGCCGGTTTGGCGCCCGTACCGGCGTCAGCGATGGATTCCGTCGAGGTCGAGATGGACAATGCCCGGCTGCTGAAGGTGCCGGAAGGCACCGACACCATCGTGATCGGCAACCCACTGATTGCCGACGTTTCGGTCCAGCGCAACAACGTGATGGTGATCACCGGCAAGCTTTACGGCACCACGAATATGATCGCTCTCGACAACAAGGGCGCCATCATTTCCGAGTCCCGCCTTGTCGTCTCCGCCCCCCGCAAGGATCGTCTGGTCGTTCTGCGTGGCGGCACCCAGGAGACCTATTCGTGCAGTCCGGATTGCGGGCCGTCGCTCCAGATCGGTGACGCAGACGCCAACTTCAACCGTGCGATTACACAGGCCACGCAGCGCGCTTCCGGCATCAAGAACGCCGGCGTTGATCGCACCAACTGATCCTGGCCGGAGTTCGCCGGCCCCGCGATTGATAAGTTGACGACTACCGGCTGCCCAGGATCGCGCCAGGCCTGCTTTTGCAGGCGAAGTACCGCAGAAGAACGGAGCGATTGCCCCGTTCTGGAGAGATGAAACGGCGACGTTCAGGACGTCAGCGCTTTCTTGACGACGTCGGGCGTCATCGGCAAATGCCGGACCCGCACACCGACCGCATTGAAAACCGCATTCGCGATAGCCGGTGCCACCACAGTAACGCCCGGCTCGCCCAGCCCGACCGGCGCGGCGGTGCTTTTGACAAACTCGATCGCGAGTTCGGGGGTGTCGATCATGCGTAATGGCTTGTAGGTGCCAAGGTTGCGGTCTCGCGGGCGTCCGTTCTCGATAGTCGTGCCCTCAAGCACTGCCAGCGATACGCCCCAGAGCGCGCCACCCTGAATTTGCGCCAGCGAACCATCGGGATCGATAACAACCCCGCAGTCGACGACAATCCAGAGCTTCTGCACGGTGATGGTGCCGCTCTTCCGCTCGACATGCACCTTGGCCGCACAGGCGATCCAGGTTGGCGACAGACGATTTTGCCCATAGGTGGTGGCAATGCCGATGGCGGAATCCTTGCCCGGAGCCTCCTGCTTGCCATAGCCGGAGAGTTCGACAACGCGTTTAAGCACATGCGCCTGTCGTGCGGCGCCGCCCACCGAACTCGGCAGCGACCCGGCGTTGCGTCCTTCGGGCTTCAGATGGGCAAGCCGGAACTGCACAGGATCAACCCCGACCTTGTGCGCTGCTTCGTCCATGAAGGATTCCAGCGCAAAATTCGTCCAGCCCGGCCCGACCGAGCGCAGAAAACCGATCCGCAGCTGGTTTGCAAGATCAAGTGAAATCGCCCGGACCTTGTGCGGCCCGACACTGTAGTAATGGTCAGCGCCATCGATGCTGTTGGGGTCAAACGTCCTGCCGTCTTTCCCCTTGGTCATGCCTGCGCCCAAGCCCATGGCCTCCATCGTCCAGCCGGCGGCAGCGTCATGGTCCATCGCCAGGACCTGCTTGCCCTTGTCGAAGGCCATGCGCAGACGCTGGACGCTGGGGGAACGGAAGCTGTCGAAAAGCGCATCCTCCTCGCGGAAAAAGACCACCTTCACCGGCTTTCCATCCATCGCCTTGCTGGCGAGAAGGCCGACGACGGCATAGTCGCCGTTAAGGCGCCGCCCGAAGCCGCCGCCGCACAGATAGCTCTTGATTTCAACCTCGCCGGACTTCGCCCCCACGGCCTGCTCCAGCGCCGGCAGGATCAGCGATGGCCACTGGGTGCCGGTGTGGACTTCCCACGTTCCGCTCGTGTTGCGCAGCGCCGTTGCATTGACCGGTTCAAGCTGGAAATGCAGCACGCTGGCGCAGGTGTATTCCGCTTCGAGAGTTTCGGCCGCCTTGGCAAAGATCGGCGCGGTTTCCGTATCGCCCGTGTCAAGAATCGTGCCAACGCCCGCATCTCTGATCAGCGCCCTTGCGCGGTCCAGCATCTGCTGCTCGGTCAACGCGGCGGTGGGGCCAGCCGTCCACGTGACCTTGACCTTTTCGGAGGCCCATTTCGCGGCCATCAGCGATTGGCCGATCACCACAACGACGCCCGGCACGATTCCGGTCGGATCCTTGAGATCGACGGTGCGGATATAGCCCTTCATCCCCTTTGCGACGCTGTCATCAATGGAGACGACGGACGAACCAAGCCGGGTCGGCGGGAGCAACGGAACGCCATAGACCATGCCCTCGACCTTGGCGTCGATGCCGAACAGCGCCTTGCCATCGGTCTTGTCGGGAACATCGAGTTCAACGACGTTCCGACCGACGAGCCGCAGGTCGGAGACAGGCTTCAAAGGCAATGCCTTCAGCTCCGCATCGGTGAAGCTGCGCGAAAGCCCGGAAGCGACAAGTTCGCCATAGCTGATGGAATGGGTTCCGCTCGTGACCATGCTGTTGCGGGTCTGGCAGCTTTCGGGGGCGACACCCCAGAGCTTTGCCGCAGCCTCGATCAGCGCGACGCGGCCGGCTGCACCCGCCTGCCGGTAGCGAGGCCAGGCCCCCCAAACCGACATGCTGCCACCCGTGACCATGTTGCCCCACTTGGGTGCCACATCGACATGCTCGATATGAATGTCCTTCCAGTCGGCATCAAGCTCATCGGCGAGAATCCGCGCCGTCGCGGTGCCGATGTGCTGGCCGATCTCAGCATTGATCACATGGACATTGATCCGCCCGGCCTGGTCGATCCAGTACCATATCGTCGGCTCGAACATCTTGCCATTGGGCGTGATGGGCCGTTCACCCGGCTCACCCGGCGCAATCGCTGCGTCCGCGCCCAGCGGAAAGCCGAACATGGCGACGGTGCTGGCCATCGCAACCAGAAACCCCCGCCGGCTTGCCCGAGGCAAGGCGACGGCGGAGCGCGGAGATTTGCGGAGATCGTCAGCCATTCTTCGCCCCCTTCATCGTCGCCGCAGCTTTGCGAACGGCGTCCCTGATCCGGATATAGGTCATGCAGCGGCAGAGATTGCCCGTCATCACCGCGTCGATATCGTCGTCGGTCGGGTCCGGAATGTCCTTGAGCAGCGCCGCCGCCTGCATGATCTGACCGGACTGGCAGTAGCCGCACTGGGGCACGTTGAGTTCGCTCCAGGCGGTCTGCAGCGGGTGGGCGCCCTTGGGGTCGAGTCCCTCGATGGTGACGACCTCGGCGCCGCTGACATAGCTGGCTGGAGTTGCGCAGGAGCGCGTCGCCCGCCCACCGACATGCACCGTACAGGCACCGCACATGCCGATGCCGCAGCCGAATTTCGTGCCAGTCAGGCCGAGTTCGTCGCGAATGACCCACAGCAGCGGTGTGTCGCCATCGACGTCAACCGAGACATCCTGGCCATTGAGCTTGAATGTGATCACGATCGCACATCCCTTTTCGGTTGGGCGGTTTACGGCGAGACTGACCGCGCCGAAAAACGCGGCATAACAAGCGTTATCAATGCCTGGTCGTTGTTGCTTTGCGGATTTCGCCGACCTTCCGTTCGACATCATCCCAGGGTTTGAGCTGTGCGCGCTGGCCGCGCAGATAGTTGACGATGGCTGCGATTTCCTGGTCGCTCAACGCATCCCGGAAGCGAGGCATCACCACGCCCTGAATACCATCGTCGCTGACGACGCCGTTGAGAATGACCTGGATGAGATTGTCGGGCGCCGAGATCCGGGTTGCAGAATTGATGGCAAGGTCGGGCCGGGCCGGCAGTACTTCCTTGACGTTGTAATGGCAGGACGCGCAGGCGGTGACATAAAGTCGTTTACCTTCGTCATCCCGGTAGGTCCGATCGGTTCTGCCCGTGGCAAGCGAGGCCTGCACCAGAGGGTTCTTCGCCGGGTCGAAGTCCGGCGTCTTGAGTTTGTCGGCAAGATAGACGCCAATGGCCTCAACATCCCGGTCAGGCAGTTTGCGCAGTCCGGCATGGACAACGGGCCCCATGGGACCGACCGAGACGCCATGATACTGCGAGACGCCGGATTTGAGATAGCCGCTGAGGTCCTTGGCGGTCCACGGCACCACCGAAGCATTCGCCGAGGTCAACGCCGGAGCAATCCACTTGTCGATGACTGCGCCCTCGAACTGCCGGCTCTTTTCTTCCCCGCCCAGCAGGTTGCGCGGCGTGTGGCAGGCCCCGCAGTGGGAGACACCCTCGACGAGGTAGGCGCCGCGGTTCCAGAGGTCGGATTTACCCTTGTCCGGCTGATAGGTGCCGAAATCGACAAACAGCAGCTTCCAGCCCGATTGCAGCCAGCGAATGTTCAGCGGGAAGGGGATGGTCGAGTCCTTCACCTGATTGCGGACGGGCTTCACCTCGCTCATCAGATAGGCATAGACCGCGCGAACGTCCTCATCGGTCATCTTGGTGAAGTGATCGTAGGGGAACGCCGGAAAGAGATTGCGCCCCTTCCGATCGACGCCCTGCTTCAGGGCCCGGTTGAACGCCGCTTCTGTCCACAACCCGATCCCGGTCTCGGGATCAGGTGTCAGATTTGAGCCATAAATGATGCCAAACCCGGTATCGAGCGGATAATTTCCGGCATAAGGGGCCTGCCCCGGCTGTGTATGACACTCGGCGCAAAACCCCGCAGCAGCAAGCTCGCGCCCCTTGGCGACAACGGCTGAATCGAAAGCCGGTTTTTCTCTCGCATCCCGCGGGCCGATCTCGCCGTGATAGGCGTAGAGACCGAATGCTGCCGCTGCAACAGCAGCCAAACCACCGACCGAAGCGATAATTTTCTTCAAAGCAGCACCATTTCAAGAAAAGTAACCCGGAGAATCTCAAAAACGCCAATCGTGATCGCAACGACCGTGAACAAGGTCATCGCCCAGGTTGGAACTTTCAAGCGCCCGCAGGTGGAGAACGCAGCCGTTCGCGTCCGGTTCCAGTGAAACTAAATTAAATGATGCGCCGTCCGAAAATGAGGGCGCGCCGCATCGCTCCGGATGCAGCGCGCTGCCGGCATCTGCCGATCTCGGAAGGAAAGGCGATCAGTGTTTGGTCGGTTCGGCTTTGGGGCCGCCCTTCGAAACACCAACCATCGAGGGACGGAGCACACGATCGCCGATGACATAACCGGCCTGTACGACCTGAACGACGGTTCCGGCAGGCTTTGTCTCGTCCGGAATCTCGAACATCGCCTGATCGAGATTGGGGTTGAACTTCTCGCCAACCGGTTCGCGTTTCTTCACGCCATGGCGTTCCAGCGTTTTCAGAAAATCCCGTTCGGTCAATTCGACGCCGTCCACCAGCGCTTTGACCGCATCACCAGACTGTTCGCGCACCTCGGCGGGCAGGCTGTCGAGCGCGCGGCGCAGGTTGTCTGCAACAGTCAGCATGTCGCGGGCAAAACTGGTGACGCCATAGGTTCGCGCATCAGCGACATCGCGCTCGGTCCGGCGGCGCAGGTTCTCCATTTCGGCGAGCGTGCGCAGGAGCTTGTCCTTCAGATCTGCCTTCTCCGCTTCCAGCGTCGCGACAGGATCGACCGGTGTTTCGATCTCGGGCAGCGGGATATCGGTGTTTTCGCCGGAAACGGGCGGAGTCTGGTCATTTTTCGACACGGGACAGGCAACCTTCTTTCATCAATACAGCGCTCAGACGGATATCGCGGCGCGACCTGCGAAAATCAAGGGGTGGATGGCTCGCTCGTGATGGCAGGCGGCTCGAGCACTTCCAGCAGGCTGCGGGCGATCAGAGCCTGCCGGCTGGTCTGATCGATCTTTCCGCCCATCAGATCGGTGACGTAGAAAACGTCGACGGCCTTTTCCCCGTACGTGACGATGCGGGCTGAGATGATGTTCAGGTTCATCTTCCCAAACTCGGTCGTCAGCTCATAAAGCAGGCCCGGACGGTCGAGCCCGGTCACCTCGACGACCGTGCTCTTGGCCGAGAGTTTGTTGTCGATCGAGACATGCGGCGAAACGACGAAGGTCGTGTTGCGCCGCGCCATCGCGGCCCGCGAGGCGACCACATCAGGCAGGCGGATCTCGCCTTTCAGCGCCTTGATGATGTGGTCCGCCACCCGTTCGGCGCGGCGCAATTCGTCCTCGTCCCGGTCAAAGGCCCGGGAAATGAAGATCGAATCGAGCGCCATGCCGTCCGATGTCGTGAAGATCTGCGCTTCGGCGATATTAGCGCCCGCTGCAGCGCAGGCACCGGTGACGATGGCAAGAAGCCGGGGGTGGTCGATGGCAAAGACCGTGACTTCGGTGACGCCCTGGAAGGCGTTGGTGGCAATATCGGTCTGAAACCGCTGGCCGGAGCGGTCAACCTTCTCCAGCATTCGCGCGTGGCGGACCTGCCGCTCGAAATCGACACGCGACCAGTAGCCGGCATTGTGGCGCTGGGCGTAGTCGGCGAAGGCCTCATCGCTCCAGTCCTTGAGCTCCGCCCGCAGCTTTGCCTTCGCCTCCTGCACCCGGCCATCACGCTCGCTGGCGGTATGCCCACCGGCAAGCTGGGTTTCGGTTTCCCAATAAAGCGCGCGCAGGAGCTGGCCCTTCCATCCATTCCAGACGCCGGGCCCGACCGCGCGGATGTCGCAGATGGTCAGGATGATCAGCAACCTGAGCCGCTCGATGGTCTGTACGATTTCCGCGAAATTCGCGATGGTGCGCGGGTCGGAAATGTCGCGGCTCTGCGCGGTCTGTGACATGTCGAGATGGTGGCGCACCAGCCAGGCCACGGTCTCGGTGTCCGCCTTCGACATGCCGAAGCGCGGGCAGAGATCGCGGGCAATCGCCTCGCCGACAATTTCGTGCGGTTCGTCGCGACCCTTGCCGATGTCGTGCAGGAACAGGGCGACATAGAGCACGGTTCGGTTTGACAGGCGCAGGATCAGGTCATGGGCAACCGGATGGGCTTCCCGCATCTTGCCCTGTTCGATCTCGGACAGGATGCCGATTGCGCGCAGCGTGTGCTCGTCCACCGTATAGTGGTGATACATCGAGAACTGCATCATCGCGTTGATGCGGGCAAAATCAGGAATGAAGCGGCCCAGTACGCCTGAGGCGTGCATCCGCCGCAGCACGCTTTCCGGGTTGTTCCGCGAGGTCAGAATGTCCAGAAACAGACGGTTCGCCTCGCGATCCTCGCGCAGGCGCGCATCAATCCGGCCCAAAGACAGGGTGATCAGGCGCGTCGCATCGGGGTGAACGGGCAACTGGTACTTGTCGGAATACCAATAAAGCCTGAGAAAATTGACCGGATCCTTCTGGAACACGTCATCCTCGGTCACCGTGATGCGCCCGTTGTCGACCAGAAAGTCCTTCGTGCCTGACAGGGCCCGGCGCCGGCGCAGCTTGCTGATCACACGGTCGAGCAGGGCTGTTGGTCTTGTCTCTTCCACCTCAACTGCCGCGGTGACGATGGCGGTAAGGTCCCCCACGTCCTTGGCAACCAGAAAATAGTGCTTCATGAAGCGCTCGACCGGGCGCAGCGCGCCGCGCGCACGGTAGTTCAGTCTCTCGGCAACGATGCGCTGAAGCTCGAAATTCAGCCGCTCCTCCGCCCGCCCGGTGGCAAAATGCATGTGGCAGCGCACGCGCCAGAGAAATTCCTCGCAGCGCTTGAACAGTTCGAGTTCCCGCCTTGTGAACAGGCCAGCCTCGACAAGCTGGTCGCGCTCGCGAACCCGGTAGGTGTATTGCGCAATCCAGAACAGGGTCTGAAGGTCGCGAAGTCCGCCCTTGCCTTCCTTCACATTCGGCTCGACGAGATAGCGTGATGAGCCTGCCCGCTCGACCCGCGCCTCGCGTTCGGCGAGCTTTGCCTGCACAAATTCTGCCGCAGTCCCGGTCACAACATCCTTGTCAAACCGCGTCTGGAACTCGACAAAGAGTGCCTCGTCACCGATGATGGGGCGGGCTTCCAGCAGGGCCGTGCGCACGGTCATGTCGCCCTGCGCCGCCTTGATACACTCATCGACCGTGCGCGTGGCGTGGCCCACCTTCAGGCCAAGATCCCACAGCGGATAAAGCATCGCCTCGGCAATGCTCTCGCCCCAGGGCGTGGAATGCGCAAACAGGAACAGAATGTCGATGTCAGACCCCGGCGCCAGCGTGCGACGGCCATAGCCGCCAACAGCGCAGACGGTAATCCGCTCGCCCGCCGTGGGATTGGACAAGGGATACATGCGCGTTGTCACGAAGCGGAACAGCGCGCGGATGATCGCATCCTGCGCGTCCGACAGCGACTGGGCGCAGGCCATGCCGCCCCGCGTTTCGAGGATGGACTTTGCCTGATCCCGCGCCGTGGCCAGCACGGATTTGCCCCAGCGGACGATCTCGGTGCGGACAACATCCGCGGTTGCGCCTTCGGGAATGGCATCGAGTGCCTGTTCGAAGAGATGTCCGGCATCGGCAGGCCAGAAGGACTTCCCCTCCGGCGGCAGGAAGGCGGCAGATTTGCGCTGGGTGGCGGGTTTGGTCACGCACGCTCCTTGCGGTTCGTCTCGATCGCGTCCCAGATGGTGATGGCAAGGTCCGGCCCACCGAGGCGCTTGATGGCCCGGATCCCGGTGGGGGAGGTAACGTTGATCTCGGTCAGGTTGCCGTCGATGACGTCGATGCCGACGAAGATCAGACCCATGCGTTTCAGCGCCGGGCCGATGGTCTCGCAGATCTCTTTCTCGCGCGGGGACAGGTCGGTTGCCTCCGCCGCCCCGCCCCGCACCATGTTCGAGCGGATGTCATCGCCCGAAGGCACGCGGTTGACGGCGCCGGCGGCAACACCATCAACGAGGATGATGCGCTTGTCGCCCTGCACCACTTCGGGCAGGAAGCGCTGGCAGACCCAGGGTTCGCGGAAGGTGGCGGAAAAGAGATCAAAGAGCGAGCCGAAGTTCGGGTCGCGCCGGGTGACCTTGAACACCGAGGCGCCGCCGTTGCCGTAGAGCGGCTTCATCACGATGTCGCCGAACTCGGTGCGGAACGCCTCGATCTCGGCCCGGTCACGGGTAATCAGGGTCGGCGGCATCAGATGGGGAAACTCGGTGACGAATACCTTTTCGGGTGCGTTGCGCACATGGCGCGGATTGTTCACCACCAGCGTTCTGGGGTGGATCCGCTCCAGAAGATGGGTCGCGGTGATATAGTTCATGTCGAAAGGCGGATCCTGCCGCATCAGCACGACATCGGTGCTGGCAAGGTCGATCCGGTGCGCCTCGCCGAGGGTAAAATGGCTCCCCTCGACATCGCGCACCGTGACCGGCTGCACGCTGGCAAACACCTTGCCATCGCGCATCGCCAGCCGGGGCGTCTGGTAATAGAGCAGTGAATGGCCGCGCGCCTGGGCTTCCAGCATCAGGGCGAAGGTGGAATCCCCCTTTGTGTTGATCGCTTCGATCGGGTCCATCTGGACGGCGACGGTGAGGGGCTTTTGCGACATCTGGACTGTTTCCGTTTTCAGGCGCAGCACGGTAGCGAAGCCGCAGCGTAAAGCCAAATGTTACATCAACCGCAGTTCCGCGATGGCGGTTTCGTGCCGGGGAAAGCAGCCCGGCGCAAGGTAAAGTCCGTCAAGCCGGATGGTTTGTGGCAGATGGTCAAGCCGTGAAAGATAGGCTCGGGCCGCCCGCTCGATGCGGGTTAGTTTCTGTGGCGTTATGGCCGTGCGCGCCGCGTCGAGACTGCGACGCGCCTTGACCTCGACAAAGACGAGCGTTCCTCCCCGTACGGCCACGAGATCGATCTCGCCACCGGCAGCAGAGAAACGCTGGGCGAGGATGCGATATCCCTTGAGACGCAGGAACACGGAGGCAAGCCACTCGGCTTCCATGCCGAAAAGATAGGTTGCCGCCTTGCGGTCACGCATCCCGGCCCGCTCCGTCACCGGCGAGCAGCAGCGCCCGCGCATAAACACGCCGGCGTGGCAGACCAAGTTCGGCAGCCACCAGTGCTGCGGCATCGCGCGCGGAACGCTTCGCAAGCTCCCTCTGAAGCGCCGCATCGATCTCCGTATCGCCGATGGCGCCGCGTCCTTCTCCTGCCGGGGCAACCAGAATGACGATTTCGCCGCGCGGTTTTTCGGTCTCGGTATAATGGCTGGCAAGGTCGGAAAGCGAACCGCGGCGGATGGTTTCAAAATGCTTGGTCAGTTCGCGCGCAACAGCTGCGGGGCGATTGCCGAGCACATCGGCAAGATCGGCCAGTGATTCGGCAAGGCGATGGGGCGCCTCGAAGAAAACGATGGTGCCGGGAATGGCTTCGAGGTCCCGGATGCGGCGCTTGCGCTCGGTCTGGCGGGCTGGCAGGAAGCCTTCAAAGAAGAACCGGTCGGTGGGCAGGCCCGCCAGCACCAACCCCGCCAGCACGGCTGACGCGCCGGGCAGTGCCGTGACGAAATGCCCGCTCGCGATAGCGGCTTCGACGAGTTTGTAGCCCGGGTCGGAGACGAGCGGCGTACCTGCATCCGAAACGATGGCCAGCGCTTCCCCCGCCTTCAGACGCTCAAGGATTTGCGGACGCATCACTTCGGCATTGTGTTCATGATAGCTCAAAATCGGCGTGGAAATGCCATAATGGGCGAGCAGAACCTTGGTCACGCGGCGGTCTTCTGCCAGAACGGCATTGGCCGCCGCAAGCGTTTCGAGCGCGCGCAGCGTGATGTCACGCAGGTTGCCAATCGGGGTCGCCACGATATGCAGGCCGGGCTGAAGCGATTGAGCCTCGGCATTGAGGCCAAGCAGCGTGTAGGTCGATGTCATGGCTTGATGTCCGCACCTTTCGCCTGCCGTAGAAAGCAGGAAATCGCCCGTATCTCGCATGTCCGGGAATGTGAAAACAAGGCGATGGACGCCAAAATTAACCACACCGGATTTTTAGGCCGATTGCCTGTTCGATCAGAACCCCGGTTCTGGTATCGTTAATGATCCGCATCCTAGTTCGCTGGGATCTGCGTCAATGTCTGCACACCGGAGAGGTTCCGATGTCCGCTTATCCGCTTCCGACTTTCCTTGCCGCCGCAAACGCCGGACGTGCGCGTGCTTTTGCCGCAACGGTTGTTCTCGGAATGGCGGCAGCGGGCTGCTCGGACATCAGTTCCACATTTCCGCCGATGACCCAGCCGGTCAATCCCGGCGCGTCGGCCCAGGGGCCGGTTTCCGGCGACACCATCGGCAACGGGCCTGTGCGCGTCGCCCTCATTCTGCCGCTGACGGCGGCGAATGGTGCCGTGCCCGCCAAGGCCATGCGCAACGCCGCCGAAATGGCGGTGGCCGAGTTCAACAATCAGGAACTCACCATCCTGGTGAAGGACGACAGGGGTACGCCCGAAGGCGCGCAGGCCGCCGCGCAGGAAGCGTTGGCGCAGGGCGCAGAAGCCTTCATGGGTCCGCTGTTCGCCCAGAACGTGCAGGTTGTCGCGGCCATCGCGCGACCGACGCAGCGTCCGGTGATTTCGTTCTCGTCCGACGCAAGTGCGGCCTCGCGCGGGGTCTATCTCCTCAGCTTCCTGCCGCAATCCGATGTCCGGCGGGTCGTCAGCTACGCCGCCTCGCGCGGCAAGAAATCCTTTGCCGCGCTCATTCCGCAGAACGCTTACGGCAATGTCGCGGAAGCTGCGTTCATGCAGGCTGTCACCTCGGCGGGTGGGCGCGTGGTCGCGGTGGAGCGCTACCAGCCGGCGAAGGCTTCGCTTGATGCGGCAGTTTCAAAACTCAAGGGCAGCATCGGCCAGGCCGATACGCTGTTCATTCCCGATGATGGCAACGGACTGCCGGCGGTCGCCACCGCGCTGCGCGCTGCCGGAATCGGCAGCAATGTGCAGTTGATCGGAACGGGGGTCTGGAACGAGGCGCGCGCGCTCAAGACGCCGGCGCTCAACGGCGGGTGGTTCGCCGCGCCCGAGAACACCGGGTACAACGGCTTTGCCCAGCGCTATCGCCAGCGCTTCGGTTCGGACCCGACCCGCATCGCCACCCTGACCTATGACGCGACCGCGCTGCTCGGTGCGCTGGTCCGCACGCAAGGTTCACAGCGCTTCTCGGAAGCGACGCTGACCAATTCGTCGGGCTTTTCAGGGCAGGACGGTATTTTCCGCTTCCAGCAGGACGGGCTGAATGATCGCGGGCTGGCCATCTACCAGATCAACAGCGGGCAGGCCCAGCCGATCCAGGCCGCGCCGCGCAGCTTCGGCCAGACCGGCGGGTAAGAAGGTCAGCTTCCGGGGTTCCGCCTCCGGCGGGCCCCTCGCATCGGCTCGGCGTCGCGTGGCTCATTGTGCGGCTCAGGCCGCGAGGTCAGCCACCACGGCATCGAGTACGGGAAATCCTTCGGGTGTCACGCGGAGGCGTCCGTTGCCATCGCGGGCGACAAAGCCGTAGCCTTCCAGATCGGCAATCCGCGCTTCGTCGAGCCCGGCGCCGCGCAGACGTTCAAAGCGCGCCGTGTCGATGCCCTCGCTGAGGCGCAGGCCCATCAGTAGGAACTCGTCGGCCTCGTTTTCCCGCGTCAGAACCTCACGCGCGACATCGCCCATACCCTTGCGCTCAACGGTCTCAAGCCAGCGTTCGGGGATCTTTTCGTTGGCAATCGCCTGCCGCCCGTCTGCGGTCACGATGCGGCCATGGGCGCCGGGCCCGGTGCCGACATATTCGCCATAGCGCCAGTAGAGAAGGTTGTGCCGGCATTCCTCGCCCGGGCGGGCGTGGTTTGAAATTTCGTAGGCCGGCAGGCCTGCCGCATTACAGATCGCTTGCGTCGTATCATAGAGCGCGCGGGCCGCGTCGGATTTCGGTACGACGAGCTTGCCGTCGCTGGCAAGGCGGTCAAAGGCCGTGTCCGGTTCGATGGTCAGTTGGTAGAGCGAAAGATGATGCGGCGCATGGCGCAGCGCCTCTTTCAACTCCTGCGACCAGGCTTCCGGTGTCTGGCCGGGGCGGGCATAGATCAGGTCGAAGGAAAATCGGTCGAACGTTGTGGCCGCAACCTCGATGGCCCGCAAGGCTTCCGCAACGGTGTGCTTGCGGCCCAGGAATGCCAGTTCGGTATCGTTAAGCGACTGCACCCCCAGCGACACGCGGTTGACGCCGGCCTCGCGGTAGCCGCGAAACCGCGTGGCCTCGACCGAGGTCGGGTTGGCCTCCAGCGTCACCTCGCAATCGGGCGTGACGGGCCAGAAGTCGCGGATGGCACCGAGGATGCCAGCCACCGTTTCAGGTTTCATCAGCGACGGCGTACCGCCGCCGAAGAAGATTGAGGATACGGTGCGGTCCGGCGCAAGGTCACGCCAGCCGGCAAGCTCCCGGCGGAAGCCGGCGACAAAGCGCGCCTCGTCGATGCTGTGGTGGCGCACATGGCTGTTGAAGTCGCAATACGGACATTTCGAGGCGCAGAAGGGCCAGTGGACGTAGACCCCGAAGCCGGCATCGAAAGGCGGTCTTGCGCTCATGAAAGAAGCCTCTCCACCAGACGGCTCACTGCACGGGCACGGTGGGAATGACGCTTCTTTTCCTCCGCCGTCATCTCGCCAAAGGTTCGGTCCTCGCCCTCGGGAATGAAACAGGGGTCGTAGCCAAACCCGTTCTGCCCGCGCGGGGGGAAAGCGAGCGTGCCGAATATCCGGCCCTCGAACACATCTTCACGACCATCCGGCCAGGCCACGACGATGCAGGATACGAAATGGGCCTTGGCTCCGGTCGGAACCACATCGCGCCGCAGAAGTTCCGCTTCCACGCGGGCCATGCCGGCGGGATAGCTGCGCGGTGTACCGCACCAGTCGGCGGTAAAGATGCCCGGCGCACCATCGAGCGCATCGACCGAAAGGCCTGAATCATCGGCAATGGCCGGCAGGCCCGTCGCCCGCGCTGCCGCACGGGCCTTGATGCCCGCATTCTCCGAAAACATCGTGCCGTCCTCGACCGGCTCTGGCAGGCCAAGCTGGCTGGCCGAAACCGCTTCGATGCCGAATGGGCCGAGCAGATCGTTCATTTCCCGCAACTTGCCGGCATTATGCGTGGCAATCACCACGCGCCCGGCAAGCCGGCTGGGCAGACCGGCCATCAGCCCACCGCCATCTTCTGGAGGTCGACGAGCCGGCGGATGCCCTGATCGGCCAGGCCGAGCAGCGAGAGAAGCTCGGCCTGCGAGAAGGGTACACCTTCTGCGGTGCCCTGCACCTCGACGATGCCACCCGTACCGGTCATGACAAAATTTGCATCCGTCTCGGCGGCGGAATCCTCGGCGTAGTCGAGATCCAGCACCGGCGTGCCCTTGTAGATGCCGCAAGAGACCGCTGCGACGTGATCTTTGAGCGCGTTCGTCTTGACGAGATCGCGGCTGCGCATCCAGGCAAGGCAATCGTGCAACGCAACCCAGGCGCCGGTGATCGAGGCGGTGCGCGTTCCGCCGTCCGCCTGAAGCACATCGCAATCGAGCGTGATCTGCCGCTCGCCGATGGCGGAAAGATCGACCACAGCGCGCAGGGAACGACCGATCAGCCGCTGGATTTCCTGCGTGCGGCCCGAGGGCTTGCCGGATGTGACCTCGCGCCGGGTGCGTTCCAGCGTTGCACGCGGGAGCATGGAATATTCCGCCGTGACCCAGCCCTTGCCCGAACCGCGCAGCCACGGCGGTGCCCGCTCCTCCAGCGACGCCGTGCAGAGCACATGCGTTTCACCGAACTTGACGAGACAGGACCCCTCTGCGTAGCGCGCCACGCCACGTTCAAGCGTGACCTTGCGCAATTCATCGGGGGCGCGTTTTGATGGGCGCATGGTATCCTCATTGAGCGAAAGTTGTCGGCTTGTATGCCTTTGAACCATAGGGCACAAGACAGTTTGCAGGGAACCATCGCGGAAAGGCGGGCCCGACATGACGGAAATGCTTCTTCTGGCCTATGGCGCCGCCTTTCTGGCGATCGCCAGCCCGGGCCCCAGCAACATGGCCATCATGGCGACCGCAATGAGCCATGGCCGCGGCCAGGCGATGACGCTTGCGCTCGGCATTTCGGCAGGCTCGCTCACCTGGGGCTGCCTTGCCGCAGGTGGCGTTACGACGCTGTTGGCCGCCAATGCCAATGCTCTTTACGCTATCAAGATCGCCGGTGGCCTTTATCTCCTCTATCTCGCATTTCGCGCCGGGCGCTCTGCTCTCGCGACAGAGGAAGCGAAAGGGCGGGTTGCACCCGTAGCCAGCACGGGGAAAACCTTCCTGCGCGGCTATCTGATGCACATCACCAACCCCAAGGCCATTCTGGGCTGGACGGCGATCATCGCCATCGGTCTGCCCCCCGATCCTTCCGCTCAGCAGGTGTTTTCCATTCTGGGCGGCTGTGCCTTGATTTCGCTGACAAGCAACAGCACATATGCCCTGCTGTTTTCCACCGCGCCGATCGTTGCCGGCTATCGCCGCTGTCGCCGCTGGATCGATGCAGCGCTGGCTGGCGTCTTTGCCTTCGCCGGGCTTCGCCTCATCGCAACACGGTTCTGACGGGCCATGAGTTCGGATCCGCTGTCCCGCGCTGCGCCATCGGGCGCCATCGACGACCGGGCGCGCGAGATTTTCCGCCGGATCGTCGATGGCTATCTTGCGACCGGCGAGCCGGTGGGCTCGCGCAACATTGCGCGCCTGCTTGCCGCGCCGCTCTCGCCCGCCTCGGTGCGGAATGTCATGCAGGACCTTGAGGACCTTGGCCTCATTTATGCGCCCCATACCAGCGCAGGCCGACTGCCGACCGAACTTGGTCTTCGGCTTTTTGTCGATGCCATGCTGGAAATCGGTGATGTCAGCGCCGAGGAAAAGCAGCACATCGAAACACAGGTGAAAGCGACCGCCGCCGGTCGTGAGGGTGGACCGCGCAGCTTCGAGGATGCCCTGTCACAGGCCTCGAGCCTGCTGTCCGGCGTCTCGCGCGGGGCCGGGCTGGTACTGACCTCGAAATCCGGCAAGCGCTGGAAGCATCTCGAATTCGTGCGGCTTGATCCTGCCCAGGCGCTGCTGGTGCTGGTGGGCGAAGACGGTAGCCTCGAAAACCGGCTGATGCCGTTGCCGCCCGGGCTGCCGGTCTCGGCGCTGGCGGAGGCGTCGAACTATCTCAACGCACGCCTGCGGGGACGGACGCTGGGTGAGTTGCGGACCGACATCGAGCAATTGCGGCAGCAGATGCAGGGCGAGGTGGATGAAATCACTGCCCGGCTGATCGAAAGCGGTCTTGCCAGCGCCGCCGAAGGGTTTGATGGCGCACCGCAACTCATCGTACGTGGGCAGGCCAATCTCCTCGACGATGTACGCGCCGCCGAGGACCTCGACCGGATTCGGCTGCTTTTCGCCGATCTCGAATCCAAGAAGGACGTGATTGACCTGCTCTCCCGCGCAGAGGATGCCGATGGCGTCCGCATCTTCATCGGCTCGGAGAACAAGCTGTTCTCGCTCTCCGGCTCCTCGATGATCGCCGCGCCCTTCCGCGACAGTCAGCAACGGATCGTCGGCGTCCTCGGCGTCATCGGGCCGACGCGGCTCAATTATGCGCGGATCGTGCCGATGGTCGACTATACGGCACGGGTTGTGAGCCGGATGCTGGAATAGGACCACAAGCCCGCCTTCGGAATGGGCGCGGGTGCGCCTAGCGGCGTTGCAGAAGGCGGGGGCCGAAGACGTTGATGGCGAGCCCGAGGAGAACGAAGATCGTGCCGATCAATACCGGCATCGGCAACGGTTCATTCAGAACGAGCCAGCCCGAGAAGAAGCCAAAGATCGGCACCAGCAGGGCGAAAGGCGTCACCACCGCAGCGGGATAGCGGTTCAGCAGCCGCGTCCAGATGGAAAAACAGAAGATGGTCGCTCCGAGCGCGAGAAATGCAACGCAGGCCGCTGCGAGCGGCGTCGGGTGCATCAGCGGACGCAGCACCGCTTCCTTTCCATCAAACCCTAGTGACAGCGCTATCAGTGGCAGCGGCGGAACCAGCGAGGCCCAGACCACGAAGGCGAGCATATCCGCGCCGCCCGCCCGCCGTGCCAGCATGTTGGCGACGCCCCAGAAAAAGGAGGCGAGCAGAACCATCAGAAACGGCAGCAAGGGCGCGCCCCGGTCGTTTGAAAAGGCGATGATAGCGACGCCGCCGAGCGCAACCGCGATGGCGATGATCTGAAGCCGCGTCGGTGTCTCCCGCGCGATCAAGGCTGCCAGCAGGATGGTGAAGAACACCTGCATCTGCATGATCAGCGAGGATAGCCCCGCAGGCATTCCAAGTTTCATGCCGGTGAACAGCAGGCCGAACTTGATGATGCCAAGCACCGCGCCAAAGCCGATGACGATCATCGCCGGCGCTTTCGGCGGCTTGAGGAAGAACGCAAACGGCAGTGCGGAGAAGAAAAAGCGCAGCGCCGTCAGCACCAGGGGTGGCATCTCGCCCACCCCGAGACGGATCGGCACGAAGGCAAAGCCCCAGAGGGCTGCTACGGCAATGGCAAGCAGGATATCGCGGGGCGTCACGCGAGCGGTTAGAGCATGGCGCGAAAGACAGGGCAATTGCGCCGAGCCGGTTCCCCCGGAAATTAAAGCGCCTTCAGCATGGAACTGATGACCCGGCGGATCAGCACGGCGCCGGCGAGCATGGCCTCGCTCGATTCGCCATGTGTGGAGGTTTTGCCGCCAAGCCCGGCGCCCAGATTGCTGATGCCGGCAAGGGCGGCAACCTGAAGATTGAACCGACGGGCGAGAATCGTATCCGGCGCAATCGACATCGAGGCGATATCGGCGCCGAGCAGTTTGGCCATGCGCACCTCCGCCGGTGTCTCAAAGCTCGGGCCCGGAAACCACATCAACACGCCCTCGTTCAGGCTGATGCCGCTGTCCTGCGCGGCAAGTTTGAACAGCCGTCGCAGCGAGGCATCATAGGCATTCGTCATGTTCACGGATCGCTCGCGAGTCCGGTCATTGGCCAGCGGATTGCGACCCGTGAGATTGATATGGTCGCGCACGATGGTGAGCGCGCCGCGCCCCCAGTCGGCATTGAGCGAGGCGGCAAAGCCGGTCAGCACAGCAACCTGGATGTTCAGCGCCGCGATCGTCTCGAACACGACGCGCATCCCGGCTTCCGCCCCGCTTTCAAAGGAGTGGGGCCGGCCCTCGAACACCAGGATCTTGCGCCCCGAGAGGCGCCCCGCGATCACCCGTGCGGGCTCGCCTGAGATGCTGGCATCGGGAAATCCCGGCAGATCGGCATAAGGCACGCTGACTGCCTCGGTCAGGTCCTCGCTGAGCCGGATGGTCCGGGTGGGAATGATGATGGCGGCGACAAAGGTTCCGTCAATGCCCCGCTCGTTGAGCAGGTGGGCAGCGGCAAGGGCAGTCTGGCTGAGCATGGTCGGTCCGGGGCAGGAGAAGTCGCTCATCCTGCCACAGCAGCGGTAAAGGAGCCGTTCCGTCGATGGATGAAACTGCGGAAAACAAAAAGGCCCGGCTCACGCCGGGCCATTCATTGCCATTAGGTCAACACTGTCAGAGCGCCGACTGGATCCAGCGCTGGAGGTCGCCCTTGGCCGCGGCACCAACCTTGGTCGACACCGGCTTTCCACCCTTGAACACCATCAGCGTCGGAATCGAACGAATGCCGAGTTTGGAAGCGGTGTTGGGATTCTCATCGATGTTCAGCTTCACGATCTTGACCTTGCCGGCCATCTCGGCGGCGATCTGGTCGAGAGAGGGCGCGATCATCCGGCAGGGGCCGCACCATTCGGCCCAGAAATCGACGACCACCGGTTCGGAGGATTTGAGAACGTCGGCATCGAAGCTGGCGTCGGTCACTTTTGCTGCATTGCTCATGGCTGATCCCTGAAGAAGCGAACTATCTTCCCATAGCTATGAACGCGGACGCAGCCGGTCAAGGCATCTTGCTGCATCGATCACAGAAGCTTGAGCGCATCCTCCAGCACGGTTGCGGGAAGCTGAACCACGCTGCCTGTGCGCGTATAGATCAGCAGGGCTGTCACCGGGCGGCCCGGAAAAAGCCCGGCGAGCAGTCTGGCATAAAGCGCCAGTTGCACCGCATGGGCAGGAGAAGCAGCCCCTCTGGGTGGAACTCCGGTCTTGAAATCGGCCACCGTGATGCTGTCCGGCGTCACCAGCAGCCGGTCGATGCGCCCGGATATGGCATGGGTCCGGCCGTCTGGCAGGGAAATCTCGCCGGCAACGGCAACCTCTGCCAGCGAGCCCGGCCCGAACAGGGCCTCCGCCTCCTGATGGGACAGCAGCGCCAGTGCTTCGTCGACCAGAGAGTCGGCCTCGGTGATGCCGGGCCAGCGAGTTGAGAGAGCCGCGCGCCCGGCCTTAAGCCGCTCAACTTTCGGTACCTGCGGCAGACGCTCGATCAGATCGTGCAGGGCATCGCCTCGGCGTCGCGCCTGCGCTCGTTCTTCGGACACAGCCTGGTCGGCCTTTGTCACGGCATGCGAGGGGCGGAGCACGACAGCCGCCGTCGCAAGATCCGGCAGCGGGTCATTCAGCCAGCCGGGCAAAGGAGTAGGCGGGGCTGGCGCGACTGGCGGGGCGCTATTGATGGCGGCGGGCGCTTCTACGATCTGGAACCGAAGCACGGTCAGGCCGGCGTCGGCGTCTTCGGCGGGCACGCTTGCGGGGGCCAGCGAAGCCTCGGCCATTGCATACCAGCTCCCCTCGGGTACATCACCCGTCCGGCTCCAGCCCGCGAGGATCAGGCGATCACGGGCCCGGGTCATCGCCACATAGAACAGGCGGCGGTACTCATCTTCGCGCAAGGCTCTGCGCTCGTCGCGCAACGTGGCAATCGCGGCGGGCGTATCAGTCTTGCGCCCGGCACTGATGAGAACCGGATGATCCGGTTCGTCCGGTGCGGTGACCAGAAACAGTGAACCGTCGGCATTGGCCCGGGGCAGGCGCGTCGCATCGGGCAGGTAGACGATCCGCGCTTCAAGCCCCTTTGCGCCATGCACGGTCATTACGCGCACGACATCCCCGCCCTGCTCCTGATCGCGCTTCATCGGCATGGTCAGGGCCTCGAAGGCTTCGACCTCGCGCAGCAGGGAGGGGGGCTCGCTGGCCTCGCGTTGCTGCACCGCCTGAAGATAGAGGTCAATGCCATCCGTCGCATCAATGCCGAGCCGCCCGATCAGGCGTTTACGCCCGCCCTCAGGGCCAAGGAGCGTTGCAAAGAAACCGTAGGGTGTCGTTCGTTGCGCCAGCCCCTGCCAACGGGCGATGGTCGCATGGGCGTTCCTGTGCCGTCCTTCGGGCGAGGCTGCGAGAGCGGCAAAAAGGCTGCCCTCCCGTTCGGGAGCCAGTGCGATCAGATCCTCGTCCGTCAGGCCGATTAGCGGCGATTTGAGCACGGTGGCAAGCGCAAGATCGTCCTCGGGCAGCAACGCGACCCGCGCGGCGGCGACGAGGTCGAGCACGGCCTGTTCCTCGGTCAGCTTCAGCCGGTCGGCGCCGGCCACCGGAACCTGCGCGCGCTTGAGGGCACGGATCACCGCCTCGAAGAAGGCATCGCGCGTCTGAACGAGAATCAGGATATCGCCCGCCGTGATGCGCTTGCCGTCCGATGCATGGCAACCGCTCCGGATCAGGCTGGCAACATGGCCCGCGATGCGCCGCGCCAGAAGCACCTGCGCCGAATGCCGGCCCACGGCATCCACCTCTTCCCAGGCTTCCCGCGGCTCGGACTTGGGCTGGATTTCCAGCGGCCAGAGTTCGACGACGCCGGGGGCTCCGTGACGAGCGGTTTCATGCACGGGGGCTGTCTCGTCTGCCGTCAACCCCCGCCGATGGGCGGGATGGTCGAAGATCCGGTCGACGGCGTTGAGGACATCGGCAACGGTGCGGAAGGAGAGCTTGAGTTCGCGGGCCAGAAACGGCACCTCCGCCGCTTCGGCGCGTGCGCGGAAAGCGCTCCGGCGTTCGGCAAGTTCCTTCGGGCGCGCGCCCTGAAACGAATAGATCGACTGCTTTTCGTCCCCGACCGCGAAGATCGAGCGCCGGAGCGCGCGTGCGCCCTGTCCCGCGAAGAACTCGGCGGTCAGCGAGGCGAGAATTTCCCACATTGCCGGCGTCGTATCCTGCGCTTCGTCGAGCAGAACATGGTCGATGCCACCATCGAGCTTGCGCAGCACCCAGGCCGCGCCCTCGTCACGCACCAGCCGGCGTGTCTTGTCGATGATATCGTCAAAATCGACGACCGAGCGGGCGATCTTCGTGAGGCGGTATCGCGTATGGACGGCATCGAGCAGCGCCATCAGCGCGTCGGAGCGCAAGAGCGCATCGAAGGCACGACGCCGCTCCAGAATAGCCAGTATCGGTTCTTTTGTCGCCGCGATGGCCTCTGCGATGCCGGGCTCGCCCTCAAGGAACTTCTTGGTCAGGGGGTGGGCGCGCAGCGTTTCCTTCTCGGTCAGGAACAGCCGGCGCATGGCCTCGACCTGCCGTTCCGGCTGGCCACTCCTGTGAGCCAGCAGCAACATCGTTGCGCTTTCGTGATCCGTCTTGCTCTTCGAACCTGCCGCGATGGCATCCGCCGCAGCTTTCCATGCTCCGGGGCCGAAGGGCAGCGCAAGAAGATCATCCCGCTGCCGATCAGGGGTATCCGCTCCGTCCATTCCGAGTGCTGCCGCAATCAGCCGGCGCCGCTCGGCAGGGGCAAGGCCCTTCACATCCTGTCCGGCATAGAGTGGCAGGCTTTCGTTGATCAGCGCATCAAGACCATCTTCGCCGACGTCGGCGGAAAGGCTGCGCAGCGCGATGCCCAATGCGGAGCTGGCATCAGACAGCGCTTCGGCGAGGGTTGCCCGCTTGGCCGCGTCGATGAGTTCGAGGCGCGTCAGGTCATCGAGGACTGAAAAGCGCGCCGGAACATTCGCCTCGAACGGAAAGAGGTGAAGCAGGCGCTCGGCAAAAGCATGGATCGTCTGGAGTTTCAGTCCCCCCGGCGTTTCCACGGCCCGGGCAAAAAGCTGCCGAGCGCGATCAAGATCTGCCGTTATCGCGCTGCGGCCGGTCAGCCGCTCCACCCGGGTCCGCAAGACGGCATCATCAAGCCGTACCCAGGCCGACAGCGCCTCGAAGATGCGGTTCTGCATCTCGGCGGCAGCGGCTTTCGTATAGGTGACGCAGAGGATGCGCTCTGGGGGCACCCCGTCCAGCATCAGACGGATCACGCGATCAGTCAGGATCGTTGTCTTGCCCGAACCGGCGTTCGCGCTGAGGAAGACCGAGACATCCGGCGCGATGACCTCGTTCCGGATCTGGATCTCATGGGCAGGAACGCGGAAAACGGCACCGCTCATGCCGGCTCCTCCTCGTCTTCTCCGCCCTGTGACCATTCAAGATGACGGGCGAGAGGATCATAGGGGCTGTCATATCGCGTCACCTGCGGAATGCGCCGCGAGGTGAAGCCGCGCTGGCCCTTCAGATACTCGGTAAGGTGCGCCTGCAAGGCGCTGAACTGCCGTTCGATCACGTCGGTGATCGGCTCGCCCTTGCTGGTGATGATCCGTTCATCGCCCGTGCCACCCGCCTTGGCAACGTGCAGATAGGATAGGGTTAAGCCTGCATCCTCGGGTGGCGCGGGCACGTCGGCAAAGGCGCCGCGTTTGAGCAGCGCTGCCGTCAGGGTCAATTGCGGCGAGAGCCCGGCCAGCACCACCTTCTGGGAGGGGGGCGTTCCGGTCTTGTAATCGGTGATGGCGATAGTCCCGTCGCCGCGTTCCTCTATCCGGTCGGCCCGGGTATTGAGGCGGATCTGATGCCCCTGTCCGAGCGGCAGATCGAGCCGCCCGCCAGCCTCGGGATGGAGACGGCGGATTTCGGCCCGGCGCGCGCCATCCCAGGCGATGAACCAGGGCACAAAGGCTTCAAACCGCTGCTGCCAGAAGGCGGTCGTTTCCGGATCGGTGGCGGCGATCGCGGCGAACGCCTCGGTGCCGAGGCGGCGCAGCAGGGCGTCTGCGTCCGGCGGGATCGCGGCGCCGGTCTGCTCGACATAGCGGGCAAGCGCGGCATGAATGATCGTGCCCCGGGCGGCAAGGTCCGGCGCTGGATCGAGTGGGTTCAGCGGCGCAAGGCCCAGCACACGCCGCGCAAACAGCGCGTAGGGGTCGCGATAGAGTGTTTCGATTTCGGTGAGTGACAGCTGCTTCGGCATCAGATCGGCCGGAATGCGCGGGGCCGGTCGCTCCGTCGCGGCGATTCGCGCGGGATGGTCCAGCGCGCGCGCCCAGTCGAGATAGATCTGACCGGAGGCGCGGAGATGCTCTGCCGGCTTTTCGCCGATGAAGGCAGTGAGCCGCCGCAGGAACCGGGAGGCGACAGTGGGGGCGCCGCCACGTTTTCTGGCGCGGCTCAGCACCACATTTGCCCCGCCGAGCAACATCATGAAGTCGTGGGCGGTCTGCCCGATCCGCCGCTCCGGTGGTTGCAGCCCCAGCGAGACGCGCATCGCGCGATTGAGGAACGGATCGCTGCGCGCATCGGGCGGCCAGATGCCCTCGTCAAGCCCTGCCAGCACCACGCGATCCGCCTCCAGAAGCCGCGCTTCCAGAAGGCCCCGGATGTGCAGGCGCGGATGGGCCGGTCCGTAGGGGGGCACCGTCACCTCGCCCAGCATCTGGCCGATGATGCTGGCATAATCGCTGGGCGAAACCGTCGGGCCTTCGTCCGCGCTGTCGGTCAGTGTCGCAAACAGCGAAAGAAGCGCAGTCCGGTCCGGGCGGGGCGGCTGGTCATCAGTAGGAGCAAGGCTGGCAATGGCCGTCTGATGGGCGATGGCCGCCTGCCGAAGCGTGGGTCGTCCGGACAGGACGAGTTGCAACGGCGTCAGTGCGGCTTCGAGTGTTTCGGCCAGCACGACGGCCGCATCGAGCGCCGCATCGGTGAGCCGCCGTCGTGGCGCCGGATCGCGATGCGTGGCGGCCGTTACCGCAGCCGATCGGGCCCTTGCCACCAATGGCAACGCAACAAGACCGGGGTCGCACCGCATGGCGGCGATTTCGAGGGCATCGAGCGCATCGCGATAGTCCGCCCCGCCGAGCGTCACCTCAGGATGGCGAAGAAGCGCCAGCGCTTCGAGGGAGCCGGCACCCGGCATCGCGGCATCAAGCGTCAGCCGGGCGAGGGCGCCGAATGGCGCCTGCCCCAAAGGTTCGCCCGCCGAATCCTGCGCCACGATGTTCCAGCGCTGCAACTCTGCCCGTACCATGCGGGCGAGCGCGCGATCCGGTGTCACCAGCGCCGCACTGGCGGCTTCATCCTGCAAGGTTTCGCGCAAGGCCAACGCAATGGCGAGTGCTTCCTCGCGCTCGTCGTCCGCTTCGATCAGCACAAGACCGTCAAGGGATCCGGGGCCGAGTTTCGTCCGGTGCCAGTCTGCCGTCGCGAATGCCGGCCGAAAGAGCGCAGCAGCCAGCGCTTCACGCAAGGAAGGGGCGCTGGCGGCGGGCAGACGCTGCACATCCTCCCGCACGATGCCGATATGGGCGAGGGTTCGCTTGAGTTGGGCCTGCGGATGGGCATAGCGGGTCGGCAGATCGGTTGCATCCTCCCCGATCCGCGCCCAGATCGCTTCCTCTGTCACAAGATCGAGGCCCGGCAACACGACCGCCCCGGCAGGCAGGCGCGCGACCGCGGCCATCAGATCGGCCGTTGCCGTAACCGACCCGGTTGAGCCGGCGATGATCACCGGGGTTTTCGGCCTGGTTTCCGCCAGCCAACGGGCCACGCTTCGGAAACGGTGCTTGAGTGCATCCGCACTGTCGATGCAGCCCGCTTCGGCAAGATGCTGCGGCCAGGCGGTAGCGGCAATCGCAAGAAAGCGCTGCGTCAGCGTCCAGTAGCGGTCATGTTGCTCGGGATCATAGGCATCTGGCAACGCCTCGGTCAGCCGGGCGAGCGGCACGTCCTCGATGATCGTTTCGTCGATCAGGCGGGCAAGATCACCGGCTAGCGTAAAGGCATCGGCGGGGGTGCCAGCCACATGGAACGGTTCGCTCTCGCCATGGTCCGTCCGCAGCGATGCCATGGCCCGCCGCCACGTTTCAATCATTGAGAACAGCGCCATGCGGCGCGGAAAGTCGCCGATTTCGGGCAAAAGTTCAGCGGGAGGCGGACCAAAGCCCGCAGCAAAGCCATCCTCCGCCAGCGCCTCGCCATCGCCCAGCGGCAGGATGCGCGGCAACAGGATCGGCCTGCCGTGCGCAGCGGCCATCAAAGCTTCGGTGAGCGCCGCTGCCGCGCGCCGGGTCGGCACGAATATCCGGGTGGCAGCCAGGGTTGCGCTGTCAGGCGGCGTGCCGTCACCGGTGAGGGCACCTGACGTGAGGGCTGAAACCAGCGTCGGCAGAAAGGGTGTGCCGGTGGCAATCGTAAAGACGCGCGGTGGTCCGCTGCCACCTGCGCGAGCCATCACTGCTTGCTCCAGGCGATGGCCTCTTCCGCTTCCTTGACCGCTTGCGGCGTACCGACATGCATGAAAACACCATCGAGCCGAAGACCGAACAGGCGCCTTGTCTCCGCCGCGCGCCGGAACAGGACCAGCAGGGAGAACTCATCCGGTGTGTCGGCGAACAGCGCGGCAGAGAGGATCGCAACGCCGCAATAGGCGAAGGGCGTCACCTCGCCCGGCTTCGGCCAGCGCAGGCGCCCTTCCTGATCCATGGCGAAATCGCCCCGATTGCCCCAGCCGATGGTGGTGGTGGTCGGGGCAACCAGAAGCAGCACATCCATCGTGCCCGGATCGAAGGTCGCAGCCATTCGTGCCAGATTGGAGGCCGGGCCATCCATCCAGATCGTGTCGGCATTGAGGCTGAAGAACGGGGCGGACCCCAACAGTGGCAGGGCCTTCTTCACCCCGCCGCCGGAATTGAGAATCCGCTCGCGCTCATCGGAAATCGCAATGGCCATATCGGATCGACCAGCGACATGGTTCGCCAGCATGTCTGCAAAATAATGGACATTGACCACGACATGGCGGATCCCCGCCGCCGCGAGCCGGTCGAGATTGTAGTCGATCAGCGCCTTGCCGGACACCGCGACGAGCGGCTTTGGCCGGTCATCGGTCAAGGGACGCATCCGCGTTCCGAGCCCGGCGGCAAGGATCATGGCCCTGGTGATTGCCGGCGTGTCCACGGGAGCCTAATCCTTGGCAAAAAGCGCGGGAATATGCGTTCGATACCACTGGAGAAGCGGTTCAAGCGCCGGGTGAGCAAGGCAGCGCCGGATGTTGCGTTCAATCCGGGGGAGATGCTTGAGGTATTGCGGCTTGCCGTCGCGCTTGTTCAGGCGGGCGAAGATGCCGAGAATCTTCGTGGCGCGCTGGGCGCCCATCACGGCATAGGCATGGGCAAAGGCGGCGGTGTCGAAGGCGGGGTCTGCTTCGCGCCTCAGGCGCACGTAATGGGACAGCATTCGCAGTTCGAGATCGTCCGGCACATCAAGTCGCGCATCCTGCGCCAGTGAAGCGACATCGTAGGCCGGCGGCCCCAGCACGCAATCCTGGAAGTCGATGATGCCGACCCGCTGGATGCCTTCGCGGTCTGGCAGCCAGATGAGGTTGGGCGAGTGATAGTCACGCAAGGTCCACGTCAGCGGGGCTGCCAGAACAGGCGCGAGTGTTGCCGTCCAGAGGTCACCGAAGGCGATCCGCGCCGTCACCGAGAGCGCCGCATTGCCCATATGCGGCAGATACCAGTCGATCAGAAGCTCCGTCTCCATCAGCAGGGCTTCAAGATCATAGTGCGGAATCGTATAGGGGCGATCCTCGGCCACCGGCAGGGTCTCGGGCAGGGACAGGCTGTGGAGCGCGGCAAGCGCTGCCACAGCTTCAAGATAGCGCTCGGCAATCGGTGCCGCGTTCTCGGCGACGCCCTCGTTGCCAAGGTCTTCCAGAACGATCAGCCCCGCCGCGAGATCGACGCCATAGATTGTGGGAGCGCTGAAGCCGCGCGCTTCCAACCCCCGCGCCAATGCCAGAAACGGGCGAATGTCCTCAGCGAGCTTGGCGACCTGGCTGTAAGGGCGGCCGCCGCGCACCGGTGGACCATCCGGTCGCTTCGGCGCAATCATCAGCACGGCGCTGCCCACGCCATCGGGCCGGATCAGCCGTTCATAGGCACGGGTCGAGGCATCGCCCTGCAAATGCTGTCGCACCGCCGTGCCATAGCCGCTGCGGCGCAGCACCTGGTGGATCGACCGGGCCATACCGACTCGCTGCGCAAACGCACCATGTCCGGTGATGGTGATCAGGCGCTGGCTCTCTGACGCGCCATCAAGTTGCAGGCTGATGTCGAGCCGGTCCGGCGCAAGCGCCGCTCCCGCCCGCTCGGCCCATTCGACCAGTAAAAGCGTGTCGTCGGAAATCTCGTTCCAGCCGAGTGTTTCGAGTTCCTCCGGCGATTCCAGCCGGTAAAGATCGGCATGAACGATGGGAAAGCGCGGAGTATCGTAGCTCTGGATCAGCGTGAAGGTGGGGCTCGGAACCTCAAGCCGGGGATCGCCGACCAGCGCGCGGATCAGCGCCCGCGCCAAGGTTGTCTTGCCGACACCGAGACCACCGCCAAGCGTGACGAGATCACCGCCCCTGAGGAGCATCGCGAGGTCGTCTGCAAGCCGGAACGTCTCATCGGGGCTCGCAACCTCGATAATCCAGTGAACCGGCAGGGCTGAATCCGGGGCGGCGGACACGTCAGCTCGCCGCTTTCTGAAGGTCCGGCGCGGCTGCCGGCAGGATGCAGACGACCTGCCGCATACCATCGGGCCGCCCTTCGACCAGCAACTGTCCGTGGTGCAGTTCCACCAGCGATTGAACAATGGACAGGCGGATGTTCTGGCCCCGCTCCATGCGCCGCTTGGCATCGACGCCAAGACCGGGATCCCCTGTCAGCGCGGTCGAGCCGCGATCGATGGTGCGGATGATAATGCGGTCGTTGCTGCGGTCGGCGGTGAGCAGCACGGTGTCGCCGGGGTCAGAGCAGGCGACCGCATTGGCCAGCAGGTTGAACAGGATCTGCCGGATGCGCCGCTCATCGCCGAGCACGCCACCCACATTCTGCGCGATCCTGAGGCGCATGTTGACGCCCGCCCCACCCAGCCGGTCCTTGAGCCCGGTCGATGCTTCCTCGATCGACTTGTAGAGATCGACCCGGCCGACCTTGAGATCAAGGCCGGAGGAATCGATGCTGGCAAGGTCGAGAATATCGTTGATCAGCGCCAGGACCGCATCCGTCGCGCGCATCAGATCGGTTGCATAGCCGCGCTGGCGCTCGTTCAGTGGCCCGGCGGTGCCGGTGGCCAACAGCTGCGCGATGCCGACGACGCTGGTCAGCGGCAGCCGGAGTTCAAACGAGACATTGTGGATGAACTCGGACTTGAAAGCGGCCGCCGATTCAAGGGCCTGATTGCGTTCGGAAAGCATCTTGGCCGCTGTGACCGTCGAGGTCACATCCTCGATGGTCAGCAGTGAGGCGCCTTCCGGCAGCGGCGTCAGCGACAGTTGCAGCACCTTGCCGGCGCGAGTCCTGAGTTCATGGGTCTTGTTGACACGGGCCTCGCCAAGCCCGCAGACGGCAGACTTGAGATCGGCCCAGATGGCGTGGGTTTCAGGAGGGCAGAGGCGCGTGACCTCATCGATATGCATGTCAGCCGACAATTGCGCGCCATCGAGTTCCCAGAGGCTGGCAAACGCCGGGTTCCGCAGCCTCAGCCGGCCATTGGAGCCGAACAGAGCGACCCCCTCGGTCAGCGCGTCCAGCGTTTCGCCCTGCATCTCGGCAAGGCGATTGTAATCCTGCGCCAGATGCATCTGTTCGGTGATGTCGCTGAACATGTAAGTCACGCTGCCCGCCGTGCTTGGGCTGGTGACGACGCGCAAGGAGCGGCCGCCGGGCAACAGCCAGATGTCCTCCAGCGGCTCGTTTGACTGAAAGCTCTGCTGCAACCCCTGTTTCCATGCCCGGAAATCGGTCTGTTCCGGCAGTTTCCCGTCATCCCGCAACCGGTCGAGCAGGACCATATGCGTCGGCCCGCTCTTGAGGAAACGCGGATCGAGTTGCCAGAGCATGTTGAAAGCCCGGTTGTAGAAAACCAGCCGCTGGCTCGCATCGAACAGCGCGATGGCCGTGGGCATCTGGTCCAGCGTGCGCACATGGGCAGCGCTTTGCTCCTCGAAATCGCGGCGCATCAGATCAAGGGCCGTGACATCGACCGCAAGTCCGCCGGACGATCCGCCGGGCGAGGCGACATCGACCACATCCATGACCCTGCGGTCGCCGGCAACCACCACCTGCGCCTTCCCGCGCCAGGCTTCCCCACGGCTGCGGGCCGCGCTGATCTCCTGAAGCGTCTGGCTTTCCAGAAGGTCGGCCGAGCGCTCGATCACGTCCTCTGCGCTGGTCCCTTCCACCGCCCGGACATAGGCGGCATTGACCCACGCGAGCTTGCCGCTCCGGTTGCGCAGCCAGACCGGCTGGGGAATGTCATCCAGCATGGCTTTGAGCGCGTCCATCGTGGTGGTCACGCGCGCGAGCCGGTCCGCAAGGCGCACGACCTCCAGCCGCTCGCCGGAAACCGACCGTAGCCGCATCACGACCCGGCCTGCGACAGCCTGGCCATTGGCCTCGATCAGCGCGCCGCCAAGCCCGTTCAGTTGCAGATTGAAGCGCTGTCCACTGGCTCTGAGTTCGATAACTGCGGCGTCCAGCCGTTGCTTTTCGTGCAGCGGCAGCCATTCGTTGAAGTTGAGCGCCCGTGCCGAGGTCATGCCTTCGCCGACAACGGTGGGATCGCCGTCATGCTCGGGCGTGCCCGCCGGCCCGTCCCAACTGACAAAGAACTGCGGTTCTGCGCCCATGAACAGGGCCGCACGGTCGGCGCGGCTTTGCAGGTCCGCCACCGTTGCGCGCTGTGCCTCGAACTGCTCGTTCCAGAGACGACGCGCGCGGACGTGCAGAATGGCAATGGTCGCGGCAAAAATGGCAAGACCGATCATCAGCAGCCCAAGCGGACCGCTGAGGTCAAAGCGCATCGAATCGAGCCTGGCCGTCATCAGCCGCAGCCCGCTGTCGTCCTGCGCAAGCGCAACCGCCGGCACGAGCATCGCCCCGCCCGCAATGGCAACGACACGCCCGGAACCCGGCCAACTGGCGGGCAATCGTCCGATCTTGCTGTTCAATGGCCGTCGGGCCATGCCCCGCTCCCGTTTCTCGCCCTCGGGTTTCGGGCAGGGACGCGCCCGAATCAGTCCCAATGTAATCGCCCCATGACTCGGTCAGGAAGGGGTTAAAAAAGAAAAAACGCGCGCCCCGTTTTGGGACGCGCGTCCTGTGTCGCCGATGCCGCTGAAATGATCAGTAGCGGTAGTGATCGGGCTTGAAGGGGCCCTTTTCCGGCACGCCGATGTAATCGGCCTGTTCCTTGGTCATCTTCGTCAGCTTGACCCCGAGCTTGTCGAGATGCAGCGCTGCCACCTTCTCGTCGAGCAACTTGGGCAGGGTGTAGACCTTCTTCTCGTACTTGCCGGGGTTGGCCCACAGTTCGATCTGCGCCAGCGTCTGGTTCGAGAACGATGAGGACATGACGAACGAGGGGTGGCCCATGGCGTTGCCGAGGTTCACCAGCCGGCCTTCCGACAGAAGGATGATGCGGTTGCCCTTCGGAAACTCGATTTCGTCCACCTGCGGCTTGATGTTCGTCCACTTGAAATTCTTCAGGCCAGCGACCTGAATTTCGTTGTCGAAATGGCCGATATTGCAGACGATGGCCCGATCCTTCATCTGCCGCATGTGATCGACGGTGATGATGTCCTTGTTGCCGGTGGCCGTGACATAGATATCGGCGCGCGAGAACGCATCCTCGATCGGGGCGACCTCATAGCCTTCCATCGCCGCCTGCAGAGCGCAGATCGGATCGACCTCCGAAACGATGACGCGGCAGCCGGCCTGACGGAGCGAGGCGGCAGATCCCTTTCCGACATCGCCGAAGCCCGCGACGAAGGCGACCTTGCCGGCCATCATCACGTCTGTGCCACGGCGCAGCGCGTCGACCAGCGACTCGCGGCAGCCATAGAGGTTGTCGAACTTCGACTTGGTGACCGAATCGTTGACGTTGATCGCCGGGAACAGCAGCTTGCCCTTCTCGGCAAGCTGGTAAAGGCGGTGAACGCCGGTGGTCGTCTCTTCGGAGACGCCCCGGATCGACTTGGCAACCTCGGCGAACCAACCCTTCGGTTTCTCCTTGAGGAGGCGCTTGATCAGCTTGAAGAAGATCACCTCTTCTTCCGATCCCGGCTTGTCGAGGAAGGCAACATCGCCCTGCTCGGCGCGCAGGCCGTAGTGGACGAGCATGGTGGCATCGCCGCCATCATCGAGGATCATGTTCGGAACGCCGCCGCCATGCCAGTCGAACAACTTGGCGGTGTAGTCCCAGTACTCTTCCAGCGTCTCGCCCTTGTAGGCGAACACCGGAATGCCGGCGGCGGCAATCGCAGCGGCGGCGTGATCCTGCGTCGAGAAGATGTTGCAGGAGACCCAGCGGATGTCGGCGCCGAGCGCCTTCAGCGTCTCGATCAGCACAGCGGTCTGGATCGTCATGTGGAGCGAGCCGGCGATGCGCGCGCCCTTGAGCGGCTGCTTCGGGCCATATTCGGCGCGAATGGCCATCAGGCCTGGCATTTCGGTTTCTGCGAGCTCGATCTCCTTGCGACCGAAAGCGGCGAGGCTGATGTCCTTGACGATATAGTCTTTGCTCATTGCGCATCCATCCATGATCGGAAAAACGAGATTGAGCGCGCTATACCAGCAGCCGTGGATTGCTGCAATAAAGATATAAGGAAATCTTTATGTGTGATATCCTCTGCGCTCCGCATGATACGATGCGGCGGCATGGGGAGGGCGGAAGCCCGGGCTTACTCGTCCTCGCCGAAGCGGTTGGCGAGGAGGTCGGCAATGGCGCCGAGAGCCGCATCGGCATCATCGCCCACCGCTGCCACGGTGATGGTCGTCCCCTGCGCTGCCGCGAGCGTGAGCAGGCCCATGATCGAGGTGCCGCCGACCGTTTCGCCGCAGCGGTGCACGGTGATCTCGGACGTGAACTTTTCCGCGCATTGCACGAATTTTGCCGATGCACGGGCGTGCAGCCCCTTGCGATTGATGATCGGCAGGACGCGCACCACCGCGCCGTCAGGGAGGGTCTCGTCAGGGCACGGTTCAGGAGTGCTCATTTGCCTTGCAGCACCTTGCTGGCGATGTTGATGTATTTCTTGCCGGCTTCCTGCGCCCTGACGACAGCCTGCTCCAGCGCGAAGCCTTCGCGCAGCGAGGCGAGCTTGACCAGCATTGGCAGATTGATTCCGGCGACCACCTCGACGGTCGAACCGTTCATTGCGGAAATCGCCAGATTGGACGGTGTGCCGCCGAACATGTCTGTCAGCACCACAACGCCATCTCCGGAATTGACCGCATGAATCGCCTCGACGATCTCCTTGCGACGCATTTCCATATCATCCTCGGGCCCGATGCAGATGGTTTCCACCTGCTTCTGCGGCCCGACAACGTGCTCCATAGCCGCCTTGAACTCTGTCGCGAGGCGCCCATGGCTCACGAGAACCATACCGATCATGTCTCGACCCTGAACATCCGGCTCAAGTCGGAGCCGGTTTCAAAAAGGGGGCCATCTTGTTCGATGCCACAAAAAGTTCAAGAAAAATCTGGAATTCTTCAAGGTTTCGCTGTGGTGGCCGGATGTGCCAGCACCAGCCGTGCATTATCCTCGGACGAAGAACTGGCCGCAAGGCGCAGCAGCGGCAGGCGAAGGCCAGCGAGATGCCGGTGCGCATCCGGTTCAGGCAGGCGGGGCGCCGCATCAGGGTCGAGCTGCACAACCAGGGTGACCACCCCTGCCAGGGCGTGGGGCATGGGCAGGATGCCGACACCCCGCACTTCCAGAAGTCCGCGAATGGCAGAATGTCCGCGCGCAACAAGCCGTCCGTCAGCACATGTCAGGTGGATGCGGTCATCGCCAATCAATGCTGCATGGCCACCGCGTTCCCTTACCAGTGCGATCAGACGCCGGGCGAGGCGGGATTTGCCGGTTCCGGAGGCTCCGGTGATCAGAACGGCCTGTTCGCCGAGAACGACGGCGGTCGCGTGGATCGAGGATCCCGCATCCTTGATCATGGCGTTTCAACCGGCAAGGAGACCACGAACCGCGCGCCGGCCACCGACCCATCGGCATTCAGGCGGTTTTCGGCCCGGATCGTACCCCGGTGTGCTTCCACGATCTGCTGTGAGATCGACAGACCAAGGCCGGAATTCTGCCCGAACCTCTGATTCGGTCTGTCGGTGTAAAAGCGTTCGAAGATCCGCTTCAGCGCATGGTCGGGAATGCCCGGGCCGTCATCATCGACGATGATGTCAACAAAACCGTCGTGCCGCCGGCAGGAAACCCGCACCTCTCCCCCCTCCGGTGAGAAGGACCGGGCATTGTCGATAAGATTGTTGAGCACCTGCACGAGGCGCGAATCATGACCAAGCACGGTGAAAGCAGCCCGGCCCGCGGCAGGCTCCACCCTCAGCGAGACGGTGACGCCATCATTGCGGGGGATGTCGCCGGCAAGGCGCACCACCGCCTCCAGAAGGCGCTCGACGTCAATCGACGCCGATTCCTGGCGCGCAAGTTCAGCATCAAGCCGTGAGGCGGAGGAAATATCGGTAATCAGCCGGTCGAGACGCCGCACATCGTGCTGGATGATCGCCATCAGCCGGTTACGCGAATCATCTGTGCGGGCAAGGGGCAGGGTTTCGACAGCGCTGCGCAGCGAGGTCAGCGGGTTCTTGAGCTCATGCGCCACATCCGCCGCGAAGCGCTCGATGGCTTCGATCCGCGAATAGAGTGACTGGGTCATGTCGCGCAATGTGCCGGAGAGATGGCCAATCTCGTCGGAGCGTTCGGAAAAATCGGGGATCTCCTGCCGCGACTGCGGACCGCGCCGCACCCGGTCAGCGGCGGCAGCCAGCCGGCGCAGCGGTTCGGCGATGGTGCCGGCCATGAGAAAGGACAGAACCATCATGACGCCGGCAGCGATGACGAACACGAACAGGATGTTCATGCGCTCGTCCGCAATCACCCTGTCAATGTCGCCTTCCTGTGTCATCAGCATCAGCGCGCCCTGCACCATGCGGAATTTTTTCACCGGCACAGCGACGGAAACGATGGTCTGCCCGGTGGTGGTCACACGGACGACGCTCGACGGAATGCCGGAGAGTGCCCGCACGACCTCCTGATAGGAGCGCCCGCTGGTCGAATCCTCATACGTCGGCAGGTCCATGCGCCCGACCCTGCGGCGGATGGCGCTCCAGCTCCGCTCGAACAGGGTGGATTCATCGATGTCGGGTGGCGGCAGATCGAGCTTGAGGATTTCGCCCGCCGACTGGAAGCTCCGCGTATCCAGCACCTGCTGACCGTCCCGATCAAAGATGCGCGCCCGGTTGCGGGTGGGGCCGACGAGACGGCGCAGCACCGGCGCGACCCGCTCGGGATTAATTGAAAATTCGAGCGCCGACTGCGATTCGTCGATGGCGCCGGCGATTTCTCCCGCCTGAAGTTGCAGAAGTTTGTCAGGATCGATCGTGATCACATCGGTTTCGACCGTGGCGGACGCAGCCACCGCTGCCGCGATGATCTCGGCCTGCGTCGAAAGGCTCTGCACGCGCGCGTCGATTACGCTGTCGCGCGTCTGGTTAAGCCAGAGAAAGCCGACGAGCAGCGCAAGGAGACCGCCGAGATTGAGCAGGACGATGCGCCGTGCCACGGTCGAGGACAGGCTGCCCCAGACCATGCGCCACAGCCGGCGGATGCCGATCCGCCCGACGCGCAGCGCAGCCGTCCGCTCCAGTCCGGAACGGGCCGGTGTCGCGGCAGCCGTTTCCTGCCGGTGTGGTTGGTTCCTGTCGAGCACGAGAACGTCCGTCGGGTTTCAGATGGAGAACCGGACCCGCCGTCCGAACCTACATCAGCTTTCCTTGAAGCGGTAGCCGACGCCATAGAGCGTCTCGATCATGTCAAAATCATCGTCGACGACCTTGAATTTCTTGCGCAGCCGCTTGATGTGGCTGTCAATCGTCCGATCATCGACATAAACTTGGTCGTCATAGGCTGCATCCATCAGCGCGTTGCGGCTTTTTACGACGCCGGGCCGCTGGGCGAGCGCTTGCAGGATCAGGAATTCGGTCACGGTCAGCGTCACCGGCTCACCCTTCCAGGTGCAGGCGTGACGCTCCGGGTCCATGCGCAACAGCCCGCGTTCGAGAGCCTTGGCATCGGATTCCTTGGTCGGCGGCGCATCCTTGGCGCCGACGCGGCGCAGCACCGCCTTTACGCGCTCCACCAGCAGTCGCTGCGAGAAGGGTTTGCGGATGAAATCATCCGCCCCCATTTTGAGGCCGAAGAGTTCGTCGATTTCCTCGTCTTTCGAGGTCAGGAAGATCACCGGCATGTCGGATTTCTGGCGCAGGCGGCGCAAAAGCTCCATCCCGTCCATGCGTGGCATCTTGATGTCGAAGATCGCCATATCCGGCGGATTTTGCTTCAGCCCATCGAGCGCACTGGCGCCGTCCGTATAGGTCTGGATGCGATACCCCTCAGCCTCCAGCGCGATCGAAACGGACGTGAGGATGTTGCGGTCGTCATCAACGAGAGCAATGGTCGGCATGAAAACCTCGTACGGCTGGGCCCGGCCGCAACGGTCCGGCCTGTCAGGGGCCGGGATCGGTATGCGCGCCAACTCTGCGAACAAACACAGGCCGAATTGTGGCAAAGGTCAAGGGACAATTCGTCGCCTTGTCCTTGGCACAATGTTGGGTGATGAGGGGAGCCTCTTTTGGAGCGTACGATGGCAGTTGATCCCGAATTGGCAGCAAAAATGGCCCCCGGCTTCATGCCGGTTCCCCTGGCCCGCCGCCTGTTGCGTCTCACCCGTTCCGGTACGCTGGCAACCCTGATGGGAGAGGGGACTCCGTTCGCCTCGTTGGTTTCGGTCGCGACCGACATCGACGGTGCACCGATTATCCTGATTTCAGGATTGTCGCACCATACGCGGCACATCCTGGCCGATGCCCGGTGTTCCCTGCTGCTGGCCGAAACCGGCAAGGGCGATCCGCTCGCCCATCCACGCCTGACGCTGAATGCCCGTGCCCGCCGCGTCGATCGCGAAGGCCCGGAGGGTGAGCGCATCCGCCGTCGCTTTCTCTCGCGCCATCCGAAGGCCGAGCTTTATGCCGACTTCCCCGACTTCGGTTTCTGGCGGCTTGAGCCGTCCCATCTCTATCTCAACGGGGGCTTTGCCCGCGCCTGGGATGGTGAAGCTGCGGAGGTGTTGCTGCCTGCCGACATCGCCACCGCCTTCGATGGGCTGGATGCCGGTGCAACCGCCCATATGAACGCCGATCATGCGGCGGCTGTGAAGCTCTATGCGACCGTGCTGGACGGGCAGGAAAAAGGCCCCTGGCGGGTGAGCGGCGTCGACCCGGAAGGAATCGATCTCATCGCTGGCGAACGCACGGCCCGTATCGCCTTTCCGGCCGTCATCACCGAAGCGGGCATATTGCGTCGATATCTTGCTGAGCTCGCAGAAAAGGCGCGTAGGGATGCCTGATGTCATACAAGATGAGATGTTGAAATCATTCAATTTTTGGCAATCGGAGTGACTCATCCGAAGGAACAACTGCAGAAGGCGATGGAAATCTCTGCGGTACCGTTGGCAAACGGCGAATTTCTGCTACGGGGAGTTCCATCCAATAACCGGCTGTTCAGGGTTGGCGGGGAAAGTGCCAACCCGGTCGAGTTGGACTTACGGTAACCGATGGCGACCCGCGGTCGGTTGATCAAAGGAAAAGGGACAGGCTTCATGGTCACAAGCGGCGAATTCAATGCTTCGCTCGGCGCGAACACTTTCGGGTTCGTTTCCCCTCGCGCCATTATCTGCAACCTTGAAGCGCCGGCTCTTTATGAAGAGTCCATTCGCCGCGGCGAGGCCGAGATTCTGGCAGGCGGCGCCATCTGCGCCGAGACCGGCACGCATACCGGGCGCAGCCCGAAGGACAAGTTTACCGTCAAGGATGCCACGACCGAAAACACCGTGTGGTGGGACCAGAACCAGGCGATCAGCCCGGCCCACTTCGATGTGCTTCTGAAGGATTTCCAGGCCCATGCCCAGGGCAAGGATCTTTTCCTGCAGGATCTGGTCGGCGGCGCCGATCCGGTGCATCAGGTCAAGACCCGCGTTTATACCGAGCTGGCCTGGCATTCGCTGTTCATCCGTAACCTGCTGATCCGCCCGGCGCGCACGGCGCTGCCGGATTTCACGGTTGGCATGACGATCGTCGATTTCCCGTCTTTCCGGGCTGATCCCGCTCGTCACGGCACCAAGTCCGAGACGGTCATCGCCATCGATTTCACCCGCAAGATCGTGCTGATCGGCGGCTCGGCCTATGCCGGCGAAATGAAGAAGAGCGTCTTCACCTACCTCAACTTCGTGTTGCCGACCAAGAACGTGATGCCGATGCACTGCTCGGCCAATGTCGGGCATGATGGCGATGTCGCGCTGTTCTTCGGCCTGTCCGGCACCGGCAAGACCACGCTGTCGCAGGATCCGAACCGCATCCTCATCGGTGACGACGAGCATGGCTGGGGCCCTGACGGTGTGTTCAACTTCGAGGGCGGCTGTTATGCGAAATGCATCCGCCTGTCGGCCGAAGCCGAGCCGGAGATCTATTCGACCACCCAGCGCTTCGGCACGGTGCTTGAGAACGTCGTCTTCGATCCGGTGACGCGCATCGCGAATTTCGACGATGAGAGCAAGACCGAGAACACCCGCTGCGCCTATCCGATCGAGTTCATCCGCAACTCTTCGCCGACCGGTCGCGCCGGCCAGCCGCGCAACATCATCATGCTCACCTGCGATGCCTTCGGCGTGATGCCGCCGATTGCCAAGCTGACCGATGCGGAAGCGATGTATCACTTCCTCTCGGGCTATACGGCGGCGGTTGCCGGCACCGAGCGTGGCGTCACCGAGCCGACCGCGACCTTCTCGACCTGCTTCGGCCACCCCTTCATGCCGCGCCATCCGAGTGTTTATGGCAACCTGCTGCGCGATCTTATCGCCAAGCATGATGTCGACTGCTGGCTGGTCAACACCGGCTGGACGGGCGGCAAGGCCGGCGTCGGTCGCCGGATGCCGATCCGCGTTACCCGCCGCCTGCTGACAGCAGCGCTCGATGGTTCGCTCAACAAGGCGACGTTCCGCCGCGATCCGTATTTCGGGTTCTCCGTGCCTGAATCGGTGCCGGGCATCGAGCCGCACCTGCTTCAGCCGGTTCGCACCTGGGCCGACAAGGCGGCCTTCAACGAGACGGCGAAGAAACTGGTCGAGATGTTCGACAAGAACTTCAAGACCTTCGAAGCGCATGTCTCGAAGGACGTGATTGCCGCCGCGCCCCATCGCCAGATCGCGGCCTGAGGCAACGAACCATTCATAGTGCCCCCCCCCGCTTCGGCGGGGGTTTTTGCTTGGAGCGGTGGTTCAGCCAGGCAATGTCACGCGGCGCAAGGTCAGGTTGACCCGCCCATCCTCCGGCACAAGCGTCGAGGTGCCCGGAAAAAGTCGGTCGATGCCGTGAAAGGCGAGCCGCGAAGCCCCGCCGATCACCACCACATCGCCGCTGGAAAGCCGGATCGAGCGCGTGGGATCGGTGCGCGAAACTCCGCCATAGCGGAAGAGTGCCGTCGCTCCCAGCGAGATGGAAACGACCGGAGCGGAAAGGTCCGCCTCGTCGCGGTCCTGATGCAGCCCCATCCGTGCATTGGCCGCATAGTAATTGACCAGGCAGGCTTCCGGCGGCGGCGCCGCAGCCGCCACGCGCTGCCAGAGATCGAGCAGCGACGCGGGAATGGCCGGCCAGGGCGTTCCGGTCACCGGATGTTGCGGCTGGTAGCGATAGCCCGCCTGGTCGGACACCCAGCCAAGCGGGCCGCAATTGGTCATGCGCACCGTAAAGGGCTTGCCGGTTTTCGGCATCACCGGCGTGAACAGCGGTGACGCGCGTACGATGTTGCGGATGGCGTCAAGCAGCGCTGCCTGCGCGGCGCGGTCCAGCAGGCCGGGATGATGGATCAATCCCGGTTGCAGCGTGATCACAGCGCCTTCCACATCACAGTGGTGCTGTCATAACCGCCAGACGGATTGAGTGCGTAGTTCGGGATCGACCCGACGACCTGCCAGCCAATCCGGCGATAGAGCCGTTCTGCGGCACTGCCTGTCACGGTGTCGAGCACCAGCACGCTGCGTCCAATGCGCCTCGCCTCGACTTCCGCCGCCGCAAGCAGCGCTTCTCCAACACCCTTGCGGCGGGCATCGGGATGCACCAGCATCTTGCCGATATCGGCCCGATGCGGCTGGTTCTGCGGGCTCGCCGGCAGCAGCGACACGGTGCCGACAAGCCGCCCGTGTTCGATGGCGCCAAACAGGATCCGCGCGCCGTTGGCGACATCCGGCAGTTGCGCCGCCCACCAGGCGCGTGCGTCCATTGCAGTGAATGGCAGGATGAAGCCGACCCCTGCGCCCCCCTGCACCGCCAAGGCCAGCGTTTCGGCGAGCCCGTCGAGATGCGCCTCCGCTTCTTGCCGGTTGAGCCGGCAGACAGTGACGGTCACGACTTCACTCCGTGATGCCAAGGACATCAGCCATGGAATAGAGCCCCGGTCCGTGCTCGCGCGCCCAGAGCGCGGCTTTTACCGCGCCGTTGGCAAAGATCGACCGGTCCTCGGCCAGATGCCCAAGCGTGATCCGTTCGCCCGGCCCTGCCATGATGACCGAATGATCGCCGACAACCGAACCGCCGCGCAGCGTCGCAAAGCCGATAGTGCCTTCCTGCCTCGGCCCAGTATGGCCATCGCGCACGCGGACGGACGCCTCGGCGAGATTGACGGTGCGGCCTTCCGCAGCCGCCTGCCCGAGCAGAAGCGCCGTGCCGGAGGGGGCATCGACCTTGTGGCGGTGGTGCATCTCGACAATCTCGATGTCGTAATCCGTGCCAAGCGCCGCCGCCGCCCGCCGCACCAGCGCCGCCAGCAGGTTAACCCCGAGGCTCATGTTGCCGGATTGCACGATGGTCGCCGTCTGGCTGGCCGCGCGGATCGCTGCCATGTCCTTGTCCGAAAGCCCGGTGGTGCCGATCACATGGATCAGGCCGCGCCGGGCAGCAAGGGCAGCAAATTCCAGTGTTGCTGCCGGCATCGTAAAATCGAGAATGCCGTCTGCCTTGGCGAAGGCCGCGTCGAGATCGGAGAGGACAGGCACCCCCGCCGCCGGCAGGCCGGCAAGAACCCCTGCATCCTTGCCGAGCGCGGGCGAGCCGGGACGCTCCAGCGCTCCGGCCAGCACCACGCCGTCCGCAGCATCAATCGCGCGGATCAACATGCGGCCCATCTTGCCGGCGGCGCCGACGACGGCGAGGCGAAGATCTGTCATGATAAGGTCACTGGGGTTGCGGGCCGTCATAGCCCTCGATGATGACGAGATCGCCGTTCGAGACAACGCCGCCCCGGAAGCTGAGGGCAAGCTTGTATTCTGGCGAATGATAGCAATCGAGCGCGGCCTGATAGGTCGGAAACTCGATCAGAACGTTGCGGGCGCGCGCCATGCCTTCCTTCAGCGCAAATTGACCGCCGCGCACCAGGAATTTCGCGCCGTATTTCTTGAAGGCGGCGGCATTGTGCTCGACATATTTCTTGTAGGCGTCGGCATCATAGACATCGACGCGCGCGACCCAGTATCCCTTGGCCATGACGGCTTCCTCCAGATGATTTCAGTTTTGACCTTGGACTTGATCGGCCCCGGCGGTCAACGCTGATCCGATCACGCCGCAGCCGCGATTTCGGCGGCGATGGCGTCCGCCGCTGCCTTGGGGTCTGTGGCGCCGGTAATCGGCCGGCCGATAACGAGGCGGCTCGCGCCAGCCTTGATGGCTTCCCCCGGTGTCATGACGCGTTTCTGGTCGCCATGGTCCGAGCCGGCGGGTCGTACGCCTGGGGTGATGAATTCAAGACCTTCGCCCACAGCTTCACGCACCAGCGAAAGTTCGAGCGGCGAACAGATCAGCCCGGCGGCGCCCGCCTCATAAGTCTGCTTTGCCCGCCGGCGCACCAGGTCGCTGACGCCGAGCCCGTAGCCGGCTTGCGCAAGATCCGCATCGTTCATCGAGGTCAGTACACTGACGCCCAGAATGTTCAGTCCGCTGGCGCCCTTGCCCCTGGCAGCGGCAGCCAGCGTCGGTGGATAGGCATGAACCGTAAGATAGGTCGCGCCAAGTCCCGAAAGGGCCGCCGTCGCCCGCTCCACAGTCACCGGAATGTCGTGCAGCTTGAGATCGAGAAACACCTTCTTCCCGGCGCTTGCGAGTTCCCGCGCAAGGTCGAGGCCACCGGCATAGACGAGTTCCATGCCGACCTTGTAGAAGGTCGCGCTGTCGCCAAGACGTGCCACCATGGCCCGTGCCGCTTCGATGCCCGGCAGATCGAGGGCAACGATCATGCGGTCGCGCGCATCAAGGGTCATGGTCGGCTCCAGGTGGCTGTTCGATGGGTTGCCAGCCGTAGAACACATTTTTGGGCGAAAGCGCAAACCCGAAGTGCTGACCGCCCCCGCCCGGCCCCTGATCTTCGGCACGGGTGATGGCAATGCCCTTCAGCGCGCATTTGAGCAGCGTGCCGACCCCGCCATGGCCGACAAACAGCGTCGGGACCTCCGGCTTTTCGGCGATTATGGCCGTCACGGCGCCGAGAATGCGCGCCTGGGCGTCGATGGCCCGTTCCCAGCCCCGTATCGAACGCTCCGGATGGGCAAAGAACTGATCCGCCGTTGCCTCGAACTCCCGCGGGGGGAGAAAACCGGTCGCGCTGCGGTCGTTCTCATGCAGACCCTTGTGCACCTCGACGGCAACGCCGGCCACCTCTGCCAGTATGGTCGCACCCTCGATTGCCTTGGTCTCGTCGCTGGCGACGATGCGGGCAAAGCGGTGCGGCCAGTCCTGTGCCGCCAGCGCTGTCATGCGGGCCTGCCCGATGGGCGACAGCCCCCAGCGCGGCACGGGAATCAGGGGATCAATCGCAACCTGCGGATGGGTGATGTAGCAATGTCGGATCATGATGCCTCAGTCGTGGCGGGGAGCGATTCCGGCACTATGAATTTCCGGGTCGAAATTGTCATCCAACTCGGATAGAACGCGCCCATTCGAGGCCACCCGAAAGAGCATGTCCGTGCCGCTGACCGTTCCCAACCGCCAGGCCGAGCTGATGGCCCTGTTCCAGCGCCACGGCTTTGCGCCATCCGATGTGCCGATTCTCCAGCCCGCCGAACCGTTCATCGAACTCTCCGGCGAGGAAATCCGCCGTCGTCTGTTCCTCGTCAGCGAGGGGACGGATGAGGAAACCTGCCTGAGGCCCGAGTTCACCATTCCGGCTGCACGGGCGGTGATCGCGCATGGTGGCGCGCCGCGGGCGGATCTGGCTTTCGTCGGCCCGGTGTTCCGCCAGCGCGCCGATGCAGCCGGCGAATTCGTCCAGGCTGGCCTTGAATCCTTCGGCCGGACGGATGTTGCCGCAGCCGATGCCGATATGCTCGCGCTGGCACTGGAAACCGAAGCGCTGCTGGGCGGGCGTTTGCTCGCCATCCGCATCGGCGATGTTGGGCTGCTCTCCGCGGTTATTGCCGCGCTTGAACTGCCTGCGGCGCTTGCCCGTCGTCTACGTCAGACAGGGCTCAACAGCATCGGCAGACCGGTAACCGCTCCCGAAAGCAACGGCCTCGCCGGCTATCGCGGGGTTCTGAGCGCGCTGAAGGGCGCTGACCCCGCCGAAGCGCGCGCTTTCGTGAAAGATCTTCTCTCCATCGCCGGGCTGAAGGCCGTCGGCGGGCGGACCCCTGCCGAAATCGCCGACCGCTTTCTGGAAAAGGCTGAGGATGGTGGCGCCGGCCTTTCTCCCCGGCAGGAAGAGGTTCTCCGCCAGTTTGCTGCCATCGCGGGTTCGCCCGCCGAGGTGGCCGCGGGCATCCGTGCGCTGGCAAAGAGCCACGGTGTCGATCTTCACGCTGCCATCGATCGCTTTGAGGCACGGAATGCGGCCTTCGTTGCGCGGGGCCTGAACCTCGACCGCTTTGAGGTTTCCACCGCCTTTGCCCGCAATCTCGATTATTATACCGGCTTTGTTTTCGAGTTCATCGCGCCGGGACGGGATCGTCCGGCCATTGCAGGTGGTCGCTATGACGGTCTCTTGCGCCGCCTCGGCGCGGCAGATGACTGCCCTGCCGTCGGCTGCGCCATCTGGCTCGAACGCTTTGAGGACTGACATGAGCACGCCCGCCCTCGTCATTGGCGTTCCTTCCAAGGGCCGCCTTCAGGAAAACACCTTCGCCTTTTTCGCCCGCGCGGGAATGCCGCTGAGCCAGGCGCGCGGTGCGCGCGACTATCGCGGCCAGATCGAAGGGATGCCCGGCATTGAGGTGGCCTTCCTCTCCGCTTCCGACATTGTGGGCGAGATCGCGCGCGGCACGGTCCACATCGGCGTCACCGGCGAGGATCTGATCGCAGAATCGATCCCCGACCGTGACGAGAAGGTGGTGATGTTGACCCCGCTCGGTTTCGGCCACGCCAATGTCGTCGTTGCGGTGCCCGAAGCTTGGATCGACGTGCGCACCATGGCCGACGTCGAAGATGTGGCAGCCGCCTTCCATGCCCGTCACCATCGCCGGATGCGGGTTGCGACCAAGTATCTCAATCTGACCCGCCGGCACTTTGCCGCCCATGGTGTTGCCGATTACCGCATCGTCGAAAGCCTTGGCGCGACCGAAGGCGCGCCAGCCGCCGGTTCCGCCGAGATGATCGTGGACATCACCACAACGGGTGCGACGCTGGTGGCGAACGGGCTGAAGGTGCTAGAGGATGGCACCATCCTGAAATCCGAGGCCAATCTCGTCGCCTCAACGGTGGCATCATGGACGGATGCAGCACGCGAAGCCGCGCGTCAGATCCTCTCGCGTATCGCGGCGGAGGAGGGCGGGCGCCGCACGCGCGAGGTCCGGACCCGACTTTTCGCTGCTGTTGCGGCGGCCGATCTCGCGCCTTTCGACGCGCACCAGCCCTTTGGCGTGACCGGCGATGAGGTGATCATCCATTGTCCGCCGGGCAGGGTGGGGGCGCTCGCCGATTTCCTGACGCGGAAAGGCGCGACCACAGTCACAGTTTCGGCGCTAGCCTATGTTTTTTCAGCACATAATCCACTTTATGCCCGACTGGCCGACCGCATCGGTCCAGCCTGACCGGCAGCGCTTCAAGGAGCGGCAGACATGACCGATCGCAGACAGTTCTTCGTTCTGATGGGGGCGCTGGCGGCCACTCCGGCCTGCGCGCTGGCGGATCAGGCCGTGGCTTTCCCCTATGGACAAACCTTCGTTGCCGAGAGCCTTGCAGGCACCGAGTTTGCGGATACCTCGCGGCCGACCCTGCATGTGACAGCGGATGGCAAAGTCAACGGCTCGGCGGGCTGCAACCGCTATCATGCCACGGCGAAGGTGGCGGGCGCAACGCTGGCTTTTGGCCCGCTCGCCATGACGCGAAAAGCGTGTTTTGGCGCCGGCGGCGATAACGAGCGGCGCTTTGCACCGGCGATTGCCGCCACCAGCGGCTGGCGCATGGAGCGCCGGACGCTGGTGCTGGAGACCACCTTTGGTCCATTACGCTTTCGCCGGAGTTGACCCTTCCCGCCGGACCGGGCTGAACACCCCGTCCGCTGCGGGCACGAGTTCGATCCGCGCATCATGGTAGGGGATGAGCGACGAGCGGTGCCCGATCGAGACCACCGTGGTCTGCGGCAGCAGCGTCTGGATGGTCGTGTAGATCAGCCCTTCCAGCGGCTCATCGAGCGCCGAGGTGCTTTCATCGAGCAGCAGCCAGGCGGGCTTGGACAGCAGCACCCGGGCGACGCCGAGACGCTGCTGTTCACCGCCTGACAGCATTTGCGTCCAGTGCCCCACTTCATCCAGCCGCTTGGCAAGATGCCCTAGGCGGACCGCTTCCAGCGCCGCGATGATAGCCGCATCGTCGTAGGCATCGCGCGGCTCGGGGTAGCTGACTGCGCCCCGCAAGGTGCCATTCGGCAGATATGGCCGCTGTGGCAGCACCATCAATTCATGGGCGGGCCGTTCGATGCGCCCCGTGCCGAAGGGCCAGATGGCGGCAATGGCGCGAAAGATCGTCGACTTGCCCGATCCGGACGGGCCGACGATCAGCACATGTTCGCCCGCTTTCAGAATGAGATCACGCACACGCACAAGCAGGGTACCATCCGGCAGCACGAGATCGAGGCTGGGGATGGCAATGCGGTCGGCGGGCCCCGGTTGCTGTTCGATCCCACTGGTCGCGGCAATCTTTTTGGCCGCCGCGATGGAGGCCTCGAAGCCGGTGAGACGATCAACCACCGCCTTGAAATCGGCCAGCGTGGCATAGCGGTCGATGAAGAAGGAGAGCGCGCCATCCACCCGTGCAAAGGCGCCCGCTGTTTGCTGCATCGCGCCCAGTGTCACCGTGCCCGCAAAATAGAACGGCGCGACGATCAGGAACGGCACCACGGAATTGGCTGAACCGTAGAGCTGCACGAAGCCGTTCAGCCATTTTCGGACATGCACAATCCGGAAAAAGTTCGCGATGAGGTTGGCAAAGAGCGCGTTGAGGCGCCTCTGTTCCGTTTCTTCACCATTCAGCAGCGCGATCGGTTCGGAAAACTCGCGCAGGCGCGCCAGTCCGAAGCGGAAATTCGCCTCGTATTTCTCCTGCTCGAAGTAGAGCGGGATCAGCCTGCGGCCGATCAGATGCGTCACTGCCGTGCCAAGCGCGGCATAAAGAATGGCAATCCAGAGCAGCAGGCCGGGGATGGTGGTGGTCGTGCCAGGCAGGGTCAGCGAGGCCGAGAGACCCCAGAGAATGACAGCGAAGGATATCAGCGAGGAAATCTGCTGGATGAGCGTGATCGACAGCGAATAGGTTGTGAAAATGTACTTGTTCACATCCTCCTGGATACGTTGGTCCGGGTTATCGATGACATTGCCGGAGATGTTGAGACGGTAATGCGTGCCATCGTCCAGCCAGCGGCCCGTCAGACGTTCGGTCATGTAGGCGCGCCAGCGAATTTTCAGCGTGTTGTCGATGACATATTCAATCAGGTTGGTGGTGATCAGCACCGCTACCCACGGCACCCAGATCGCGAACAACAGGCGCCAGAACTCGGCGGCATTCTTGTTCTGGATCGCATCGAACCAGTTACGGCTCCAGTAGGACAGTTGCACCGAAATCGCGACCTGCCCGAGGTTGATCAGCAGCAGGATCGTCAGCATCGACATGGCGATGACGCCCTCGCGTCCGCCGATCTTTCCGATCAGCGGCAGGTCAAAATCCCTGCGTTCGCCGGCGTTGAAATAGGGATCGGCAATCGTCGCAACCTTCTGGATCACAGGCACCCGCGAGAGCGCATAGACGAACAGGACGAATGCCCCGGCTGTGAAAGTGGTGAGCGGCGGCGGTACATAACCGGCGATGTGGGCTGGCAGCAGCGGTTGCAGAAGTTGCAGCAGCGCGAGAACGGCGAAGGAGACGCCGTAAAAGCCGACAAAGTATCGCAGAAACGATCCCATGGTCGAGGATCGGGCGAGAACCGCTGCAACGACGAATCCTGTGATGCCGACATAAAGCGGGACTGATGGCGTTTCGCTCAGGAAAGACGAACCGCTGCCGATCAGGGACAGGGCGGCGACGAGGAGTGCAATGACGCGCATGGGAAATCCGGTGAACGGGCGGGAGCCGCCTTCTGATTCGATAGTTGCGGCAACACTGCGGCAGACCGCGCCGATTTTCGACCGGAAACTCGCATCGGCGCGATAATCACCCGTTTGGGTGATGCGCGCGGAACCCGTTTTGCTAGTCTGATTTGAATGATCGGGAGCGCGGATTTTCTAGTGATTTCCTTTCATAACCAAACGATATTCAATCAATTTCTTGTTTTGGCGGGATATCAATTTGGTTTCTGAGTGATGTGACGACTCCCGAGCCAGGCCCAAGAAACTCGACCGCCGGCCGCCCGCCGACGGTCTTCTTTTTGGCGCGTGAAGCGTTGGCTGCTCCATGATCACGCGATCCGGGGCGCGTCACCCCGGCTTACGACATGACGGGCGGCGTCGTTCTGAGCATCAGGGCAATCAGATCCGCCTGACGGCTCGTTTCGGTCTTCTCGAAAATGCGCTGCAAATGCGTCTTCACCGTATTGGACGAGATCCCGAGCGCTTCGGCTGCCGTCTGCGGGCGGGCGCCGGGCACCATCGCCAGCGCGACACGCAGTTCCGCCGCTGTGAGGCAGTATAGCCGGGCAAAAGCTTCCCCTGGCATCCGGAGGCTGAGCGCGGGGTCCTGCACGATAACGGAAAACGCTGCTTCCAACGGATGGGCCGCACAGGGCTGATGGGGCACGCTCACCGCGGTGATGGTAGCAACCAGGCCGCCGCCGCCAGCGCGCGGAAAGGCGATGGTCTCATGAACATCGCTGCGGCCCGTGGTGCTGGCAGAGGGTTGATCGATAAGCCGCTGAAATGCAGCTGCGGCGTTCCGGTCGGCCGGAACCAGACGTCCGTTGACCACACGTAGTGCATCACCCGCCTTGGCAAAGGAATCGGCAATCCGGTTACTGAAGTGGACGTGCCCATCGTGCCCGACCAGAAAGATACCGGCAGCCAGCGCGTTCATGGTGGCTTCGAGCAGAACGGTCAGATGTGTACGGTCCATAGCAGCCATCCTTGTATCGCCAGATCGAACAGACCGCGCGGATTGCGACACTCCAGCCGCCAAGACAGCCTTGAAATTCCCGCACCGTGCGATTTGAAACGCATACTGCACCAATGCCGCTGCAAATGCGGGGAATTGCGCGTGAATTATGCGTGAATTCGTCAAAGTCGGACAATGTGTTCGGGTGTCGTCCAGAATGGCTCAAATCTCAGCGCTCGCAGTCCTCTGCCGCTCCCGGTCCGTGTAGCAGGATTTCACCGTTGCGCCGGAGACCGAATGCCATCACTCTGATGTCGGGATGAATGCGAAAATCGCCGGGATGCCAGATGGATAATGCGTCGACGAATGGGCCAGCGCCAAAGGGCGGGGTTGCGCGGATCAGCAACCGCGTCATGAATCTGGCCCATATCCTCACCCAGAACGCCCGGCGTTTTCCTGATTTGCCCGGCCTGATCTGGGCAGAGCACAGCTGGACCTGGCGCGAGATCGATGCGGCAGCCTCGGCGCTGGCGGCGGCCTTGTCAGCGCGCGGTCTTGCCAAGGGCGATCGGTTGCTGGCCCATGCGAAAAATTCGTTCGAGATGTTTGTCGCGATGTTCGCGACCTTTCGGCTTGGCGTTGTCTGGGTGCCAACCAATTTTCGCCTGATGCCTGACGAGGTGATCTACCTCGCCGAGTTCTCCGGCGCGAAGGGCTTTCTGTGCGGCTCCGATTTTCCCGATCATGCCCGCGTTGTGACCGCGGCGGTTCCAGGGCTGGAATTTGTCTTGAGTTTCGGTGTGGCTGATTTTGCCGAGATGTCGGTGGCTGAGGCCATCGCCCGCCATGCCGGGGCGCGGATAGCCAATGTCGCGGTTGATCACAACGACCCGTGCTGGTTCTTCTTCACCTCCGGCACTACGGGCAAGTCGAAGGCCGCAGTGCTGACCCACGGCCAGATGGGCTTCGTTTTGACCAACCACCTCTGCGATCTCCTGCCAGGGATTACAGAACTGGACGCGTCTCTGGTTGTCGCCCCGCTCAGTCACGGCGCCGGCATTCACCAACTCAATGTGGCGGCGCGCGGCGCCCCCACCATCCTGCTGCGCACGGAAAAGCTCGATGTCGAGGAAGCCTTCACGCTGATGGAACGGCATCGCGTGACCAATATGTTCACGGTGCCGACGATTCTGAAAATGCTGGCCGAACACCCTGCTGCCGACCGTTACGACCATGCCTCGCTGCGCTATGTCATCTATGCGGGTGCTCCGATGTACCGCGAGGACCAGAAGCGGGCGCTCAGCAAGCTCGGCAAGGTCATCGTGCAGTATTTCGGCCTCGGTGAGGTGACGGGCAACATCACGGTTCTGCCCCCGGCGCTGCATCGGGCAGATGACGGCCCCGAAGCCCGGCCCGGCACATGCGGCTTCGAGCGCACCGGCATGGAGGTATCGATCCAGGATGATGCGGGCAACGAACTGGGGCCCAACGAGACCGGCGAGATCTGCGTGATCGGCCCGGCGGTCTTTGCCGGCTATTACAACAATCCTGAGGCCAATGCGAAAGCCTTCAGGAACGGCTGGTTCCGCACCGGCGATCTCGGGCATCTCGACGAGGCCGGCTTTCTCTTCATTACCGGACGCGCCTCGGATATGTTCATTTCGGGCGGATCGAACATTTATCCCCGCGAAATCGAGGAAAAGTTGCTGACACACCCGGATCTGGTGGAGGTGGCGGTGCTCGGCGTCCCGGATGCGATGTGGGGCGAGGTCGGCTATGCGGTCTGCGTTCTGCGCGAGGGCGCAACGATCGCGGAGGTGGACCTCGCCCGCTTCCTGGATGGCAAGATCAACCGCTACAAGATGCCCAAGCGCTTCCTGTTCTGGGAGGCTTTGCCAAAATCCGGTTATGGCAAGGTGCCAAAGCGCATGATCAAGGACGCGCTGATCGAACGAGGGCTGATGCCGGTCGTGCCGGGGGCGACACCGTGACGTTGCCTTTCGTCAAACAGCCCGGCCCGCCCTCGCTTCAACGGATTGTGGCGGCGAAGGGTCGGGGGCGCGCCTTCCCGATGCCGCTTCAGCCGGGTCGCCGCCTGCTCGACGCCGTGCGCGAGGCTTTCGCGAGCCAGGGATTTTCCAGTGGTGTCCTCAACTTCGGTTCGCTTGAACTTGCGCCGCTCGCTTATGTGAAGCCGGCGCCATCGAAGACGCCCGCCAATGCTGCCTTCTACAGCGACCCCTTCCACCCGGCGGGCGTGGTCCGCATGGAGGTGGGGGCAATGACGTTTGGCGCGCGCGATGGCGCGCCGTTCTTCCATTGCCATGCCCTCTGGCGCGAAGCTGATGGAACCTTGAGCGGTGGGCACATTCTGCCTGATGAAACGGTGCTGGCCGCCCCTGCGACCGTCGACGCGATTGGTCTTGACGGGATGGCTTTCCTCGCCATGCCCGAGGCCGAGATCAATTTCACAGTCTTCGGACCGGTCGCAGACGAGACCACGGCACAGTGCGGAGCCGAAATCCACGCCCTGCGCCTCAAGCCCAATCAGTGCCTGCATTCTGCGCTGGAGGACTACGCGGCGGCGAACGGAATCCGCCACGCACGGCTGTGCGGCGGGGTTGGGAGCACCATCGGTGCCGTGTTCGAGGACGGGCGCGGTATGCCCGGAATCTTCACCGAGTTCTGCCTGACGGAAGGAACCATCGCGCCTGACGAAGCCGGCAGGCCCGTGGCAAGTATCGCCGTTGGCATTGTCGATCACCTTGGCAACCGCCTCTCCGGGCGACTGCGGCGCGGCGCAAACAGCGTGCTGATGACGGTCGAGATTGTCCTCGCCGTTCAGGCGAGCGCAAAGGCGCAGGCGAGCGACAGTCCGGCCAGCACGAAGGAAATCATGTAGGGGCCGAACAGCCCCGCGATAATGACGAGGCCAATGAAGGTGGCCATCACCACCTTGCCTGTATCCATCCGATGACGAGGCATCCCGTTCCCCCGACACTCACCCCACGCGGCAAACACTAGTCCGGACTTACTGAACAACACGGGAATAAACGTGGTTAATACGGATATTCCCGGATTTTTTGCAGTCGGCAGCGCTTGGTCTTCAGCAACGATCAGGTTTGAACGGAAGAGTCTCAGGTCATTCGTGGTAGTTTTTTAGGCCGTTCTGCCGGGCGATCACATCGGCGACCAGCGGAACATAGTCTTCCCCGTGGCCTTGCGCTGCGGCAAGGGCATATGTGTTCTTCACCGCATTTCCGATGGGGTTTGAGACAACGGCCGCATTCGCAAGGTTCTCGACATAGCGAAGATCCTTCAGCGCATTGTTGATCGAGAACTTGTGGGAGTCGCGCTGGCCCACATTGGCATAGGCGGAAAACGTCTGGAAATAGCCGCAGTCCATGCGCCCGCCCGAGATGATCCGGGCGAGGGTTGCCACCGGTACACCGACTTTTTCGCCGAGCGCGAAGGCTTCTGCATAGATCGCGCCATAGCCCTGCGCGATGAAGTTGTTGAGGAGCTTCACCTTGTGGCCGGTGGAAACCGGGCCGAGATGCTCGACCCGTCCGGCCCAGGCTTCAAGCGCCGGGCGGATGCGGGCGAAGGTCGCATCATCCGCGCCGACCATGGCAAGCAGCTTGCCTTCTTCCGCCTGCACCGGCGTGCCTCCCAGCGGCGCATCGCAGAAAGTGACGCCGATGGCCCGGAATTCTTCATGGAGCGCGAGCGTGGAAACAGGGTCCGACGTCGAGGTATCAACGATCACGAGGCCCTTGTGCGCGCCGTCCTTCAGCCCGCCCCGGCTGCGGCAGATCGCCTCCACGGTTTTTGAATCCGTAACGCAGAGAAAGACAATATCGGAATTGGCGGCAACCTCGGCAGCGGTTTTCACCTCCCTGGCGCCGCGCTGGATCAGATCCTCGACCGGTGCACGGTTGCGGTTGCCCATGATCGTGAGGGCAAAGCCCTTGCCAACGATATTCTTGGCCATGCCATGGCCCATGTAGCCGACGCCGATAAAGCCGATGCGTTGCTGTGTCATGACATCCTCAACCCTGCAATTTCGTTCCGTTAAGCGCACGATAGGCCCGGATGACCTGGCTGTCATCCGCAGCGCCATGGCCGGCGCCGGACGTGGCGAGAAACATCTGGTGTGCAGCAGCCGAAAGCGGCAGCGCCACCTTCTCCGCCCGCCCGGCATCAAGCACCAGCGACAGGTCCTTCACAAAAATATCGACTGCGCTTGTGATCTCCGGCTCAGCCTCCAGCATCCGCGGGCCGCGATTGTTGAGCATCCACGAGCCTGCGGCGGAATTACCGAGGATCTTCAACATCAGCGCCGTATCGACGCCGGCTTTTTCCGCAAGCGCGAAGGCTTCCGCCGCAGCCACGATGTGGACGCCGCACAGAAGCTGGTTGATCGTCTTGACCGTCGAGCCTTGCCCCCACTGATCCCCAATGCGGAACACCTTGTCGCCGAACACCTGAAGGATCGGCTCGGCCGCAGCAAAATCCGCATCCGGCCCCGCGGCCATGATGGTGAGCAGGCCGGCCCGCGCACCAACGACTCCCCCCGAAACAGGGCAATCGACGAACTTTCGCCCCGCCTTGTGGATGGCCGCTCCGATGGCCATTGCATCCGCCGCCGAGCAGGTTGCCATCAGCATGATGACCGCGCCGGGATTCAGCGCTTCGAGCGCACCGGCGTCGAACAGCGCGGATTTCGCCTGCGCGCCGTTGACCACCATCAGCACCAGCGCATCCGCGCCGTTCGCTGCCTCCCTGGCAGAGGTGGTGACGGTGCCGCCGTTCGCGCCATGAGCAGCCAGCGCTTCGGGTTTGAAGTCGAACCCGCGCACCTGGTGCTGACGCTTGAGGAGATTATCGGCCATGGGCAGGCCCATGGCGCCGAGACCGACGAAAGCGATGGTGGTCATGTCAGGGGCACTCCGGTACGCCCTTCCCCCTTGCGGGGAAGGGTTGGGGATTGGGGTGGTTAAACGGGCAGCAATCTGCGACGCTATCCCCACCCGGTCCTTCGCGCACAAGTAGCATACGCTCGCTTGCGATGCTCGGACCACCCTCCCCGCAAGGGGGAGGGGAAATTGCAAGGCTCACCTCTACTCCTTCACCGCGCCGGTCATCGCCGAGACGTAATATTCGACGAAGAACGAGTAGAGGATCACCAAGGGAAGCGAGCCCACCAGCGCACCCGCCATCAGCGAGCCCCAGCGGAAGATGTCGCCGTCGACGAATTCGTTGACCACCGCCACCGGGACCGTCTTGTTCGGCACCGAGGAGATAAAGGTCAGCGCGTAGATGAACTCGTTCCAGCAGAGTGTCAGCGCGAAGATCGAGGCAGAGATCAGCCCTGGCACGGCCAGCGGCAGGATGATCTTGAACAGGATCTGGAAGCGCGTTGCCCCGTCCATCAGCGCGCATTCCTCAAGCTCGAACGGGATTGTCTTGAAATAGCCCATCAACAGCCAGGTGCAGAACGGGATGAGGATGGTCGGATAGGTCATGATCAGCGCCAGCGGCGAGTCGAAAAGCCCGTAGGCGACAATGACTGTCGAGAGCGGGATGAACAGGATCGAGGGCGGCACAAGATAGGCAAGGAAGATCAGCGCGCCGACCGTATCGGCGCCCTTGAACCTCAGACGGACGATAGCGTAGGCCGCAAACACACTCGCGATCAGCGACAGGAAGGTTGCGGCGAAGGCAACATAGAAGGTGTTCCAGAGCCAGCGCGGGTAGTTCGATTCAAACAGCAGCTTGTTGATGTGCTTGAAGGTCGGCTCCCACGTCCAGAGCGGATTGTAGGTGTCGAAATCCAGAAGCTGGTTGTCCGGTTTGATCGCCGTCAGCGCCATCCAGTAGAACGGGAACAGCAGGACAAAGCAGATCAGACCGAGCGGAAGCCACAGGGTAATGAACCTGCTGCGCGTCGTGTCGAGATAGTCCATGCCTTCGGAATGATCCTCGAAGACCTTTTCCATCCCCTTCTCTACGGCAGCGGCGCTGGAAGCGACGTTATTCGTACTCATTCTTTTGCTCCCTGCTGCCATTTGCGCTGTTGCAGGCCGTAGAAGGACACCATGATCGCGGCGAGGAGGAACGGCACCATCGCGGTGGCGATGGCCGAGCCCTCACCCAGTTGTCCGCCCAGAATGCCCTTCTGATAGGAATAGGTCGCCATGAGGTGGGTCGCATTCACCGGTCCGCCGCGGGTCATCGCCCAGATCAGTTGGAAGTCGGTGAAGGTGAACAGGACCGAAAAGGTCATCACCACGGCGATGATCGGGGTGAGCAACGGATAGGTGATGTTCTTGAAGATTTGCCAGCGCGAGGCGCCGTCCAGCGTCGCGGCCTCATAAAGCGAGGGCGACACCGTTTGCAGACCGGCCAGCAGCGTGATGGCGATGAAGGGCACACCGCGCCAGATGTTGCAGAATATCACCGTGGCCTGCGCCATCAGGGGATCGCCAAGAAAGTTGATGTTGTGATCGATCAGATTGATCTTCCTCAGGAACCACGAGATGATCGAGAACTGGCTGTCGAAGATCCACCAGAAGGCGATGGCGGACAGCACGGTTGGCACGATGAACGGGATCAGCACGATCGAGCGGATGAACGACTTGAACGGCATGTTGTTGTTCAGAAGGATCGCCAGATAAAGCCCCAACGCGAACTTGATGGCACTGGCAATGGCTGTGTAGACCAGCGTAAAGCCCGTCGCATAGAGGAAGGTCTTGTCGTATAAAATCAGCTCCTCGTAGTTTTCGAGGCCGACGAACTGTCCCGGACGTCCGATCTTGATGTCAGTCAGGCTCATCCAGACGCCCTTGCCGAGCGGATAGGCGAGGAAGAACAGCAAGAAGAACGCTGCCGGCACCATGAACCAGAAGCCAAGCCAGTTGCGGTCCGATTGCAGGCGTTCCCAGGTTGAGGCCGTGTGGCCTGTCCCGCCGGATTTGGGGGATGCCGGTGTGGTCATGGCGTCCTCGCTGTAGGGGTGTGTAAGTCAAACACCACCATCGCGCCTGCGTGAAGCGCCCGGTGGACAATGATGGCGGGGAATGGCGCAGGCCGAAGCCTGCGCCGTCCATTCAGCGATAGATGCGCTTGGCCTGACGCTCGGCCTGGGCGATGGCGCCCTTCAGGTCCTCACGACCGGTGCAGTAGTTGGCGAACATGTCGACAACCACGAAGTCTGCGACAGCGGTCGCCGCCTTTTCGCCCACCGAACCGAGGCCGGAAATCGGCAGGGTCCGCTTGGCCGCCTCGCGGAACGGGGCGCGCTTGGGATCGGCCGTCCACACCGGATTGGCGTCGTAAGCGTTGAGGCAGTGGGTGAGATATCCGGCCGCGCCTTCAAGCCAGGGGTTGAACTGGTTGGCTTCCAGCATGAAGGCCGTGAAAGCCTTACAGGCCTGCGGCGCCTTGGAGTATTTGAACACCATCAGCGGGAAGGCGAGCTGGAGTTCCGCCGGCTTGCCGGATGGGCCGAGCGGGAAGAACGCGTGGTCCATGTCCTCTGCGATGGCGAGTTGCTTGGCATCGCCCGAGGCCTTCGCCGCCGCGTAGATCGAGATGCCGTTGGCGGTGAGGTACAATTCGCCCGAGAGGAACGCCTTGTTGTTGTTGGAATCGTTCCAGGAGGGCGTGCCGGGGATGAAGGTTTCGTAAAGCGCCTTGCAATATTCCAGCGCCTTGGCGGTCTCAGGCGAGTTGATGATCACCTTGTCGTCCTTGTCGACGAGGAAGGCGCCATGGCTCCAGAGCAGCCAGTGCAGCCAGGCGTTGGCGTCGCCCGAGGCATGGCCGAGCGCAAAGCCCGCGGGCGTGCCCTTGGCCTTCAGTGCCTTGCAGAGTTCGAGAAGTCCGTCGGTCTTGTCCGGGAACTTGGAGAAGCCGGCATCGTTCATCGCCTTGATGCGGTAGTTCATGTAACCGCCGTTGATGGCGACCGGCACGCAGATCCACTTGCCGTTCATGGCGCCGCCCTTGGCCTTGCCATACAGTTCTGCCACCGGCACCCAGCCGCCGTACTTCTTGCCGAGGTATTCGGCCACATCGGTCATGTCGACCAGCTTGTCCGGGAAGAGATGCGGCGTCACATGCAGCGGCCAAACGATGTCGGGACCGACACCGGTGTTGGCGGCAACCGACGCTTTCGGCTGAATGTCGTCGAAGGATTCGTTGGTGACGTTGATCTTGACGTTGTTGGCCTTCTCAAAGGCCGCAACGATCTTGACGAAGGCGTCTTCCTCGCCCTGCACAAAGCGCTTCCAGCGCAGCAGGTTGATGGTGGCGCCTGCCTCGGGCTTCCACTGGGCGGTCTGTGCCCAGGCCTTGGCATAGTCGAGCAGAGCTTCGGAGCTGAGGCCGGCGAGGGCGGCAAGCCCGGCGCCTCCCTTGAGAAGACTGCGGCGGCTGAACGTCATGGTTTCCTCCCTTATGACGTAGTGAATATTGAGCCCGTTGCGTTGCGGGCCCTTCTGAGCGGCCTAGACCGTGGTGATGGACACCCGGCGTTCGGATTTCGTTGAGAACAGATGCGCGCGGCCTTCCATCGGCGCGATGTGGATGATGTCCCCGGGCTTGGCAGAGATCCGCTCGCGGAACAGGGCGATAATCTCCTGCTGCTGGCCATCCTTGCCGATATGCAGGGCAACCTGCGTTTCTGAGCCGGTCGGTTCCACCACCACGACCTCGGCAGCAAAGCCCTTCGGATCCATGCGGATGTACTCCGGTCGCAGGCCGAGCGTCACCGCCTCGCCCTCGACACTCTCCCCGGTCTTCGGCAGGGGCAGGCTGAAGCCAGCCTCGGCGACGAACTGTCCGCCCTTGGCTGTCCCCTTGATGAAGTTCATCGCGGGCGAACCGATAAATCCGGCGACAAACAGATTGGCCGGATTGTCGTAAAGGTCGAGCGGCGCGCCGATCTGTTCGACGATCCCGTCATGCATCACCACGATCTTGTCCGCCATGGTCATGGCTTCGATCTGGTCGTGGGTGACGTAAACGGTCGTGGTCTTCAGCCGCTGGTGCAGTTCCTTGATCTCCGAGCGCATCTGCACGCGCAGCTTCGCATCAAGGTTGGAGAGCGGTTCATCGAAGAGGAACACCTGCGGGTCGCGCACGATGGCCCGGCCCATGGCAACGCGCTGGCGCTGACCACCCGAAAGCTGGCGCGGAAACCGATCCAGCAGTGGTGTCAGGCCAAGGATTTTGGCCGCCTTGCTCACGCGCTCGTCGATTTCACTCTGCTCGGCCTTCCTCAGCTTCATCGAGAAGGCCATGTTGTCCTTCACGCTCATGTGCGGATAGAGCGCGTAGTTCTGGAACACCATCGCGATGTCACGCTCTTTCGGGGGCACGTTGTTCACGACCCGCCCGTTGATCGCGATTTCGCCGGCTGTGATGTTCTCAAGGCCGGCAATCATGCGCAACAGTGTGGATTTCCCGCAGCCTGAGGGGCCGACCAGAATCACGAATTCGCCATCCGCGATCTCGACATTCACACCCTTGATGATCTGCACGGCGCCGAACGCCTTCCGCACGTCGCGGATATCGACAGAAGCCATATTTCCTCCTCGACAGCGTACACGTCTCCTGCGGCTTTCCGCACACGGCATTGCTGTCAACTTGTGACGGGCTTTTCGCCCATTGTGCGACAGGGCAACCTGTGTTTGATCCCCATTGCTAAAAAATAGTCATATTATATGATGTCGGTTGTCAAGCCCCGCCATGAAGACGGGCAGGATTGGGAGTTGGTCTGGTGGATTTGCCAGATGGGATATTGCCGCATCTTGGCGGCAACCCTGAAACGCTGTTTTCGCAGGTGGCGGAACGGATTGCTTCGGCAATCGTTTCAGGTGCCGTGCCGCCCGGCGCGTTGATTCCGGATGAGTCGGTGCTGGGTACGCATGTGCCGGTATCCCGTTCGGTCTATCGCGAGGCTGTGAAGTTCCTGGCCGGCAAGGGCTTGATTGAATCGCGGCCGCGCAGCGGAACGCGGGCGTCACCCGTTTCAAGCTGGAATCTGCTGGATCCGGATGTGTTGCGCTGGCAGTTGCGTGCCGGTGGCAATGAGAAGTTCATCAATGATCTATATGAGTTGAGGGCCTTTATCGAGCCAAATGTGGCGCGTCTGGCGGCAGAACGGCGGACGCCGCAACAGGCCGAGGCGTTGATGCGCGCCTACGAGGGCATGGCTTCAACCCCGCCCATGACGCCTGAAAATACCCGGTTCGATCTTGCGTTTCACGAGACCCTGATCGACTCCTGTGGCAATCAGGCGCTGATGTGTCTCAGGAGTATGGTGATGACCACGCTGATGTGGGCGCTGGGGTTGCAGCACGGCAAGACGGCGCAGGATTATGCCGCAGCGCTGGCCGACCACAAGCGGGTAGCCGAAGCGGTTGCCCGCAAGGATGGCGCAACGGCTTCTGCCATCATGATTGTGCTGGTCAACGATGCCCTGCATGAAACGCTGGAGATGTTTCGGCGCGCTCGGGAGCGACATAAGCTCGCAACTGCAGCAGAATAAATCATACCAGTTTTTGGGTGTTGGCAAGCGCACGGGATGACATCCACGGGCGGGACAAAGCGAAGACGGGAGAATTATCATATGCTTCTCAAGGGGAAGACGGCCATTGTGACGGGTGCGGCCTCGCTGCGCGGCCTCGGACGGGCCACGGCGACGCTGTTTGCCGAGCACGGCGCGCGCATTGCAATCCTCGACCTTGATCTCGCATCTGCGAAAGAAGCCGCAGCGGGCTTGCCCGGTCGTGGGCACCTCGGCATCAAATGCGATGTCACCGCGCGCAAGGATTGCGACAAGGCGGTGGCGCGGGTGCTGGCCAAACATGGCCGTATCGACGTGCTGGTCAACAACGCCGGCATCACCTCGCCGCTCAGGCTGATGAATGTCGATGACGAAACCTATGACCGGCTGATGGATGTGAACATGCGCGGCACCTTTCACATGACGCAAGCGGTTGTGCCGGTGATGCGGGCGCAGAAGTCAGGTTCGATCGTCAACCTCGCATCCGTCTCGGCCCAGCGCGGTGGCGGTGTGTTCGGCGGCACGGTGTATTCTGCCGCCAAGGGTGCGATCCTCGGCTACACGAAGGCCTGCGCACGCGAGCTTGGACCCGACAACATCCGCGTCAATGCCATCTGCCCCTCGCTCATCAACACGGACATTACGGCGGGCAAGCTGACCGACGAGCAGCGCGCCGGCATTCTGGCGACCATCCCGCTGGGCCGGGCCGGAGAAGCGCGTGAGGTCGCGGGGTGCTGCCTGTTTCTCGCCTCGGACCTTTCGAGTTACGTCACCGGTTCTGAGGTCGATATCAATGGCGGTAGCCACATTCATTGATCGGGCAATTCCCATGACGTCTCATCCTTCAAATGTCAGCCTGGAACAACGGGCCTGGCGCATTCGCCGAAACGCGCTCCGCATGGGCGAGGTGCAGGGCCAGGGCTACATCGCCCAGGCGCTCGGTGTCGCCGATGTGCTGGCGGTGTCCTATTTCCACGCACTAAGGTTCCGGCCCAAGGAGCCGGAGTGGGAGGGGCGCGACCGCTATCTTCTCTCCATCGGCCATTATGCGATTGCGCTTTATGCCGCACTGATCGAGGCCGGCATTCTGCCCGAAGATGAGATCGAGACCTATGGCGGCGATGATTCGCGGATGCCGATGTCCGGCATGGCGGCCTATACGCCGGGCATGGAAATCACGGGCGGCTCGCTCGGTCATGGCCTCGGCATCGCGGTGGGCATGGCGCTCGGCCTCAAGCGCAAGACATCGGGGAGCTTCGTCTTCAATCTGATGTCGGATGGTGAGCTTGACGAAGGTTCGACCTGGGAAGCGGCGATGGCCGCGTCTTCGCACAAACTCGACAATCTCATCTGCGTGATCGACGTCAACAATATGCAGGCGGACGGGCCTTCGACGCTTGTGTCGAATTTCGAGCCGCTTCAGCCGAAATGGGAGGCGTTCGGTTTCTTCACCCAGCGCGTCAACGGCAATGACATTCCGGGACTGGTGAAAGCCTTCGATGCGGCAAAAGCGCATCAGGGACCGCAGCCGCGCGCGATCATCTGCGATACGAAAATGGCCAAGGGCATTCCCTTTCTCGAAGCGCGCGAACGGAATCACTTTCTGCGCGTGGAAGCCGATGAATGGTCCAAAGCGCTCGCCATTCTTGACGCGGAGAAGCCGCAATGAGCCGCCTTTCCAAATACACGCCCCGCACGGTCAAGCGCGGTCCCGATGGCGAAATCCTGAAAACATCCGCCATGATTGCCTCCATCGCCGGGGCGGATCAGAAGACTGCGCCGGCCCCTTTTGGCGAGGCGCTGGTCAAGCTCGCTGCCAAGAATGACAGGATCGTCGGTCTCACCGCCGATCTTTCAAAATACACCGACCTGCACGTCTTCGCGAAAGCCTATCCGGACCGCTTTTACCAAATGGGCATGGCCGAAGCCGTGCTGATGAGCGCCGCCGCCGGCATGGCGCGGGAAGGGTTCCAGGCCTGGGCCACCACCTACGCGGTGTTCGCCTCGCGCCGTGCGTATGACTTCATCTGCATGGCGATTGCCGAGGAAAACCTCGATGTGAAGATCGTCTGCGCCCTGCCGGGGCTGACCACCGGATATGGCCCGTCCCATCAGGCCACCGAGGATCTGGCAATCTTCCGTGGCCTGCCGAACATGACAATCATCGACCCCTGCGACGCAGAGGATATTTCGCAGATTGTACCGGTGATTTCTGCGCATAAGGGACCGGTCTACATGCGCCTTTTGCGCGGGCAGGTGCCGCTGGTGCTGGATGAGTACGGCTACAAGTTCGAACTCGGCAAAGCCAAGATGATCCGGGGCGGCCATGACGTACTGATCATGTCCACCGGGCTGATGACCATGCGCGCGCTGGAGGCGGCAAAAGCGCTGGAGAAGGACAAGATCGACGTCGCCGTTCTGCATGTGCCCACCATCAAGCCGCTCGATGTTGAAACCATCAGCCGCGAGGCCGCCAAAACCGGTCGCATGGTGGTGGTGGCCGAAAATCACACCATCGTCGGCGGGCTTGGCGAGGCGGTGGCGGGCGTTCTGATGCGCGGAAACATCCGTCCACCCGCCTTCCACCAGATTGCGTTGCCCGACGAATTCCTCGATGCCGGCGCCTTGCCGACCCTGCACGACCGGTATGGCATCTCGACCGGTGCGGTGGCTCGCCAGCTCAAGGGGTGGCTGGGATAGGACACTGCCGAGATAATGCAGCTTCCGCCCGTTTGACGGATTGGACAAGTGCGCCGGCTCCTGTATAGGGGCTGGCATCGTATTCCCGTATCCGGTCGGAACGGGGGCGGCGCTGCTTGTGCCCGTGACCGGAAGTTTGACCTCATGACCATAAGGAGCGGCTTCATGTCGTCCACGTTCGACAAGGTTGCCGATATCATCGCCGAAACCGCGGATATCGACCGCGCGAGCATTACCCCTGAGTCCCACGCCATTGAGGACCTCGGCATTGATTCGCTGGCCTTTCTCGACATCGCCTTTGCGATCGACAAGGAATTCGGCATCAAGCTGCCGCTGGAAAAGTGGACTCAGGAAGTGAACGAGGGCAAGGCGCCGGCCGAGAACTACTTCGTGATGAAGAATCTCTGCGCCCGCATTGACGAACTCGTCGCCGCCAAGAAGGCGTAACTCAGGGCCGGAATGCGTCCCGCGGGCGCGGGGCCGCGCGGGAAGCCAGCGGATGAAGCTCGAATATTTCCAGATGATCGATCGCGTCGTGTCCTTTGACAGGGACGCGGCGCATCTTGTCGCGACCTCGACGATCCCCGCAGTCAGTCCGATTTTCGAGGGGCATTTTCCCGGCCATCCGCTGATGCCCGGCGTGCTGCTGATCGAGACCATGGCCCAGACCTCGGGCTATCTGCTGCTCGGGCTCAACAATTTCACGGCCATGCCGTTCCTGACCAAGGTGACGAGTGCGAACCTCAGGAAGTTCATTGCGCCCGAGACGCCGATCGACATGCAGGCTAGCCTTGTGCACGACGGCTCGGGCTATGCGGTGACCAAGGCGAAGATCTCGACCGGCGGCAAGGCCGTGTGCGATGCCGAAATCATGTTCAAGATCCTGCCTTTCCCCGAGGAACTCGGCGCACAGATGCGCGCCAATGCCCGGTCGTTGGGCATGGATGTGAAGGAGCCGTGACATGGGTCAGCGCGATGTGGTGATTACCGGCGTCGGCCTCGTCTCCAGCCTTGGCGAGGGGCTTGAAGCCCATGCCGGCGCGCTGAAGGACCCTTCGGCCGTCAATGTCGATGCAACAACCTATGCGCCGTTTTCGGTTCACCCCGCCGTTGCCCTCGAACTCGACCGGCAGATCCCGAAAAAGCTTGACCAGAAGCAGATGGAACCCTGGCAGCGCCTCGGTACTTATGCGGCGGGGCTTGCGCTCGAAATGGCCGGCCTGAAGGGCGACAAGGAAAAGCTCTCGGAAACGCAGCTGATCGTCGCAGCCGGTGGCGGTGAGCGCGATTACGCGGTTGATGGGCAGATCCTGACCGAAATGCCGAAATCCGCGACGCCGGGCGTGCTGTTGAATGAAAAGCTGATGGGCGAGCTGCGCCCCACGCTGTTTCTCGCGCAATTGTCGAACCTGCTTGCCGGCAACATTTCCATCGTCCACGGCGTCACCGGCGCTTCGCGCACCTTCATGGGCGAGGAGCAATGCGGGGTTGACGCAGTGCGTATCGCGTTCGAGCGGATCCGCGCCGGGCAGGGCGACCGTTTTCTCGTCGGCAGCTCCTATAATTCCGAGCGCCCCGATTCCCTGCTGATCTTTGCGATGGGCGGGGTATTGAAGCAGGGTGGCTTTGCCCCCGTGCAGAAGCGCGAAGCATCGCCGGGCATGATTCTCGGCTCTGCCGGCGCCTTTTTCGTCATGGAGGCGCGCGAAGCGGCCGAGGCGCGCGGTGCGACGATCCTCGCAGAGCTTGCCGATGTGTCCGCCACACGCAGCATCCGTGATGCCGGCGCGGTCGCCGCCTCGCTCGGTGTGGCGATCGATGCGGTGAAGCCAGCGCTTTCTGGCGCCGTCGCGGTCATTTCCGGGGCTTCGGGCTGCGCCGACATTACGGCCGAAGAATTCGATGTGATTGCCGAAAAGCTGCCGGGAGCGCCCATCCGCGCGACGGGAAACCGGCTGGGTCATGCGCTGGAATCGCAGTTTGCGGTCAGTCTCGCCCTCGGTGTGCTGACCCTGAAGGATGGCGCGCTGTTTCCGCCGGCGGCAGGATCAGGCGAGGCGCCAGCCGACACCGCCCCGCAGTCGGTCCTTGTCACGTCGGTTGGCCACAAGCGCGGCGAGGGCGCGGCCGCCCTCAAGCGGACACAGTAAGGAGGCCGCCATGAAGGACAGGAACGGTCGTCCCGTCGTCGTTGTCACCGGCATCGGTCTCGTCACCTCGCTGGGTCAGGGCAAGACTGACAATTGGGCCGCGCTCACCGCGGGAAAATCGGGCATCCGCCAGATCACGCGTTTTCCCACAGGCGGGCTTCGGACGACGATTGCCGGCACGGTGGATTTCGTGAAGGCGGAACCATTCTGCGCCGCCCAGCTCTCCGAGAACTTCGCGCGCATTGCGGTGGAGGAGGCAGTCGGCGAGGCGAAGATCGGCGGCAAGGGCGATTTTCCGGGCCCCCTGTTCATTGCCGTGCCGCCCGTCGAGATGGAATGGCCGCAGCGCGAGGCGCTGGCCAAAGCCTCGGGCCAGACCGGCGATGTCACCTATGCCGACCTTCTGAAGGCGGCTGCGACTGGCGCCTTCAAGCCCTGGCATGATCTCTTTCTGTTTGGCACCGTGGCTGACCGGCTTGCCGAAACCTTCGGCACGAAAGGCTCTCCCATTTCGCTCTCGACCGCCTGTTCCTCGGGCGCGACCGCGATCCAGCTTGGTGTCGAGGCAATCCGTCGTGGTGAGACGGACGCAGCGCTCTGCGTTGGCACGGATGGTTCGGTGCAGGCCGAGGCGCTGATCCGTTTCTCGCTGCTCTCGGCGCTTTCAACGCAGAATGATCCGCCCGAAGGCGCATCCAAGCCGTTCTCGAAAAACCGCGACGGTTTCGTCATGGGCGAGGGCGCCGCTGCGCTGGTGCTGGAATCCTATGCCTCCGCCAAGGCGCGCGGCGCGAAAATCCTCGGCGTCATCGCCGGCTGCGGCGAAAAGGGCGATGGTTTCCACCGCACCCGCACCTCGCCGGATGGAATGCCGGCCATTCTCGCCATGCGCGGGGCCATCGCCGATGCCGGGCTGACGCCCGATGACATCGATTATGTGAATGCCCACGGCACATCGACGCCGGAAAACGACAAGATGGAATCGCTCGGCTGCATGGCCGTGATGGGCGAGCGGATGAAATCCGTGCCGATTTCGTCGAACAAGTCGATGATCGGCCACACGCTGACGGCGGCGGGAGCGGTGGAAGCGGTGTTCTCGCTGCTGACCATTGCCAACCAGAAGATCCCGCCGACGATCAACTACGCGCAGCCTGATCCTGCTATCCCGCTCGATGTTGTGCCGAATGTCGCGCGGGATGCGCGAGTGCGGCATGTGATGTCGAATTCCTTCGGCTTCGGTGGCCAGAACACGGTGCTGCTCTTCGCCGCGGAGGCCAGACAATGACAGGCCGCATTCTTGTTACCGGCGGGGCCAAGGGCGTCGGCGCGGCGATCGTCCGCGCGCTTGTTGCAGCGGGTCACGATGTAGACTTCACCTACCGGTCTTCGGGTGCGCAGGCCGAGACGCTCGCGGCGGAAATCGCTGCGGCCGCGCCCGGCAGGTCCGTTCGCGCGCTCCCGATCGATCTTGCCGACAAGGCGGCAGTCGAGACCTTTTGCACGGGGATCGAAGAGACAACCTACTTCGGCTATGTCCACAACGCCGGCCAGCCCTACGATGTGCTGGCTGCCATGATGGGGCAGGACAAGGCCGAAGAAATCATGCAGGTGAATTTCTGGTCGATGACCCGCATCGTGAAAGCTGTGGTGCGCACGATGATGCGCGCCCGCACCGGACGGATCATCGGCATCGGCTCGGTCGCTGCGCTTGAGGGCAATCAGGGCAACGCCGCCTACGCCGCCACCAAGGGCGCGATGCTGAGCTATGTCCGCACCCTTGCCGTGGAAACGGCCAAGCGCGGCATCACGGTGAACTACATCGCGCCGGGCTTCATCGACACCGACATGCTGGCGCCCTACGCCAATTATCGCGCCGAGATGGAAAAGCAGATCCCGGCAGGCCGGTTTGCCAAGCCTGACGATATCGCGGCGCTGGTGACGTTTCTTGTATCTCCCGGCGCGGCCTATATCACCGGCGCGGTGCTGCCCATCGACGGCGGCCTGACGGCGACCATTGCATTCCAGCGCTGAGGGAATTACCTCGTCTTCGTCATGGCCGGGCTTGTCGCGGCCATCCATGCCTGTAAAAGCACGGTGAAAATCGTGGGTGACCGGGGCAGGCCCGGTCATGGCGATATCGGCGCAACGGAAATATCGGACCCCACCCATGCGTGCATTGCAACTCTTCGGTGATCGTGACCTCAGGCTGACGGAGGTGGAGCACCCGCCCCATCCCGGCCCCGGCGAGGTGCAGGTGCGGGTTCATGCCGTCGGCCTCAATTTCATCGATGTCTGGGGCTTTCGCGGCATGGCATTTGCCAAGCGCAAGATGCCGCTGATTGTCGGTGCGGAAGCGGCGGGCGTCGTCTCGGCAGTGGGCGAGGATGTGACCCATGTCGATATCGGCGACCGCGTGGCAATGTATGGCGCGCGCACCTGCGGCCATTGCAAGGCCTGTTTGCAGGGCCGTGACAACCTCTGCGAGGATGTTCAGGGCATCATGGGCTTTCACATCGACGGATTCTCCTGCGATTTCGTGAACATGCCGCAGCGCCTGCTCGTGAAGGTGCCGGATAACGTCTCCTTTGAGGAAGCGGCCTGCGCGCCTATCGCCTTCGGCACGGTGCAGCACATGCTGTTCGACAACGCGAAGCTGGAGCCGGGTGAGACAGTGTTGGTGCAGGCCGGCGGCTCGGGCATCGGCACCTCGGCGATCCGGATGGCGAAAGCCATCGGCTGCACGGTCATCACCACCGTGGGGGATGATGAAAAGGGCCGCAAGGCGAAGGAACTCGGCGCCGACCACATCATCAACTACCGCGAGGAGCGGTTTGAGGGCGTCGTGCGCAAGCTGACCAAGCGCAAGGGCGTCGATGTCGTGTTCGAGCATACCGGCGCGGACACCTGGAACGGCTCGCTCCTGTCGCTGAAGCGCGGCGGACGGCTCGTCACCTGCGGCTCGACGTCCGGCGTTTCGACAACGATGAACCTGATGCAACTGTTCCAGCAGCAGTACCGCATTACCGGTTCGTTCGGCTGCTCGATCCGCAACATCGATCAGGCACTGAAGAAGATGTCGGAAGGCATCCGCCCCGTCATCGACACGGTGTTTCCGCTGGCGGATTTCGCAAAGGGGCTGGAACGGCTTGAGAGCCGCAAGGTCTTTGGCAAGATCATCGTGAGCTTCTGATCTCCGTGCGGCAACCCAACATTGTTCTCCGCGCCCTGATGAAGCTGGGCGAGGTCCTGATGCTGGGCCTCGTCACGCTGGTGTTCGGCTTCCTGCGTCTGCTGGGGCCGGAGCGGGCGGCGAATTTCGGTGCCTGGGTCACGCGGACGCTCGGCCCGTTGCTGCCCGTCAACCGCGTCGGGCTGGCAAATGTCCGCGCTGCCTATCCCGATATGCCGGAGGCGGAGGTGCGCGCCATCGTGCGTGGCGCCTGGGACAATCTTGGCCGCACGGCGGCGGAATACGCCCACCTTGGCACCCTGTTCGACTGGGATGCCGAGCGCCCGGATGCACCGTCGCGCACGGAGGTCTCGGGAATCGAGTATTTCGAGGCGCTGCGGGATGACGGTAAGCCCGGCATCATCTTTTCGGCCCATCTGGCGAACTGGGAACTGCCCGCAATTTGCGCCGCCAGATATGGTCTCGATGTTACCGCTGTTTTCCGCGCGCCGAACAATCCGGCGGTCAACAAGGTCGTCCATAAAATCCGCTCCGGCTCGATGGGGGGGCTGGAAGCGGCGCGACAGGGCGCAGCCTTTGCCATGCAGGGCGCGCTTGAACGTGGCGGGCATCTCGGGATGCTGATCGACCAGCATTTCACGCGCGGCGTGCCGATCCGCTTTTTTGGCCGCACGGCCATGACCAATCCGATCATGGGTAAATTCGCCGCCAATTTCGATTGTCCTGTCCATGGTGTGCGCGTCATTCGCCTGCCGGATCATCGCTTCCGTCTGGAATTGACGCCGCCACTCGATCTGCCGCGCAAGGCCGATGGCATGGTCGATGTGCCGGCGGCCATGCAGATGATGACCGATGTGGTGGAGGGCTGGGTGCGTGAACATCCCGAGCAATGGCTGTGGATGCACCGCCGCTGGCGCCAGCCGAAATAGCCCCCGGGTTGCCGCATCTGGCGTCGCAAGGCATAAAGGTTTCGTTGGAATGTCGCAAAGGCGACATCGGGGAGTGGCAGGCAACGTTGATGGACAGTCCGGCGCCCGATGCCCTTTCCGCCTCCCGTGCCTTTCGCCGCAAGCGTCTGTTTCATCGCATCGGCATTGCTGCGAGCGCCATCCTGTTCGCGGTGTCGGTGGGCGTGCTGATCTATATCATCGGGCAGCTGAACATCGAGGAGGTGAAGGCGGCCTATACCCGCACCTCCTGGCGTCAGATCGCCATGGCGCTCGGGCTGGTCGCGCTAAGCTATCTCATGCTGACCGGCTATGATGCGCTGGCGCTGCGTGAGGTGGCAAAACAGCACGTCCGCTATTCCTTGACCGCGCTCGCAAGTTTCACGAGTTTCGCCGTCAGCTTCACGCTGGGCTTCCCGCTGCTGACGGCGGCGACCGTGCGTTACTGGATCTATGCATCGGTTGGTCTGGGCGCTGGCGCCATCGCCAGCCTGACGCTGATTGCCGGCATCACCTTCTGGCTTGGCATGTCCATCGTGCTTGGCACGGTGATGGTGTGGCAATCGGCGGCAACCGGCATTTTCACGCGCCTTCCGGCTGAAATGAATTTCTACATCGGTGCCGGCGTCCTTGCGGCGATTGGTTGCTACATCCTGTGGATCGCGGTGAAGCCGCGCGCACTGACCGTGCAGGGCTGGACCCTGCGCCTGCCGCGCTTCTCCGTCAGCCTCGCGCAGATGGCGCTGGGCGCCATGGATGTCTGCGTGGCCTGCGGCGTATTTTATGTTCTGCTGCCGGAAGGCCATGGTGTGCCCTTCGCCACAGTCATTGCTGCCTATGTCTTTGCCAATCTGCTGGGCATCGCCAGCCATGCACCGGGGGGCATCGGCGTGTTCGAGGCGACGATCCTCATTGCGCTGCCGGGCATCCCTCGGGAGGCGCTGCTCGGCTCCGTGCTGCTCTATCGTTGCTGCTATTACCTCCTGCCTTTCATCGCGGCGATCTGGTTGCTGGGGCTTCGGGAAATCTGGCTGCGCTCCCGCCGGCTCAAAACCGAGATCGGCGGTGATCTTTGAGCATCAGGGGCGGGCTTGTGGCCACCTTTGTGGCGCTCGTTCTGCTGGTGCTGGCGATCACTGCGTCCTGGGCCGTGACGCTCACCTATCTCTGCGGCCTTGCTGCCGGGGCGCTGGCGGTCTGGATGAACGGACGGGAGGAACCGCGGTTGCCAGGACCGCTCAAGTCTGCCCGCCGTGTTGCGCTTGAGACGACACCGGCTGCATCGGCGGTGCTGGATGCCGCGCCCAATCCCTGCATTCTTATCGATGGGCGTGCGGTGATCGTCCATGCCAACCTTGCGGCCCGAAGCGCCTTTCCAGCGTTGGCGACGGGACAACCCTTGTCTTTCACGCTGCGCGATCCCGTACTGGTGGCTGCGGTCGGCGAATGCCTGCGCAATGGTGGCCAGCAGGATGTGACACTTGTCGAAACGCTGTCCGTTGAGCGATCCTTTGTCTGCTCGGTCGCGGCGATCCCGACCGGAACCGGCCGGTCAGCCCTGATTGTGCTGCGCGATACCTCACGCGAGCGGGCGGTGGAGGCGATGCGCGTCGATTTTATCGCCAACGCCAGTCATGAACTCAGGACTCCGCTCGCTTCCGTGCTGGGTTTCATCGAGACGCTTCAGGGGCCGGCCCGCAATGATCCGGCTGCGCGCGAGCGCTTTCTCGCTATCATGGCCGAGCAGGCCCGGCGCATGGCCCGCCTGGTGGATGACCTGCTCTCGCTCTCCCGCCTTGAGATGAAGCAGCATGTCGCCCCCTCGGGTGCGATCGATCTTGCAACCCTCTTGGCGGGCGTCGTCGGCTCCCTCGTCCATCTGGCCGAGGAACGGCAGGTCGTTCTGACCTTGCGGAAACCGCAGGAAGCCGTGATCGTACCCGGCGACAGCGACGAGTTGATGAGCGTCTTCGACAATCTCATCGAGAACGCCATCAAATATGGTCGCACGGGCGGGCGTGTCGATGTGACGCTGGCGGTTGGCCGGGAAGCGGTGGTTCATGTGCAGGACTATGGTCCCGGCATCGCGGCGGAACATCTGCCGCGCCTGACCGAACGCTTCTACCGCGTCGACAATGCCCTGAGCCGGGCCGAGGGCGGCACCGGCCTAGGCCTTGCACTGGTCAAGCACACGCTGCGCCGTCATCGCGGCAGCCTGAACATCCAGTCCAAACCCGATGAAGGCGCGACGTTCTCTGTCACCCTGCCGCTGTTGCCCGCCTAGCGCATTTTCGAGCGAAGTGGCTTCCGGTTCGCGTGAAGAAAATGCGCTGAAGGGAGAATACTACGCATTTTCGAGCGAAGCGGCTTCCGGTTCGGCGAACGGCGCTTGCCACAGCACCCGTTCCGCCCGAGTGTCACAAAACCGTCGTCCCGGTGTCGTACGCGCGTCCCGTTGAATTGTGAACGTCTTGGGTTTGCCGATGTCACTCCGCATTCTGATCGTCGAGGACGAGCCGGCGCTGTCGATGATGCTGCGCTACAACCTTGAGGCCGAGGGATTTGCCGTCGAGACCATTGCCCATGGCGAGGAGGCGGATCTGGCCTTGCGCGAGAATCTGCCGGACCTGTTGCTGCTTGACTGGATGCTGCCGGGCATTTCCGGCATCGAACTCTGCCGCCGGGTTCGGGCCCGGCCGGAGGGCGACCGCCTGCCGATCGTGATGTTGACAGCACGCGGCGAGGAGGCCGAACGGATCCGTGGCCTCAAGACCGGCGCCGACGATTACCTCGTCAAGCCGTTCTCAATTCCTGAACTGGTGGTGCGCATTCGTGGTCTCCTGCGCCGGGCAAAGCCGGAACGGATGGCGGACCGCCTCGTTGCTGGCGACATCGAGATAGACCGGGCAACCCGCCGCGTTCGGCGTTCCGGACACGAAGTGCCGCTTGGCCCGACCGAATTCCGCCTGCTTGAGTTCCTGATGAGCCACCCCGGACGCGTTCATGAACGCCAGACCCTGCTCGACCATGTCTGGGGGACAGACGTCTATATCGACGATCGCACCGTCGATGTGCATGTCGGCCGCCTCAGGCGCGTCCTGAACAAGGGCGATGCGAAAGATCCGATCCGCACGGTGCGCGGCACGGGCTACGCCTTTGATGAAACTTTCGGCAAGCCGTAATCGCGCCGTCGTTCAGCGGCCGTTGCGACGACGCTCCAGCGAGGGCTGGAAGGCGACATTCGCATGGGCCGTGCAATAGGGCTTGCCGATATCACAATCGCCACCGCAGAACACGAACTCGGGGTCGAGCGGATCGCCCATTGGCCAGCGGCAGGTGCCTTCGCGCAATTCCATGATGCTGATGCGCCGCGAGATCGGCACCACCACTTCTTCCGCCGGGCGATAGACCACGACCTCTTCGGCCTCGATGGTCTGCACCACGGCAAGATTGCCGCGCTGGGCGACGACCCGTTGCGTCGTTGCCGCCCGCACCGGCGCCCTGACGGTCTTGCGACTGCGCTGGGTGGCGGCAGTGGAGGTCTTGACGCGACCGGAGAGATGCAACCGGTGCACCTTGCCGATAACGGCATTCCGCGTGACACCTCCAAGCTCGGCAGCGATCTGGCTGGCGCTCAGCCCCTCGCTCCAGAGCTTCTTGAGGCGTTCGATCCGTTCGTCGGTCCAGGACATTCTTGAATTCCTCGGCACTCGCGAGCGATAGAATCCCGCTTCGACCGGGCAGGACATGCCCGGATGGGACTGCGCACGCACAAACTGAAATTTCCAACTCGGCTACGACATCTCGTGTCGCACGATCGGGACACTACAAGATCGTGAGGGGGAACGGCAGATTCCAGAGGCGGGCTGCACAAGTTTTCCCCAGCGATCTCCTGTGGGAAAGTTGGCCCCACGTCAAGAGTCTGCTTGCAGGCTGGTATGTTGACGGCATGGACGAGACATGGAAAAAGAGAAGGCCGCGCCCGTAAAGGAGCGGCTTTTTGCGTTTGGTGAAACGCGAGGTTGCGAGGCGTGACCATGACTGTGGCCGGTGGCGAAAAAAAGACGAACTCGGCTGTAATGCCGACGTACAGCCGCATTGATCTCAATTTCGAGCGCGGCGAGGGTGCCTGGCTGATTACGGATACGGGCGAGCGCTATCTCGATTTTTCGGGCGGCATCGCTGTGAACCTGCTCGGCCATGCCCATCCGGCGCTGACGGCGGCCCTGAAGGCGCAGGCCGAAAAGCTCTGGCACATTTCCAATCTTTATCGCATTCCCGATGGTGAGCGCCTGGCGCGCCGCCTCGCCGATCTGACCTTCGCCGATTATGTCTTTTTCACCAATTCCGGGGCCGAGGCCCTGGAATGTTCGATCAAGACCGCACGGAAATATCATTCGGCGAATGGTCACCCCGAGCGCTATCGCATCATCACCTTCGAGGGCGCCTTCCACGGTCGCACGCTGGCAACCATCGCTGCCGGCGGCAACAAGAAGTATCTTGATGGCTTCGGCCCGGCCGTTCCTGGCTTCGATCAGGTGCCGTTCGGTGATCTGGACGCAGTGAAAGCGGCCATCACCCCGGAAACGGCAGCCATCCTGATTGAGCCGATGCAGGGCGAGGGCGGCATTCGCGTGCTGGCGCCCGGCGCCTTGCGCGACCTTCGTCGCATTGCGGACGAGAACGGCATTCTGCTGGCGCTGGACGAGGTTCAGTGCGGCATGGGGCGCACCGGGCGGCTGTTTGCCTATGAATGGGCCGGTATCACACCTGACATCATGGCGGTGGCCAAGGGCATCGGCGGTGGCTTTCCGCTGGGCGCCTGCCTGGCGACAGCAGAGGCCGCCAAGGGGATGGTTGCCGGCTCGCACGGCTCGACCTACGGCGGCAATCCGCTGGCGATGGCCATTGGCAATGCCGTGCTCGATGAGGTCGCGAATGACGTCTTCCTCGATCGTGTGCGCCAGACAGCGCTGCTGTTCAAGCAACGTCTCGCCGAGATCAAGGACCGCCACCCCTCGATCATTGCCGAGGTCCGGGGCGAAGGCTTGCTGCTGGGCCTGCGTACCGTGGTGCCCAATGGTGATCTTGTGGCGGCGTTGCGGGCGCAGAAGATGCTGTCCGTGCCCGCGGGTGACAATGTGGTCCGCATTCTGCCGCCGCTGAATATAACGGAAGCCGAAATGAACGAGGCGATCAGCCGCCTTGATGCCGCCTGCACCGCGCTCGAAGCCACTGCCAAGGATGCGACAAAGCCTGCGGCCTGAAGAACGGAATCCCCGATGTCTGCCTACCGGAATTTTATCGATATTTCCGATCTGACTGCCAGTGAGTTCACCGGCATTCTTGCCGATGCCGCGCGCATGAAGGCCCGACGCGGCACCCCTGCCGCCACCGTGGACAAGCCGCTGGCCGGCAAGAAGATCGCCATGGTCTTCGAGCAGCCCTCGATGCGCACCCGCATGTCCTTCGATGTCGGCATTCGCGAACTGGGCGGCGAACCGTTGATGATCACGGGGCGTGAGATCGAACTCGGCGAGCGCGAGAGCATTGCCGATACTGCCCGCGTCATGTCGCGCTATGTCGATGCGATCATGATCCGGATGCTCAATCATGACCAGTTGAAGGAACTGGCGACCTACGCCACCGTGCCGGTCATCAACGGTCTGACCAAGCGCTCGCACCCCTGCCAGGTGGCTGCCGATATCCTCACGTTCGAGGAACGCATTGGTCCGCTGGAAGGCCGCACTGTGGCCTGGACCGGGGATTCCAACAATGTGCTGACCTCATGGGTTCACGCCGCGACCAAGATCCCTTTCCGCTTCCGCATCGCAACCCCCGCCGAACTTGCGCCGAACCCCGCGTTGATCGCCGCCGCGCGCGGGCAGGGCGCGGACATCGAACTGACGACCGATCCCGCCGCCGCCGTGAAGGGGGCCGACAGCGTGATCACCGATTGCTGGGTTTCGATGGGCGACAAGGACGAAGGCCGGCGCCAGAACCTGCTGCGCCGTTATCAGGTGGATGAGGCGCTGATGGCAAAAGCGGCCGACAAGGCCATTTTCATGCACTGCCTGCCGGCGACGCGCGGCGAGGAAGTGACCGATGCTGTAATGGACGGCCCGCAATCGGCCGTGTTCGACGAAGCCGAGAACCGTCTGCACGCCCAGAAGGCTGTGCTGGCCTGGGTGTTCGGCGCGAAGGTGGCGTAAATTGGCGGAAACTGTTCCCACGCGCTTCGTATCGGACACGCCCGGTGGGGATGATGACCGGGTTGTGCCCTTTCAGGTCGATGCACTGGATGCGCGCGGACGTTCGGTGCGCCTTGGCTCGACGCTTGATGCGATCCTCAGCCGTCATGCCTATCCTGAGCCTGTTTCCCGCCTGCTGGGCGAAGCCGTGGCGCTGACGGCGCTGCTCGGCACCGCGCTGAAATTGCAGGGTCAGTTCCAGTTGCAGACGCGTACTGACGGGCCGGTCAACATGCTGGTTGTCGATTTCGTCGCGCCGGGTTCGCTCCGGGCCTACGCCCGGTTTGATGAGGCGCGCGTGACATCGGCCAAAGCGGATGAACTGCTCGGCAAGGGGCACCTCGCGTTCACCATTGATCAGGGCAACAACACGCAGCGCTATCAGGGACTCGTGCCGTTGGATGGTCAGGGGCTGGAGGCGGCGGCCCATGAGTATTTCCTGCGGTCGGAGCAGATTCCAACCCGGGTGCGCCTTGCGGTCGCCGAACAGTTCAGCGGCGGTGCGCGCCAATGGCGGGCGGGCGGCATCATGGTGCAGTTCCTGCCCCAGTCGACGGACCGTCAGCGGCAGGCCGAGTTCGACCCCGGCGATGCACCGGAAGGCACGGTGCGCGAGGGCTTTGTCGAGGACGAGGCCTGGGTGGAGGCCCGGTCGTTGGTTGAGACCACCGAGGATATCGAGTTGATCGACCCGGCTGTGACCTCCGAGCGGTTGCTCTATCGCCTGTTTCATGAACGGGGCGTCCGTGTCTATGAATCAACCGCGCTCATCGACAAGTGCCGTTGCTCGTCCGAGCGTATCCTCGACATGCTGAAGAGCTTTTCGGACGACGACAAACAGGCGATGGTGGGCGAAGACGGCATGATCGGCGTCACCTGCGAATTCTGCTCGACGCGCTACCACTTCCGCCCGGACGACATCCGGAGCGAGGCGCCCTAGGTCTAGTTCAGCTTGCGTGTCTCGAACGGGCTGTCGAGCGAAAAGGCCGGAATCTGCACGTTGAAGCGGCTGCCGCTTTCCCGCACCATTTCGTATTGGCCCACCATGATGCCCTGCGGCGTCGTCAGCGGGCAACCGGAAGCATAGCGGAAGGTTTCGCCGGGTTTGAGGATCGGCTGTTCGCCCACGACGCCCGGCCCGCGCACATCCTGCCGCTGGCCGTTGCCGTCGGTGATCTCCCAACGCCGGTGGCGAAGCTGGATCGTCTCCTCGCCATGGTTGGTGATTTCCACGGCGTAGGTCCAGAAATACTTGTTCTTTTCCGGCTGCGACTGTTCCGGGGAGAACTGGGGGCGGACCACCACCTCGATGCTGTCGGTCACGGCACGATACATCGGTCTCGCTCCCCTGGTTCCGTCTGGTATTCTCCGGGTTCAGGCTGATTTGACAAGTGCCAATGGTAGAAGGAAGCGCGAGACCTGCTATGTTTTGTAAAGCGGAGGTTCGATGCTGGATGGCGTGATGCGTCGCCTTGTCGTTCCGTGGCTCGACCGGGCCGGGCGAACGCTGGCCGCTCGCGGTGTCACCGCCAATCAGGTGACGTTGGCCGGGCTCGTTGCGGCCATCGCCATGACGGCGGCCACCGCCGGCGGCGCACTCGATGTTGCCCTGTTCCTGCTGGCGCTGAGCCGCCTTGCCGATGGGCTTGATGGCGCGGTGGCGCGGCGCACGGGGCTCGATGATTTTGGCGGCTTTCTCGATATCGTCTGCGATTTTGCTTTCTACGCCGGCCTGCCGCTGGGGTTTGCCGTGCTGGCGCCTTCAGAGAACGCACTGCCGGCGGCAGCGCTGCTGGCGAGCTTTTATCTCAACGCGGCGAGTTTCCTCGGCTTTGCCGTTCTTGCCGCGAAACGGGGGCTGGAAACCGAGGAACGGGGGCCAAAGTCGCTCTACTTCACCACCGGACTTGCCGAAGGCACCGAAACGATCGGAGTCTTCGTGGCAATGCTGCTTGCCCCCGGCTGGTTCGGCGTGCTGGCTTATGGCTTCGCCGCCCTGTGCCTCGTCACCTGTCTGGCCCGGGTTCTCCTCGCCGCGCGCGTCTTTAAAAGGGGATAGGCCACCCGAAAGCCTTGCGAGGCGCGGGCCATGCCGCTAGTCGTGGCCAGGCGCACAGATTGGAAGGCAGCATGGTGGACGGCATCTTCTCCGATGCGATGATCGAGGCGATGGTCCGGACGGGACAGATCCGCCCGGCAGCGCCGCCTGTTGCCGGGCAGATCCAGCCTGCCAGCATGGACCTGCGGCTTGGGAAGCGCTGCTGGCGCGTCCGCGCGAGCTTTTTGCCGGGGCCGGGCCGAAACGCCCGCGATCGGATTGCCGCTATCGCCCTGCATGAGATCGACCTGTCAGACGGCGCTGTGCTGGAAACCGGCTGCGTCTATGTCGCGGAACTCTGCGAGGCCCTCGCCTTGCCCGCAGGCATGGCCGCCTCGGCCAATCCGAAAAGTTCGACCGGGCGCATCGACGTGTTCACCCGTGTCATCGTCGATGGTGGCGCGGCCTTTGATGTCATCCCCGATGGCTATTCCGGCCCGCTTTACGCGGAGATTTCGCCCAAAACCTTCCCGGTGCTGGTGCGTACCGGCTCGCGCCTGTCGCAGATCCGCTTCCGCTCCGGCCAGCCACGGCTGGATGATGCTACGCTCGCCGCGCTGGATCGCAGCGAGACGCTGATTGCGGGGGGCGCCCATCCGGTCAGCGCCGGTGTTGCCGTCAGCGTCGATCTCTCGGGCTTCGATGGTGCGGGCCTGATCGGCTATCGCGGCAAGCGGCATACGGGGCTTGTCGATGTGGACAAGGTGGGGGCCTGCCGCATCGCGGACTATTGGGAACCGCTGACGGCGGACGGATCGGGCGCGCTGGTGCTTGATCCGAGCGAGTTCTATATTCTCGCTTCGAAGGAAGCGGTGCATGTGCCGCCCGATTACGCAGCGGAGATGGTGCCCTTCGATCCTCTGGTCGGGGAGTTCCGCGTCCATTACGCCGGTTTCTTCGATCCCGGTTTCGGCCATATGGCAGCGGGGGGAGCGGGCGCGCGCGCCGTGCTGGAAGTGCGCTCGCATGACGTGCCGTTCATCATCGAGGATGGGCAGATCGTCGGTCGCCTCGTCTATGAACGCATGGCCGAACGCCCCCGCACGCTGTATGGCGCCGGGCTCGGCTCGAACTATCAGGCTCAGGGCCTGAAGCTCTCGAAGCATTTCAAATAGGGGCGACGCCGAAACCGGAACATTGGTCAGGCGCGACGGCGAGGCCGGAACTCTAGATGACCAGCACCGCCCGGATATCGTTGACATTGGTCAACGTCGGCCCGGTTATGATGAGATCGCCCAGCGCATCGAAATAGGAATAGCTGTCGTGTCCGGTCAGGAAGGCGCGGGCGTCGAGGCCTTTTGCGGCCCCGCGCGCCAGTGTATCGGGCGTGATCACCGCGCCTGCGGCATCTTCCGTGCCGTCGATGCCGTCGCTGTCGCCAGCAACAGCATAGACGCCGGCTTCGCCCGCCAGCGCCACCGCAAGGCCGAGCAGGAATTCGGTGTTGCGCCCGCCGCGACCGGCCTTGCCCTTGCCGATGGTCACAGTGCCTTCGCCGCCCGACAGGAGTACGGCAGGCCGCCTGACGGGCTGCCCGTAGAGCGCAGCGGAGCGCGCGATGCCGGCCATTACCGTACCGATTTCCTTCGCCTCGCCCTCCAACGCATCGCCCAGCATGAGCGGCGTGATGCCAAGTTCGCGCGCAGCGTCCGCCGCTGCCGCCAGCGCCTGACGGGGCGAAGCGATCATGCGGATGTCGGTGACAAGTTCGCCGGGCTTTGGCGTTTCCTGCCCCCGCGCCAGCGCCGCCTCCGCCGCTGGCGAAAGCTCGATACCGTAGCGGTTGAGGATCTCGTGCACATCGGCAAGGCTCGTCGCATCGGGCACGGTGGGGCCGGAAGCAATGACGGCGGGATCATCGCCGGGTACGTCGGAAATAACGAGCGTGACCACGCGCGCCGGCGCAGCCGCCAGCGCCAAACGCCCGCCCTTGATGCGCGAGAGATGCTTCCTGACAGCATTCATCTCGGTGATCGTGGCGCCGCTTTTGAGAAGCGCGGAATTGAGCGCCATCTTGTCGGCCATCGTCATGCCTTCGGCCGGCATGACCATCAGCGCTGAGCCGCCGCCGGAAATGAGGGCAATAACGAGATCGTCCGGGCCAAGTCCGGTCACTGTATCGAGAATGCGGCGCGCAGCAGTCTCGCTCATCGCATCGGGGACCGGGTGAGACGCTTCGAGGATCTCGATGCGCCCGGCAGGAACCGCGTGTTCATAACGCGTCACCACGACGCCGGAGAGCGGAACATCGGGCCAGGCAGCATCGAGCCCGGCTGCCATGGCGGCAGACGCCTTGCCGGCACCGATGACGATGCAGCGGCCCTTTGGCTTGTCCGGCAGGTGACGCAGCACGGCAGGGCCGGGCGCGGCGCTTGCCACTGCGGCGTCAAACAGCCTACGCAACGCGGCGCGGGCAGCACCGTCCGTCAAGCTCATGAAAGACCTCCGATATTCCTGAGCCAGCCGAGCCCTTCCACCGTGCCCGCCGCCGGGCGATATTCGCAACTGACCCAGCCGGTGTATCCGAGCGAGTCGAGATGAGCGAACAGGAATGGATAATTGATTTCGCCGGTTCCCGGCTCGTTTCGGCCCGGCGTGTCGGCAATCTGGATATGGGCGATACGCGGTAGGATGCGGCGGATCGTATCGGCGATTTCGCCCTCCATCCGCTGCATGTGATAGATGTCATATTGCAGGCCGATGTCGCAGCCCGTGGCGTCGAACAGGTCAAGCGCCTGCTGCGAGCGGTTGAGATAGAACCCCGGCATGTCATAAAAATTGATCGGCTCCACGATCAGCCGCACGCCCGCGTCCTTGAGCGCGTGATAGGCAAAGCGGAGGTTGGCGATGATCGTCTCACGCATTTTGTCCGGGGAGGCCCCGGCGGGAATGATGCCGGAGAGGCAGTTGACCTGTTTGCAGCCAAGCGCCCGGGCATAGTCGATGGCATGGCCGACACCGTCCTGAAATTCGCCCACCCGATCCGGCAGGCAGGCAATGCCGCGCTCGCCCGCTTCCCAGTTGCCCGGTGGCAGGTTGAACAGAACCTGCGTCAGGCCATTGTGGGCCAGCGCATTGGCCAGCGCGTCCCGGTTCTCGGCATAGGGAAAGAGATATTCGACGCCCTTGAAGCCTGCCGCGGCTGCGGCGGCAAAACGGTCCATGAACGGATGCTCGTTGAAGAGCATCGACAGGTTGGCGGCAAATCGGGGCATTTCCGTCTCCGGTTCTCTTGTCAGACAAGTACCGTGTCGGGGGGAATTTTCAAGCGCCCTGGAACGCCCCCAGCGGCATGTGGCGGTTCACATCCTTGTACAGCAGGTAGCGGAAGCGGCCCGGTCCGCCCGCGTAGCAGGATTGCGGACAGAAGGCGCGCAGCCACATGTAGTCGCCGGCCTGAACCTCCACCCAGTCCTGATTGAGGTGATAGACTGCCTTGCCTTCGAGCACATAAAGCCCGTGCTCCATGACATGCGTCTCATCGAAGGGGATGACGCCGCCGGGTTCAAAGGTGACGATGGTCACATGCATGTCGTGACGGAGATCGGCAGGGTCGACAAAACGCGTGGTCGCCCAGGTTCCGTTGGTGTCCGGCATGGCGTTTGGCGCCACCGCCTGATCCGAGGTGATGATCGGATCGGGAAGGGCGAGTCCGGGCACGACCTGATAGCGCTTGCGGATCCAGTGGAAGCGGACCGGCGCATCGCTGCGGTTCTTCAGCGTCCAAGCCATGCCCGGCGGCAGATAGGCATAACCGCCTGACGTCATCGCGTGCGTCTTGCCGGCAAACGACAGTTCCAGCGCGCCCTCGACGATGAAGAGAACACCCTGGGCGTCGGCATCGGCTTCGGGCTTCTCTGAGCCGCCGCCCGGCGCAACCTCCATGATGTAATGCGAGAAGGTCTCGGCAAAGCCGCTCATCGGCCGGGCGATCACCCAGAGTCGCGTATTGTCCCAGAAGGGCAGGTAGGAGGTCACGATATCGCTGAATGTACCGCGCGGGATCACACCATACCACGGCGTGAAATGGGCGCGGTCGGTCAGAAGCTGGGTTTGGGGCGGCAGGCCACCCTTCGGGGCGTAATAGGAGGCGCGGGTCATGTCATGCTCTCAGCGGGAAACGGTCAGGTGGCGGTCCTGCGGCAGGAAGCGTTCTTCGAGGTTGTTGCCCGGCCCTTTCCGGTCCACCACCATGAAGCGGTCGCCATCAGCAAAGGTGACAAGGGGAAAATGCCAGACATCGCGGGCATAGTTGACCCCCTGCCGGCCAGTGCAAGCGAAGGCGCGGAACGTCGATGGATCGGCGGGATCAATGCAGACCACGGCAAGCCAAGGCTGGTCCTGCAAGGGCATGAAGGCCTGACTTCCGAGCGGATGCCGCTCCATCATCGTAATGAGCAGCGGCAAGGTCCGTGCCTTGGCCACGAAGATGCTGACGTTTGTGGCGCCGCCCTCGGGCGCAACGTCCACCGTGCAGAGATCATTGTGCCGACGGGCAAAACCGGCGTTGATGAGGATGGGGTCGCCCCGCGTGTCGAGCACCTCGCCGAACGGGGCGAAGGCCTCGGGGGTCAACGGCGTGACGGCGAGCGAAATCATGGCGCGAGCCTCGCAAGACCCGGCAGATCACTGAGCCGCAGCAGCGCGATGCGCTCGATCTGCGTCAGCGCGGTTGCAAATTCCTGCTCCGGGTTATTGCCGAGGCGCTCCTCGAAATTGGCGAGGATTTCGGCCTTGGTTCGCCCCTTGACCGCGAGAATATAGGGAAAGCCGAACCGCGCCTTGTAGGCGTCGTTCAGCGCCGTGAACCGGGCTTTCTCGGCATCTGTCAGATGATCCAGCCCGGCAGAAGCCTGTTCGGCGGTGGACTCTGCCGTGAGTTGTTTCGCCATCGCCAGTTTACCGGCAAGGTCGGGGTGCTTGAGGATGAGATCGCGCTTCTGATCGTCGGTGCCCGCGCGCATGGCTTTCACCATCGCGGCGTGCAGCCCCTCCGCTGTATCCGCCATGGCGCCAAGCCCGGCATCGAACGCCCGTTCGGCTACCCAGGGCGAATGTTCAAAAATGCCGCCGAAGCGGGCAACGAACAGCGCACGCGACAGATGCGAGGGCCGCCAGCCGCCCGCTGGCGGATGCTGCATCACCCAGTGCTCGGCAATCGCCTGCCGCGTTGCGACCCACACACCCTCATGACCGGCGATATGATCGAGAAAACGTGCCAGCGCAGCAATGCGGCCAGGGCGGCCCACGAGCCGGCAGTGGAGGCCGATGGACAGCATCTTCGGTGCTTCGGCGCCCTCTGCGTAGAGCGTGTCGAAACTGTCCCTGAGATAGGTGAGGAATTGCTCGCCCGTATTGAAGCCCTGCGGTGTCGCAAAGCGCATGTCGTTGGCATCGAGCGTATAAGGCACCATCAGGAACGGCCCGGTGCCGCCGCGCCCGTTCGGTCCCTCGACCCAGTAGGGTAGATCGTCGGCGTATGTGTCGGCAGACCAGAGAAAACCACCCTCTTCCTGCGACAGTTTGAGCGTGTGGGCGGATGTACGGCCCTGGTAAATCCCGAGTGGACGCCGGCCCGTCAGCTCCGTCTGGATCGCGACCGCATCGGCGATATGGGCCGCTTCGATCTCCTCGGGTACGTTACGATAGTCGATCCACTTCAGACCATGGGTTGCAATGTCCCACCCCGCCGAAACCATCGCATCGACGACGCCCGGATGACGGGCCATGGCGCTCGCCACGCCGAACACAGTCACCGGAAGTTTGCGTTCCGTGAAAAGCCGGTGGAGCCGCCAGAAGCCGGCGCGCGAGCCGTATTCGTAGATGGATTCCATGTTCATGTGCCGCTGGCCCGGCCAGGGCGCGGCACCGACGATCTCGGACAAAAATGCCTCCGAGGCCTCATCACCATGCAGGATGTTGTTCTCGCCGCCCTCTTCGTAGTTGATGACGAACTGCACGGCGATGCGGGCATTCCCCGGCCAACGGGGATGGGGCGGCCTCTCGCCATAGCCGATCATGTCGCGCGGATAGGTCATGCTCAGGACCCCCTGTAGGTCGAATAGCTCCAGGGCGTGACGACGAGCGGCACATGATAATGCCCGTCGGGTTCGGCCATGGTGAAGCGGATCGGCACGATGTCGAGGAAGGGCGAGTCCACCGCCGGCGTCCGGCGGGTGAAATAGTCGCGAACGTTAAAGTAGAGCACATAGGTGCCGGGCCGATAAGCCGGGCCGGCGAGCAGCGGCTGATCCGTGCGCCCGTCGCTGTTGGTGCGGGCGCGCACAACCTCGATTTCACGACCGTCCTCGATGCGGATAAGCTGCAATCCGACGCCGGCAGCAGGCCGCCCGATGCTGGTATCCAGAACATGCGTCGACAGCCGTGCCATGATCCGTTCTCCCCTGATTTGCTGTGGAGGCTAGCACGGCATGACAACAGGATTACCAAATTTATTTTGAATATGATCCGCAATTTCGACGGTTAATATTTCCGCGCCCACGCGGGAAGGTGGCGAAGGAACAAGATGCGGCAGTCTAGCCGCGCCACCCCGGGGGAATTGGACATGTCGAACACTCTGCAACCTTCGCCGGTCCATCCGGTTGATGAGATGCTGGCGCCGCCAAAGCTGCTGGCGCTCGGTCTCCAGCACGTTCTGGTGATGTATGCCGGCGCTGTTGCCGTGCCGCTGATCATCGGTCGTGCGCTTGATCTCGGGCCGCAGCAGATCGCCTTTCTGATCAATGCCGACCTCTTTGCCTGCGGCATCGTCACCTTGGTCCAGTCCCTCGGGTTTCCGGGTGTTGGCATCCGCCTGCCCGTGATGATGGGCGTCACCTTCGCGTCTGTCGGCCCGATGCTGGCGATGATCGCCGCCGGAAAGGCAGGTGGGGTGCCCAAGGAGCAGACGCTCAACATGATTTACGGCTCTGTGATCGCCGCCGGCCTGTTTGGTATCCTCATCTCGCCTTTCATCTCGCGGATGATCCGTTTCTTCCCGCCCATCGTGACCGGTTCGATCATTCTGATCATCGGCGTTTCGCTGATGCGCATCGGCGTCAACTGGGCGGCGGGCGCCCCGGTTGATACGCTGCCGAGCTACGGTGATCCCGTGCATCTGAGCGTGGCCGGCTTCGTGCTGCTCGTCATCCTCGGCCTCACCAAATACGCCAAGGGCTTTCTCGCAAACGTTGCGGTGCTGATGGGCATCATCGCAGGCTCGGTTGTCGCCATGCTTATCGGCAAGATGAGCTTTGAAAAGGTGGCGAAGGCCGACTGGTTCGGCATCGTGACGCCCTTCAGCTTCGGAATGCCGGTGTTCGATGTCGTCTCGATCATCACCATGTGCCTTGTGATGATCGTGGTCATGATTGAATCGCTCGGCATGTTTCTTGCGCTCGGCACCATGACCGGCAAGAAGCTCTCGCAGGATGACCTGACGCGTGGCCTCCGGGCCGATGGCATCGGCACCATCATCGGTGGCGTGTTCAACACCTTCCCCTACACCTCGTTTTCACAGAACGTCGGCCTTGTCGGGGTCACCGGCGTGCGCTCGCGCTGGGTGGCGGTGGCGGGCGGGGCGATCCTGCTGTTGCTCGGCCTGACGCCGAAGCTGGCGCAGCTTGTCGAAAGCGTGCCAACGTTCGTGCTCGGCGGCGCCGGCATCGTCATGTTCGGCATGGTCGCGGCCACCGGCATCCGCATCCTCTCGCAGGTCGATTTCGCCGGGAACCGCAACAACCTCTACATCGTCGCAATCTCGCTCGGCTTCGGCATGATCCCGCTGGTCGCGCCGAAGTTCTTCCAGTACATGCCGAAGTCGCTGGGGCCGCTGCTGCATTCGGGCATCCTGCTCACTGCGATCATGGCCGTGCTGTTGAACCTCTACTTCAACGGTGTGAAAAGCCAGGCCGAGGCCGAGGCGGATGCGGCTGCCTCCAGCCATGGTTCGGAATAAGGAAGGGGCCGGCGGCAACGCCGGCCTTCCATTCTTGAGGAATAGCCAATGAACGACGATGCCGCGCTGATTGATCGTTTCATCACTGTGATCGAACAGGACATCCTGCCCAAAACCCGGGCGGGCGTTGCTGCCGGAAACAAGGTGTTCGGCGCAGCCATCCTGCGCAAGTCTGACCGCTCGGTCGTCATCGCCGAAACCAACAACGAGACCGAAAACCCGCTCTGGCATGGCGAGATGCACGCGCTGAAGCGCTTTTACGAACTGCCCGCTGACCAGCGCCCCGCGACGCGCGATTGCCTGTTCCTTTCAACGCATGAGCCATGTTCGCTCTGCCTTTCGGCAATCACCTGGGCCGGGTTTGACAATTTCTGGTATCTGTTCAGCCATGAAGACAGCCGCGACGAATTCGCCATTCCGCATGATCTGGAGATCCTGAAAGAGGTCTTCCGGCTGGAACCGGGCGGTTACAACCACCGCAACGCCTTCTGGACCGCCCATGGATTGCGCGCCGAGATCAACCGTCTGCCGGCGGATACGCGCGAGGCGTTCCATACCCGCCTTGATGCGATCAAAACCGCCTATGCCGGATTGTCGGAAACCTATCAGGCGAGCAAGGACGGGAACGACATTCCGCTGAACTGATCCTAGCCCAGCAGTGCCAGTTCCCCTGCCACATGCTTGCGGCAGGTTTCGTAAAGATCGTCCACAAGGTCGCGCACCCGGCGCGAAATCATCCGTCGGCTCGGATAGAGCACCGAAAGGGGGACGGATTCGGGAGCGTAACGGGCAAGGACGGGCATCAGCCGTCCCTCGGCGATCGGTCGCGCGACCTCGTAGAGCGGTTTCAGTGCCAGCCCCATGCCGGCCAGACACCAGTCGGTGAGCACGTCGCCGTCATCCGCGTCCACTGGACCGGAGACAGGAATGGTCACCGCCTCCGCGCCGCTTCCCAACGTCCAGCGGAACTGCCGGGAACCGGGAAAGCGAAGCAGCAGGCAATCATGCTGCAACAGATCGTCCGGCACCTCTGGCGTGCCCCGCGCATCGAGATAGGCCGGAGCCGCGACGATCACCCGGCGCACATCGGCAATCTTGCGCTGGGTGAAGGTGGAATCCTCGAGTTTCGCCATGCGCAAAGCCACATCAACGGCCTCCTGCACCAGGTCGAGCAAATGGTCGGACAGGCGCAGGCGCAATTCGGTTTCGGGATATTTTGTTCGATACGTTTGAACGACCGGCGCAATCACCCGGCGTCCGAGATTGAGCGGCGCCGTCAGTTTCAGCGCACCGCGCGGACTGCCGCCCCGATCCGCAACAGACGCCTCCGCCCTCTCCAGCGCTTCGATCACATCGACGCATTTTTCATAAAAGATCCGGCCGGCCTCGGTCAGGCTCATGCGCCGCGTCGTCCGGGTCAGCAGGCGGCAGCCGAGGTGCTCCTCCAGCATCCGGATGCGATAGCTGGCGACCGCCGAGGACATCCTGAGGACACGCGCGGCTTCGGAAAAGCTGCCGCTTTCGACCGCCCGCATGAACACGCGGATATTTTCGAGAATGCCGCTCATCGGGCCTCGGGATTGCCTCAAGAATTTTGAAGATACTCACGAAAATGCCGAGGGCACAAGCAGCGATGAACTTGCTAGGATACCTCATCAAGCGGGGAGGATGCGGGTTTGGAAGCCTATGTGATGGAATGGGGCAGCATGTTGCTCCGCTGGCTGCATGTGATCACGGCCATCGCCTGGATTGGCTCCTCCTTCTTCTTCATGCATCTCGATGCTTCGTTACGCCCCGATCCCGGGATCAAGGCTGGCGGTTCGGCCTGGCAGGTGCATGGCGGCGGCTTTTATGAGATGCGGAAGTACTTCGTGGCGCCCGCAACGCTTCCCGCCGAGATCACCTGGCACAAATGGCAGAGCTACTGGACCTGGATTTCCGGCTTTTTCCTGTTGGTATGGGTTTATTACGCGCAGGCGACCCTCTATCTCATCGACCCCTCCGTGATGACGCTGACGACGGCGCAGGCGAGCCTGATCGGCCTTGCCTCGCTGGCCCTGGGCTGGGTGGTCTACGACCAGCTCTGCAAGTCGCCGCTGGGCAGGAACGATACGACGCTGGCGCTGGTGGGTTTCGGCTATGTTGTGCTGACATCATGGGTCTACACCCAGGTCTTTTCCGGTCGCGGCGCCATGATCCACACCGGCGCGCTGATGGCGACGATGATGACCGGCAACGTCGCCATGGTCATCATGCCCAACCAGCGCAAGGTCATCGCCATGCTGGAGCGGGGCGAAACGCCGGACCCAAAATACGGCAAGATGGCCAAGCAGCGCTCGTCGCATAACAATTACATCACGCTGCCCGTGCTGTTCATGATGCTCTCGAACCACTATCCGGTGTTCTGGGCCAATTCCGCCGTCATTCCGGCGATTGTCTTTCTGGTCATCGTCGCTGGCGCGCTCATCCGCCATTTTTACAACGTCCGCCACGCCGACCATGCGAAATCGCCATGGTGGACCTGGGCGGTCGCTGCGGCTGCGATGATGATTGCCTTTTATGTGTCGATGGCGGCCTCGCCCGGCGGACGCGAGCGCCTGGGTCTTGCCCCGCGTGAAGTGCCTGACGTCGCCATTGCCGGGCTTGCCAATCCACCGGCCCATGTCGTCGACATCATCTCCAGCCGCTGTTCGATGTGCCACGCGCCCGAGCCGGTGTGGGACGGCATCCAGATCGCCCCGAAGGGCGTGATGCTCGATACGCCACGGCGCATCGCCAAGGAGGCGGAGGCCATCCGCATGTGGTCCGTGCTGACCCACGCGATGCCGCCGAACAACCTGACCGAGATGACGGCGGCAGAACGGCGGCAACTCGCTGAATGGCTCGGGGTTCCGAAGGGATAGCGCGGGAAGGGAGCCCCGCCGGGAGGCGGGCACCCCACAGGAGCAAAGCGACGCCGAGCCGATGCGAGGGACCCCGCCGGCAGGCGGGTAACCCAAAAACGCCGCTTCAGGCGCCGACCTTCAGTACTCCGCGCCGGATCTGGTCTTCCTCGATCGATTCGAACAGCGCGCGGAAATTGCCCTCGCCGAAGCCATCATCGCCCTTGCGCTGGATAAACTCGAAAAAGATCGGGCCAATCACGGTTTTCGAGAAGATTTGCAGCAGGATGCGGGTCTCGCCGCCATCGACCACGCCTTCGCCGTCGATCAGGATGCCGTGCTTCATCATCCGGTCGAGCGGCTCCTGATGATCATGCACGCGCGTCCGGCTCATTTCGTAATAGGTCGCGGGCGGACCAGGCATGAACTTCAGCCCCTGATCTGCAATCGCATCGGTCGCGGCATAGATATCCTCGGTGCCGACCGCGATATGCTGGATGCCCTCGCCCTTGTAGCGCTTCAGATATTCCTCGATCTGGCTCTTGTCGTCAGAGCTTTCGTTGATCGGAATGCGGATCTTGCCGCAGGGAGATGTGAGTGCCCGGCTGTGCAGGCCGGTCACCTTGCCTTCGATATTGAAGAAGCGGATTTCGCGGAAATTGAAGGTGTCGTGGTAGAATTTGTACCAGGTATCCATGTTCCCGCGCATGACGTTGTGCGTGAGATGGTCGATGTAGTAGAAGCCGACGCCCTTCGGCGCAGGGTCAACCTCTCCTAGCCACTCATAGTCATGGGTATACGGCGAGCCCTTTGCCCCGTAGTTCTCGACCAGATAGAGCAGTGAGCCGCCGATGCCGATCACTGCCGGAACATCGAGTGACTTGTCGGCGCCGGTATATTCCGTGCCGCCGAGGTCCAGCACGCGCTTCAGCGCCACCTTGGCATCCACCACGCGCCAGGCCATGGCCGGCGCGCAGGGGCCATGGGCCTCGACAAAGCGCGCGGCATGGGAGCCAGGCTCGCGGTTCAGGATGTAGTTGATGTTGCCCTGCCGGTAGAGGGAAATATCCTTCGTCTTGTGCCGCGCCACCTCGACATAGCCCATGCGCTCGAACAGCCGCGCCAGCTTTTCGGGCTCGGGATGGGCAAATTCGACGAACTCGAAGCCGTCGGTGCCGGCCGGATTGGCGGCACTGATGGTCGCAGGCTGGGCGTCGTGCGGAAAGGGACCCATGATGTATTCCTCCTCTATTACGCAAAATATACGTGAATTGACGTGCAAGAGGCGTGAGAAAGCGGTTCACGATTGACTTTTGATGCGAAAAATATGCATGAAATCAGAAACTAACGCAAGAAACCGTCATGGATCAGTTCGACGTCCGGCTTCTCGATGCCTTGCAAGCAGACGGTCGCCTCACCAATCAGGAACTGGCGGACAGGGTTGGTCTGTCAGCCTCGCAATGTTCGCGCCGCCGCGTCGCCTTGGAAGAGGAGGGCGTGGTCTCGGGCTATCATGCGCAGCTGTCACGGGAAGCGTTGGGGCTGGGGGTTGCTGCTTATGTGCATGTGACGCTGGCTACCCATTCACCGGATAATTCACGGCGGTTTGCCGAACTCGTGAACAGTCTCGACGAGGTGTTGGAAGCCTGCGCCCTGACCGGCGAGGCGGATTACCTGATCCGCCTGGTTGCCACGGATCTGCGCGCGCTTTCGCGCATTCTCAACGAGGTGTTCCTGCCCCACCCGAGCGTGGCGCATGTCCGCTCGTCGATTGTGCTCGACGATCTCAAGCGGACGACACGACTGCCGCTACCCCGGCGCTGACGGCCGGACACGGGATCAGGATCAGAAGCTCCGGTCGAACCAGAGCACGGCGGATGTCTGTCGTCCCGAGATATCGGCTGGAATGATCCGGTTAGGCAGATCCACCTTGCCGCGCGCGATGCCCGCTTCAAGCCCCATCCGGAAGCCGGGCAGCGGAGTCCAGACGACGTTCCAGGCGCCGCGCCACAGGGTGGCCTGCCCGCCCGTAACGCCGAGTTGCGGAAAGTCGAGCCAGAGTTTCGACACATACGTGCGGGTAGAGATGGTATCGGTCCAGGCCCGAGCGGTGGAGAGGATCGCGCTGTAGCCGCGCGTCCCGTCCCCGACATCAACAAGCCTGAACACCGAACGCATGTCGAGTTGCGTGCCGAGATAGAGCGGAGCGTCGATAGCTCCCGCGATTTGACCCGTGAGGGTCTGCGGTCGCCCAAACAGATCGAAGGTCCAGGTGGCCCCCGCGATGCCGGCCTTGCCTACGCGGGTGCTGAGCCCGTCGCTGCTGCGACGCTCGGTCAACGCCGCCGCCAGATGCAGCGACAGGGCCTCCCCCTCATGAAGGATCCGCGCGACAAGATCGGGCCAGCGCAGTCCGGGCGGCCTCAGGAAGGAAGCGGGCCGCTGCACACCCGAATCCATGAGTGCATTTTCCACCGAAAGCGTGGCCGAGATCGTCTCGGTCAATTGCAGCGTGTGTTGAAAAGCGATGGCAGCTCGCGCCGGAATGCGTCCCGCGAAGAAGAAGTCATCACCTGTCCAGAAATTGAAAACGGATGAGCCGTATCCGGCACTCCAGCCGCCAATGCTGGCGCGTGCATCGGTCAGAAGCACCGTGTTGGGATCACTTGTGGTCGTCGGCTGGAACAGAAACCCGAAGACCGATCGAACCTCGGTTCCGTCGATTGTCCGTGTCAGCGTATCGACCTGCATCGAACCCGTAAGGCTCGTGGTTGTGACATCATAGCCCCGCCCCGTGCCGACCGAATAGGTCTGCCGGGCGACCTGGAGTCCCGTCAGAACACCACCGGATAGTGCAATGCAGGTGCCGTCAGGGGTCAGGAAGCCGCCAAGCGCGTCCTCGTCGCCCTCCTCCTCGTCGTCTTCCTCATCTTCCTCGTCCTCTTCATCATCCTCCGCCAGCTCGGCAACCGGAGCGGTCACGAAGATCGGGGTCAGGGCGAGGGGCGGCAAAACACAGAGGCGCTGCCCGGCAGGGCGGGGTTTCAGCGGTGCGGCACGGGCAGGAAGCTGTGGCACAACGAGCGCAAGCAGCACCAGCATCAATGCCAGCCGCTGCAACCTCACGCGCTCCGATATCCGGCCTGGCACGGTCTCTCTCCTTTACGCGTTCAGGTCCGGCGCTGCGTTCCAAAGGTCGCGCAAAGGTGGTCGGCGGCGGCGTCTAGCGCCGTGCGAGCCAGCGGCAGTTCCCGCGCAAGCCGGAGGAAACCGTGGATGACGCCAGGGAAAATATCGAGCCGGTGCCGCACGCCGGCTCGCGCGAGACGTGCGCTCAGAATGGTGGTGTCATCCAGCAGCGGGTCGAGCCCGGCGGCGTTGAGATAGAGCGGCGGCAGGCCGGCAACATCGGCGTAAAGCGGCGCACAGGCGGCGGGCGCCGTCTTGTCCGTGAAGGCGCCGAGAAAGTTCGCCCAGTACCAACGCATCATGTCGGAGGTCAGGCCATAATCCGTGCCGTTCTCGCGATGGCTCTCGGTGTTGAAGTCCGGGCCGAAGCAGCCGTAGAACAGGCAGGCGGTATCCACTTGCGGCCCCGCCCCGTCGCGCAGGGCAAGCATGGCGCCCAGCGAGAGGTTGGCGCCAGCGGAATCCCCGGCAAGCGCAATCCGTGCGCCGTCGCAGTCGGGCCCAAGCCCGCCGGAGCGGACGAAGGCGATGGTGGCGAGGGTATCCTCATGGCCTGCGGGGAAAGGATGTTCCGGTGCGAGGCGATAGTCGAAGCCGAGCACGGCGCAGCCGGACGCCGCGGCCAGCCAGTGCATCGTGCCGCCATGGGTGTCGATGTCGCCGAACGTCCAGCCGCCGCCATGGGCGAAGACGACGACAGGGCGGGCATCACCGCCCTCCGGCAGATAGAGCCGCCCGCGCATCGGGCCGGCGGGGCCGGGAATGGTGAGGTTGCGGATCTCCTTCAGCGGATGCGGGCACCAGGCCCAGGGCACCTGCTGAGCGATGAACGTCTGCCGCGCTTCGGCCGTTGGCAGGGCGCGCAGGTCGATCTTTGGCACCAACTGCATCGCGGCGAAAATCCGCGCCATGGCCGGGTCCATCACCTTGTTCATCTCATCTGCCCTCGCGTCGGATTAACATCTTGGTGCCATCGATAATCCAGGTGTCCGGCCTTCGGCAAGAAAGCGCGGCTGCCTAAAATGCAGGCAAGTTGCCGGTGCTGATGGCGACGGGAGAGCCGACTGGAAGCGGCAACTGCCTTCCGGACAAGCAGAGCCTTGGCGCAGGGGCAGCGCGGCTTACCAGTGGTTTGATCAGGAAAACAATTTTTATAACAGAGAGTTAGCGACGATATTCCACGCCGCGCGCCGCCCCGTTGCGCACCTGTATGTCCGCTTTGGCACAGCCTTCGCAAACAAGAGTGGCATCGCCATTCCGGCGCCCATCAACGTTTCAGGGGTTATCGATGTTCAAGCTTTCCCGTCGCGCCCTGCTGGCATCCACGATTGCCGGCGGCCTCGCCCTTTCCGCCGGCGGCGCTTTTGCGCAAAGCGGCGACACCATCAAGGTCGGCATCCTCCATTCGCTCTCGGGCACTATGGCAATCAGCGAGACGACGCTGAAGGATGTCATGCTCATGCTCATCGAGGAGCAGAACAAGAAGGGCGGTGTGCTCGGCAAGAAGCTCGAAGCCGTCGTTGTCGATCCGGCTTCCAACTGGCCGCTGTTCGCCGAAAAGGCGCGCGAACTCATCACGCAGCAGAAAGTCTCCGCCGTGTTCGGCTGCTGGACCTCGGTCAGCCGCAAGTCCGTGCTGCCGGTATTCAAGGAGCTGAACTCGATCCTGTTCTACCCCGTGCAATACGAAGGCGAGGAGAGCGAGCGCAACGTGTTCTACACCGGCGCTGCCCCGAACCAGCAGGCCATTCCCGCCGTCGATTACCTGATGAGCGAGGAGGGCGGGCTCGTGAAGCGTTGGGTGCTCGCCGGCACTGACTATGTTTATCCGCGCACGACCAACAAGATCCTCGAAGCCTACCTCCTGTCCAAGGGCGTTGCGAAGGAAGACATCCTGATCAACTACACGCCGTTCGGCCATTCCGACTGGCAGACCATCGTCTCCGATATCGTGAAGTTCGGCACCGCCGGCAAGAAGACCGCCGTGGTTTCCACCATCAACGGCGATGCCAACGTGCCCTTCTACAAGGAACTTGCCAACAAGGGCGTGAAGGCGACCGACATTCCCGTTGTCGCCTTCTCGGTCGGCGAGGAGGAACTCGCCGGCGTCGACACCAAGAACCTCGTCGGCCATCTCGCCGCCTGGAACTACTTCGAATCGGTCAAGACACCGGCCAACGAAGCCTTCATCAAGCAGTGGCAGGCGTTCAAGAAGAACCCGAAGGCTGTCACAAACGACCCGATGGAGGCCCATGTCATCGGCTTCAACATGTGGGTGAAGGCAGTGGAAAAGGCCGGCACCACCAATGTCGACAAGGTGATCGACACGCTGCCGGGCATCGAAGCGCCGAACCTGACCGGCGGTGTCTCGAAAATGCTGCCGAACCACCACATCACCAAGCCGGTAATGATCGGCGAAATCCGCCCCGACGGGCAGTTCGATGTGGTCTGGCAGGCGAAGGGTCTGGTCGCGGGCGATGCCTGGTCGAAATACCTCGACGGCTCGAAGGACCTGATTGGCGATTGGGTCGAAAAGAAGTGCGGCAACTACAACACCAAGACCGGCAAATGCGGCTGATGCACGGCGGTTGATCTCGCTTGAAACAACGCGCGGGTGGCGGACCCTTTCTCGCCACCGCTGCCGGATGAGGGGCCCGGCGCGCAACGCCCCTCACCAGTTTCTCAGTCGTTTCGGCTTCCGGACCCCCTCATGCTTCGATCCGTCCCGATCTTTCGTCTGCTGGCTCTTGCGGCGATAGTCCTCAACTGCGGCCTGGCAATCGCCGGCCCCTATGAGGATGCGCTGAAGCGCTTTTCCGCCGACAGTTTTGGCGAAACGGAAATCGCCATCAAGGACATGGCCGCAAGTGGCGCCCAGGGTGCACTGCCCGCGCTGGAAGCCTTGCAGGCCGGTCGCCTCTCTGTGGCAGGCGATACGGTGTTCTACCTCGATGGAAATGGGCAGGCGACAGATGCGGCAACCGGTAGCCGCCTCGCAGGCATCCCCGCAGACGGCAAGGTGGTGCGCCTCAACAACCGGCTGCGCCGTGCGCTGGAAAACGCGCTCGGTGGCCTGACACTGTTTTCAAAGGACCCTGCCCGCCGGCTTCAGGCAGCCGAAGCCCTGTTCAAGTCGAAGGACACCAACGCGCTTCCGGGCCTCGAAAAGGCGATTTCCGCTGAACCGGTTCCGGCGGTGAAGAAAGCGCTGGTCGAGGCAGAGGCGGCGATCATGCTGGCGCGGCCGGCCAACACCGCTGAAGCGCTTGGCGCCATCCGCACCCTGCGCGAACGGGGTGATCAGGAGGCCTTGGCCCAGCTGAATGTGGCGGCAACCAGCCTTGCCGACCCCGCAGTCCGGTCGGCGGCCGAAGCCGCGGTTGCGGCCATCGCCCAGCGCCAGAAGCTGCTCTCGGTGGTCCAGAATGTCTGGTATGGCCTGTCCCTCGGCTCGGTGCTTTTGCTGGCGGCCATTGGCCTGTCCATCACCTTTGGCGTGATGGGCATCATCAACATGGCCCATGGCGAGATGGTGATGCTGGGGGCCTATGCGACTTTCCTCACACAGGAAATGTTCCGCGCCTATGCGCCCGGCTGGTTCGATTGGTCGCTTGCCGCCGCCATCCCCGTTGCCTTTCTGCTGGCAGCGGCGGTGGGTGTTGTCATCGAGCGCGGCATCATCCGTTTTCTCTACGGCCGCCCGCTCGAAACCTTGCTCGCAACCTTCGGCGTCAGCCTGATCCTCCAGCAGTCGATCCGCACGCTTTTCGGCCCCACCAACCGCGAGGTGACCGCTCCGGCCTTCATGTCCGGCAACTTCGACCTCTTCGGCCTCTCCATCGCCTATGGCCGGATGTGGATCATCGTCTTCACGCTGGCGGTCTTTGCCTTCCTGCTCTTTCTTCTGAAGGCAACGCCGCTTGGATTGCGGATGCGCGCGGTCACGCAGAACCGGCGCATGGCCGCCTCGATGGGCATCCGCACGGCCTTTGTCGACAGCGCCACCTTTGCGCTAGGCTCCGGCATCGCCGGGGTGGCGGGCGTGGCACTGAGCCAGATCGATAATGTGTCGCCCAACCTTGGCCAGAGCTACATCATCGACAGCTTCATGGTGGTGGTGTTCGGCGGTGTCGGAAATCTCTGGGGCACGTTGGTGTCGGCCTTTGCACTCGGCATCGGCAATAAGTTCCTTGAGCCCGTTGCCGGCGCGGTCCTCGCCAAGATCGCCATTCTCGTCTGCCTCATCCTCTTCATTCAGAAGCGTCCGTCCGGGCTGTTCGCCCTCAAGGGCCGGGCGGTGGAACAATGATCATACAAGCGCTTCTCGCCCAGCTCGACCGCACAGGCCGGATCTTCATTGCCGTTCTGCTTGGTGCTTTGGTGCTGGTGCCGCTGGCCAATTTCGCACTGCCCGAGAGCTCGGCCTTCCATGTGCCAACCCATATCGTGGCGCTGACGGGCAAGTACCTCTGCTATGCCGTGCTGGCGCTTTCGCTTGATCTCGTCTGGGGCTACTGCGGTATTCTTTCGCTCGGTCATGGGGCCTTTTTCGCCCTCGGCGGCTATGCGATGGGCATGTATCTGATGCGCCAGATCGGCCCGCGCGGAGTCTATGGAAATCCGGTCCTGCCGGATTTCATGGTGTTCCTGAACTACAAGGAGCTGCCCTGGTTCTGGTACGGCTTCGACATGTTCCCCTTCGCAATCGCGATGGCGGTGCTTGTGCCGGGGCTGCTCGCTTTCGTCTTTGGCTGGCTCGCCTTTCGCTCGCGCGTAACAGGCGTCTATCTCTCCATCATCACCCAGGCGATGACCTATGCGCTGCTGCTGGCCTTTTTCCGCAATGACATGGGCTTTGGCGGCAACAACGGCCTGACCGACTTCAAGGACCTTCTCGGCTTCAACATCCAGGCCCAGGGCACGCGCGTTGTGCTCTACATGCTCTCTGTCCTGCTGCTGCTCGCAGCCTTCCTGCTGGGGCGGTATGTCGTCACCTCCACCTACGGCAAGGTGTTGGTCGCAATCCGCGATGCCGAAAGCCGGACACGCTTCATCGGCTATCGCGTGGAGCATTACAAACTGCTCGTCTTCACGCTGTCTGCCATGCTGGCGGGGCTGGCGGGCGCACTTTATGTGCCGCAGGTCGGCATCATCAACCCTTCGGAATTCGCGCCCACCAATTCCATAGAGGCAGTGATCTGGGTCGCGGTCGGCGGGCGTGGCACGCTGACCGGCGCGGCGCTCGGCGCAGTGCTCGTCAACGGCTTCAAGTCCATGTTCACCACCGGCGCGCTGGCGCCTTACTGGCTCTTCGCGCTGGGCGGGTTGTTCATTCTGGTCACACTCGTCCTGCCGAAGGGCATCCTCGGCGCCTTGTCGGGGATCGGCAAGGGTTGGCAGTGGCGGGCTCTGGAGAGCGCCAGACACGAAGATACCGGCGACCTGACAACGGCTTCACCCGATCCCGCCCCGCAGGGGCAGGGCAATGCAACGAGGGCAGCAGCATGAACCAGATCATTGCAGGCGCCGAGGGGACGAAAGAGGCCGATGTCACCGGCGCGCTCCTCTATCTCGACGGCGTGGAGAAGACCTTCGACGGCTACAAGGCCCTGCGCGGCCTCTCGCTCTACCTCGAACCCGGCGAGATGCGTGCCATCATCGGCCCCAACGGCGCTGGCAAGACAACGATGATGGACGTGATCACCGGCAAGACGCGACCGGATGTCGGCGATGTCGTCTTTGAAAAGCACACCGACCTGACCAAACTGGACGAGACCGATATCGTGGACCTCGGCATCGGCCGGAAGTTTCAGAAGCCGACGGTCTTTGAGAGCCACACGTTGGAGGACAACATCCGCTTGGCGCTCAAGGGCCCGCGCGATCCGTTCTCGGCGCTGTTTGGTGCGCGCAACCGCATTTCCCGCGACCGGATTGAGGCCATCCTCGAACGCGTCCGACTCCAGGAGTTCCGCCACAAACTCGGCGGCGACCTCAGTCATGGCCAGAAGCAGTGGCTGGAAATCGGCATGCTGCTGGCGCAGGATCCAAAGCTGCTGCTGGTGGATGAGCCCGTGGCCGGCATGACGGATGCCGAAACCGAAACCACAGCCGAACTCCTCACCGAAATCAACCGCGACCGTTCGGTCGTTGTCGTCGAGCACGACATGAGCTTCGTCCGCGCGCTCGATGTGAAGGTGACGGTGCTGCATGAGGGGGCGGTTCTGGCGGAAGGAACGCTTGATGCCGTCTCGAACAACGAACGCGTCATCGAAGTCTATCTGGGACGATAAGCATGCTGAACGTTGACCGTCTGACCCTTCATTATGGCGCGGCTCAGGCCTTGCGCGGCGTCAGCTTCGATGCGGAGCAGGGGCAGATCACCTGTGTGCTGGGTCGTAACGGCGTGGGCAAGACCTCGCTGCTGCGCTGCATTGCCGGTCAGCAGCCGGCGAGCGGCGGTGCCATCCAGCTTGGCGGGAAGAAACTGGGCATGATGCGGCCCGACCAGCGCGCCCGCGCCGGTATCGCTATTGTGCCGCAGGGGCGCGAGATTTTCCCGCTGCTCACCGTGCGGGAGAACCTTGAAACCGGCTTTGCCGCCATTCCGCGCCGCGACCGGCAGGTTTCCAGCGAAATCTATGATCTCTTCCCGGTGCTGAAGGACATGCTGCACCGGCGCGGCGGCGACCTCTCCGGTGGCCAGCAGCAGCAGCTTGCCATTGCCCGCGCCCTCGTGATGCGCCCGAAACTGCTGATGCTGGATGAACCGACCGAAGGCATCCAGCCCTCGATCATCAAGCAGATTGGCGAGGCGCTGAAATACCTGCGCAGCAAGGGCGAAATGGCCATCGTGCTGGTCGAGCAATATCTCGATTTTGCGCTTGACCTTGGCGACAGTTTCATCGTCATGGATCGCGGACAAGCCGTGCTCTCCGGCCCGCGCGGAAGCATTTGCGACAAGGACATCCGGCGTGCCGTGGCAATCTGAACATGCTTGAAGCTGCCGTCAGACCGGGCCCCGCCACCTGTCCGATCGAGGCCAATCGCACACTGGCGCATCTGGCGGTGTCGGCGCGGCTGGTGGCCGGGGAAACGCGCCTTGGCGGTTTGCGCGAGGGCGGCGGCTATCGCATCAAGTTTCCAGCCCCCGCGCGTGGGCTCGAAGCCGTGCTGGTCAACACCGGCGGCGGACTTCTCGGCGGCGACCGGCTTTCGCTTGACGTGACGGCAGAGGCGGGAGCCGACCTGATGTTGACCACCCAGTCCGCGGAGAAGGTCTATCGTGCTGTGGCCGCACCGGCGGAAATCGAGCTGACCCTGAAGGCGGAAACAGGGGCGCGTCTCCATTGGTTGCCACAGGAATCGATCCTGTTTTCCGGCGCGCGACTTCAACGGCAGATCGAGGCGGATGTTGCCGGCGATGCGGAGTTGCTCATTGTCGAATCCGCCGTGTTCGGTCGCATCGCCATGGGCGAGGTGCCGGGCATTGGCGCGCTGGCTGACCGTTGGCGCATTCGGCGCGACGGGCGGCTTGCTTTTGCCGATGATCTCAAACTCGATGGTCAGATCGCGCAATTGCTGGACCGCCCGGCCCTGGGCGGCGGCGCGCGGGCCACGGCGAGCCTTGTGCTCATGGCGCCGGATGCTGAAGCGCGGCTCGAAGCAGCCCGCGCAACGATGGAGACCATGGGCGTTGCGGCGGGCGCCAGCGCCTGGGATGGCAAACTCGTCATCAGGATGCTTGCGGTCGATCCCGCGCCGATGCGACAGTGCCTGGCACGTTTGATCGCCGGCCTTTCGGGCCGGCCTCTGCCCCGTTTCTGGTGAGGATGGCATGAACCTGACCCCCCGCGAAAAAGACAAGCTGCTGGTGGCGATGGCCGCCATCGTCGCGCGCAAAAGACTTGAACGCGGCGTGAAACTGAACCATCCCGAAGCGGTGGCGCTGATCACCGACTTCGTGGTGGAAGGAGCCCGCGACGGCAAATCCGTCGCCGATCTGATGGAAGGCGGCGCCCATGTCATCACCCGTGACCAGGTGATGGCAGGGATCGCCGAGATGATCCACGACGTGCAGGTGGAAGCGACGTTCCCCGACGGGACCAAGCTCGTCACCGTGCACAACCCGATAAGGTGAGAGCGATGAAGAAGCTGTTTGTGATGGCTGCAATGACAATTGCCACCCCCGCCCTGGCCCATTCGGGTGGTGATCACATCCATTCCATCGGCGCGGGGTTGGCGCATCCTCTCTCGGGCGCGGATCATATCGCGGCGATGGTGCTGGTCGGCATCTGGGCGGGCCTGGTGGGCGGTGCGCGGTTGTGGGTCTGGCCTGCCACCTTCGTCGGCGCGATGATCCTCGGCGGCATCCTTGGCGCATCGGGCATCGCTGTTCCGTGGGTCGAGACGGCCATTGCCGTATCGGTGCTCGCCCTCGGCATCGCCGTGGCGGGCGTGGTGCGGCTTCCCATCGGCATTGGTGCTGTGTTGATTGCGCTGTTCGGCGCGGCGCATGGCTTCGCGCATGGGCAGGAGGCCTCGGACACCTCCTTCGCGCTTTATGCGCTCGGCTTTGTCGCCGCCACCGCGGCGCTGCATGCTCTCGGCGTCTATGGCGTGCGCTTCATGGGCACCATGGTTTCGCGCCTGCTCGGGGCGGCGGGTGTGGTCGCAGGCCTCGCGATGGTGCTGGCATGATCCCCGGTGAGATCATCACGGCCAAGGGGGACATCACCCTGAATGCAGGCGCAAAGGCGATTGAACTCAAGGTTGCCAACACCGGCGACCGGCCCATTCAGGTTGGCAGCCACTACCATTTCTTCGAGACGAACCCGGCGCTGGCGTTCGACCGTGACGCCGCGCGGGGGATGCGGCTCGACATCGCGGCGGGCACGGCGGTGCGCTTCGAGCCGGGGCAGAGCCGTAACGTGCGACTTGTGCCGTTCGGCGGAAAGCGCAAGGTCTATGGCTTCCGCGCCGATGTGATGGGAAAACTTTGAGATGGCCCGACGTTCCGACAATGGCCTGCCGCCGGCCAAACTTTCCCGCAAGGCCTATGCCGGCATGTATGGCCCGACCACGGGCGACAAGATCCGCCTTGCCGATACCGATCTTCTGATCGAGATCGAGAAGGATTTCACCACCTACGGAGAGGAGGTGAAGTTCGGCGGCGGCAAGGTGATCCGCGACGGGATGGGCCAGAGCCAGATCAGCAACGCCAAGGGGGCGATGGATACGGTGATCACCAATGCGGTGATCCTCGACCATTGGGGCATCGTCAAAGCCGATGTGGGCCTCAAGGCCGGGCGCATCGCCGCCATCGGCAAGGCCGGCAACCCGGATACGCAGGAAGGCGTCGATATCATCATCGGGCCGGGCACCGAGATCATCGCCGGCGAGGGGCGCATCCTCACCGCCGGCGGGTTCGATACGCACATTCATTTCATCTGCCCGCAGCAGATCGAGGAAGCGCTGATGAGCGGCGTCACCTCGATGCTCGGCGGCGGCACCGGCCCTGCGCATGGCACGCTGGCGACGACCTGCACGCCGGGGCCGTGGCACATCGCCCGCATGATCGAGGCGACCGATGGCTTTCCGATGAACCTCGGCTTTGCCGGCAAGGGCAATGCCTCGCGCCCCGATGCGCTGGTCGAGATGATCGAGGCCGGCGCCTGTGCGATGAAGCTGCATGAGGATTGGGGCACGACGCCTGCGGCCATCGACAACTGCCTCTCGGTGGCTGATGACCATGACGTGCAGGTGATGATCCATTCGGACACGCTGAACGAAAGCGGGTTCGTAGAAGATACCATCGCCGCCTTCAAGGGGCGCACCATCCACGCTTTCCACACCGAGGGCGCGGGCGGCGGCCACGCACCGGACATCATGCGCGTCGCCGGTCTTGAAAACGTGCTGCCGTCCTCGACCAATCCGACGCGGCCGTTCACGGTGAACACCATCGACGAGCATCTCGACATGCTGATGGTGTGCCACCACCTCGACAGCCGCATTCCGGAAGATCTGGCTTTTGCCGAAAGCCGCATTCGCAAGGAGACGATCGCAGCCGAGGATATTCTCCACGATCTCGGCGCGCTCTCGATGATGAGTTCCGACAGTCAGGCGATGGGCCGGGTCGGCGAGGTCATCATCCGCACCTGGCAGACCGCGCACAAGATGAAGCAGCAGCGGGGTTCGCTGCCGGAGGACAAGGCAGGCAACGATAATTTCCGCGCCAAGCGCTATGTCGCGAAATACACCATCAACCCCGCGATTGCCCATGGTGTTTCGCGCCACATCGGCTCGGTGGAAAAAGGAAAGCTCGCCGATCTTGTGCTGTGGAGCCCGGCGTTCTTCGGCGTGAAGCCCGATTTCGTCATCAAGGGCGGGATGATCGCCGCCGCCCCGATGGGCGACCCCAACGCCTCGATTCCGACGCCACAACCAGTGCATTACCGCCCGATGTTCGGCGCCTATGGCGGCGCGGTGGGCGCCACCTGCCTCACCTTCGTCTCGCAGGCTGCAATCGCCGGCAAGATCGGCAAGCGGCTCAATGTCGGCAAGTCGATGGTGGCGGTCGAAAACACCCGTACCATCGGCAAGAAAGACATGATCCACAACGGCGCGACGCCGGATATCCGCATCGATCCGGAAACCTATGAGGTGCGCGCGGATGGCGAATTGCTGACCTGCCAGCCGGCGACAGAATTGCCCATGGCGCAACGGTATTTCCTGTTTTGACAGGCAGCGCCATGCTCAACGTCCGCGCCATCGCCGATACCGGCCCCACCCCTTATGACGTCATTGTGCTCAACCACGATGAGCGGCATCTGCGCCGACGTCTGCTGAAAACCGCCCATGACGAGGAAGTGCTGGTCGATCTGCCGCAGGCGGTACGCCTCAGGCATGGCCAGCGGCTGGTGCTGGAGGATGGACGGCATCTCGAAATCATCGCTGGCGAGGAGCCGGTCTACGAAATTACAGCGAAGGATGCGGCAACGCTCGCCCGTATCGCCTGGCACGTCGGCAACCGCCATGCGCGCGCGGAAATCGCCAATGGCGCGATTGTCATCGCGGCGGATCATGTCTTGAAGGATATGCTGGAAGGCCTCGGCGCCCGCGTGCGGCCAACGGACCTTCCCTTCGAGCCGGACCCGCCGATCCTGCATGGCGTACCGCATCATCACGCCCATGATTGAAGAGCCCGCCGATTCCGCGCGTCAGCAGTTGCTGTTGCTGACGTGGTTTTCGCCGGCCTTTCCCATCGGCGGATTTGCCTTTTCGCATGGGCTGGAATGGGCGCAAGAATGTGGAGCGGTCGAAGAACGCGCTGCGCTGAAACAATGGCTGCTCGATCTTGCAGAGCATGGCTCGGCGCGGTCCGATGCGATCCTGCTGGCGGAAGCGTGGCGCCGCCGACGTGACGAGGATATTGCCGCGCTGATCGATTTCGCCGCCGCGCTTCAGCCCTCGCGCGAGCGCTACCTTGAGGCGACCGTCCAGGGGCAGGCCTTCATGAAGATGGTGTCTGCGGTCTATGGCGCGCTCCCCCAGTCTCTGCAGGAATTTGACCGCATCACACTGCCCGTCGCGGTGGGGCTTTGCGGGGCGGCGCATGGCGCTGCGCTGGTCCCGCTCCTCACCGGCTATCTCGGCGGATTCATCGCCAATCTGTGTTCCGCCGCCGTGCGCCTTGGCATCGTTGGCCAGACCGATGGTCAACGCGTCATCGCTGCGCTGCATCCGGCGGTGATGCGCCTTGCCGCCGAAGCAGCACACCTGACGCTCGATGATCTCGGCAGCGCAGCGCTGCGTTCCGATCTCTTTTCGCTCCAGCATGAAACCCAGTATTCGAGGCTTTTCCGCTCATGACCAACGGTCCTCTCATCATCGGCATTGGCGGCCCTGTCGGCTCAGGCAAAACCGCGCTGATGGAGGCGCTCTGCAAGCGCTTCCGTGATACCTTTGACCTCTGCGCGATCACCAATGACATCTACACCAAGGAAGATGCGCGTCTTCTGTTGGTGGCCGATGCGCTGCCGGAGGAGCGGATCATGGGGGTGGAAACCGGCGGTTGTCCGCACACGGCGATCCGGGAGGATTGTTCGATCAATCTCGCGGCGATTGCCCAAATGCGGCGCAGGTTTCCCAACCTCGATCTGATCCTGCTCGAATCGGGTGGCGACAACCTTGCCGCAACGTTCTCTCCGGAACTCGTGGACTTCACCATCCATGTCATCGATGTCGCGGGGGGAGAGAAAATCCCGCGCAAGGGCGGGCCGGGCATTACGAAATCCGATCTTCTGGTCATCAACAAGACCGACCTTGCGCCATTGGTCGGCGCCGATCTTGCGATCATGGAGGCGGATACGAAAAAACAGCGTCCGGCAAAGCCCTATGTGATGGCATCCATCCGGCATGGGCAGGGCGTGAACGAGATTGTGACCCTGATTGAAGCGCAGACCGGATTGCGACGCAGCGCCTGAACGCTAGGATGGTCAAGGACCACCAGCACGGAAATGGAAAGCGCGAATGTCCAGGACGATTTTTGTTCTCAATGGCCCCAATCTCAACATGCTCGGCGTGCGCGAGCCGGACATCTATGGTCATGAAACTTTGGCCGATGTTAAGGCGCGTTGCGAGAAGCGCGCCGCCGCACTCGGCTGCACGGTCGATTTCCGCCAGAGCAATTTCGAAGGCGTTCTGGTGGAAGCCTGCCATGAGGCGCGCGACAAGGCTGCCGCCATTGTCATCAATCCTGCTGCGCTGACCTTCTATTCCATCGCCCTTCTCGATGCATTGAAGATGTTCAATGGCCCGAAGGCCGAGGTGCATATCTCGAACGTCCACCAGCGCGAGGAAATCTACCATCACTCGCTCATCTCCAGGACGGCGCATGTCGTGATCTGTGGCGCAGGCACGCTCGGCTACGAACTTGGCATCGAGGCGGTGGTGGCGCGACTGCCGGCGGGGTGACGGCGCCGTCAGTCGGCTGCAAAGCGCCAGTGCAAGGTCTCGCCCGGGGCGATCTCCTGCGGCGTTGCCTGCAACTGGAGCGCAAGACCGCGCATGATCCGTTGATCCGGAATAGCGCTGGCCTCGGCAAGGTCCGCCCGCACGATGAGATCGATCAGCGAACGATCCACGGCTGCGATCTCCACGGTCGCCTGCGAGCAGGCATCCGCGCCGAATGCGATGATCAAGCTTTCGACGATGGCCAGCCCCAGAGGAATCGCCCGGTCCACCTCAAGCCCCGCTGCCACATCCACCCGGGTCGTAACCTCCTGGGTCGGGCGACGCAGGATGGTGGACAGGCTGCCGACGACCTCCTCGACGAACGGACTCAGCGCGACGGGACGCATCCCTTCGTCCGTCAGCGCCATGCGATAGGCAACGGCCAGTACGAGGACACGCGCTTCAGTGCCGGCAATGTCTCGGCGCTTCTCCGCGCTGGTAGCGGAGCGTTGTGACAAGGCGAGATAGCTGCGGATGACCTGAAGGCTGTTCTTTACCCGGTGGTGCAGTTCCCGCATCAGGAACTGGTTGTGATCCAGCGCATGTCTGAGGTCATCCTCACGCCGGTTGGTTTGATGCACCATCTGGTTGAATGCGTCGACCATGGTGCGCAGTTCCATGGGCATATCGTCGCCCACCGGCGCCAGATGTTCGCTTTGCGGATCCTCGATCCTCGACCGCGCGGCGCCCTTGAGACCCATGATCCAGCGCAGCACATCGCGTTTGAGGCCGGTGACATAGGCAGCCAAAAGCATGAAAGCGACGATGATCGGGGCGACCGTCATGATGACATACTGCCGCCAGGCTTCATCCGTGCGATGCGTCGAAAGGCGGGTGGCAACTGCGAAGGGCGTTCCGGCAACCGGCATCATCGCAAACTCGGCCTTGGAGCCACTTCGGTCGAGCCCCGAAAAGCGGCTGTAGCCCGTCAGAACCGGCGGATCAGCGGGAAGCCAGTCCTCGCCCGAATCCGGCAGTGCGCGCCTTGCGATCATCGCCCCATCCCGGTGGATCAGGGCGAATTCGGCCTCCCCGGGCCGCGGACTGTCAAAGATAGTCTCAATTGCATCACCGTCCGCCAGCAGCAGGGCGGTGCCTCCGGGACCGTGCTTTGCAGGAACGGACAGACGAATGAGGACCAGGGGACGTCCGTTCCAGATCAGGGTCTCGTAGTTCGGGACGGCGCCCTCCGGCTTGGTGAGCGGTGCAGCCGAAGCAACGCCCGTTTCCAGCGCGGCAATCCGTTCGAGATCCTGCTGGGTAAGCGATGGCTCCGTGCTGCCGAGGCAGATCCGCCCATCGGGAAGCGTGGCCAAGGCTGCGCGGTAATCGGAATTGGCCAGGATAGCCGCCATGATGGACGCCGAGCAGGTCGCATTGTCCTGCCGGCCGGCCGCAAGGGTGGCGTAAGTCGCAAGCAGCGTCCTCGCGCCACCGTTCAGCCAGATCGCTGAACGGACTGCAAAACTGCTGGTAAGCTGCTTGCGCCCGTTTTCGATCAGGGCGATGTTCTGCCGGTATTGGCTGTTGGCGACCAACAGCGTTGCAAGCAGAATGGGTGCGATCACCAGCGTGATCATCACCAGGAGCCTGGCCAGCAGGCCGGACTGATTGAAAAAGCGCTTCATCGCGAAAACGATGCTGCCGCTCCGCCCTGCCGGATCACGGCCTCAGTATGTTTGTCTCCCCCGAAATCACCGGATCCGACAATGCCAAGCAGGTCCGCCAGCCGGTTCCGGGCCCGGTTGACCCGGCTTTTGACTGTTCCGAGCGCAACGCCGCACACCTCGGCGGCCTCTTCATAGGAGAGCCCTGAAGCGCCGACCAGAATCAAGACCTCTCGCTGGTCTTCCGGCAATTGTGCCAGGGCCTTGCGGAAGTCGGCCAGATCGACCGCGCTGTTCTGGTCACCCGGGACGCTCATCCGCTCGGAGTAGGCACCGTCGACATCCTGCACTTCGCGGCCACGGCGGCGATAGAGAGAGAAGTAGGTGTTGCGCAGGATGACGAAGAGCCAGGCGCGCAGATTCGTCCCCTGGCGGAAGCTCGCCGCAGCCCCCCAGGCCTTCAGCAGCGTATCCTGAACAAGATCATCCGCCGTCTGCGAGGACCCGGACAACGTGGTGGCGAAGGCCCGCAGGGGCGGGATCTCCTTCACGAGCATTTGTCGAAAGCTTGGCGCCGAGGCCTCAGGGCTGGTCACTGGCCTGCTCCTTGGCTTCAAGTTCGGCGAGCAGGACAAGGAATTGGTCCGGTACGGGGGCGGAAAGCAGATCATCGAAATGCTGCTTGAGCATGTCACCAAGCCTGTCCTGCACCGTCGCGTCGAGCGCTGGCGTATCGGAAGCAGCATTTGAAACCGGCCCTTTGGTCGGAGGTTTTTTTGGTGTCATCTTAAACAGTCCCAGAAGACGGGATTAACATGGGCGGACAGCCCCCCAGCTAACTAACGGCAGAGTCCTGATATGGTTCCGTATAATTTTTTAAAAAATGCCTTGTCAAAAGGCGGGAACTCTACACGTATGTGAGTACGGGAGATCCTAGAAATTGGGGCCCGGAAGGAATGAAAAATGTCAATTGCCCGTGATATTGCCCCCCAGCTCCCTTATCTCCGGCGCTTTGCCCGTGCACTCAGCGGATCCCAGGCCAGCGGCGACGCCTATGTGGTTGCAACCCTTGAGGTGATTGTCGAAGATCCCTCGACCTTCCCACGGAATTTGCCATCGCGGCAAGCGCTCTATCAGGTATTCCTCAAGCTCTGGTCGTCATCGACCGGGCCGGCCCGCGATGCCGGCATCGACCATGCCGCCGATCGCAATCTCGAAGCACTGCCCCCGCTGTCACGGCAGACCTTTCTGCTCCGGACGGTCGAGGAGTTCGGTACCGACGAGGTTGCCGCGATCCTGAACCTGCCGCGCACCAAGGTGCTTGAACTCCTCGAACAGGCAGGGCGCGAGATTGCTGCGCAAGTTGCGACCGAAGTTCTGATCATCGAGGATGAACCCATCATCGCGCTCGACATCGAGGGCATGGTGCAGGATCTCGGCCACGAGGTGACCGGCATCGCCCGCACGCACAAGGAAGCGCTGAAGCTGGTAGGTGAACGCAAACCAGGGCTTGTGCTGGCCGATATCCAGCTTGCCGATGGCAGTTCCGGACTTGAAGCCGTGAATGAGATTCTTGGCAGCGTGAATGTGCCGGTGATTTTCATCACGGCTTATCCGGAGCGCCTGCTGACCGGAGACCGGCCCGAGCCTGCCTTCCTGATCACCAAGCCCTTCCAGACAGACACGGTGAAGGCGGCCATCAGCCAGGCACTGTTCTTCGACCGCAAGGCTGGCAACGCCGCCTGATTCCGCCTGCGACAGCCCAAGAAAACGCGCTCAGGAAAGCACGCAGAAAAAACCTCGCTCCGGCATCCGGAGCGAGGTTTTTTATTTGGCAGCAGATGCTCAGGCCGCGTGGTCCGGCTGATCGGTCTTGGGCGCCTCGGCCGGGGCCTTCGGTGTATGCAGCGCCTTGATCTTTTCGCGTGCGGTCTGGAAGATCACATAGAGGCCGGGGATAACGAAGATACCGACGATCGACGACATCAACATGCCGCCGAACACCGAGGTGCCGACCGCTCTCTGCGTCGCTGCGCCCGCACCCGCCGATTTGACCAGCGGCAACAGGCCAAGAATGAAGGCAAAGGACGTCATCATCACGGCGCGGAACCTGAGATGGGCGCCGCCCAGTGCCGCATCAACGATGCTTTTGCCCTGAGCACGTTCATCCATGGCGAACTCGACGATCAGGATCGCGTTCTTCGCTGCCATCGCGATGAGAATGACGATGCCGATCTGCGCATAGACGTTGTTGTCGAGCCCGGAGACCTTCAGCGACAACATGGCGCCGAAGAGACCCGTTATGACCGACAGGAGCACGCCGACCGGAATGGCCCAGCTCTCATACAGCGCCACGAGGAACAGATAGGCGAAGATGATCGCAAGGATCAGGATCGGACCCGTTTGCCCCGCAGCACGCAGTTCCTGGAAGGCCGTGCCGGTCCACTGGAGCTGATAGCCGCTGGGCAGCGATTTGCTGGCCACCTCCTGCATCGCCGTCATGGCTTCACCGGACGAGTGCCCCGGTGCAGGTCCGCCGTTGATCATCACGCCGCGCAGGTTGTTGTAGCGCGTTACAAAGGCCGGAGCCGTCACCAGCTTGATATCCATGACGCTGGTCAGCGGTACGAGACTGCCATTGCTACTTGGTAGGCGGATGCGGTTGACATCCGTCAACGCCATGCGCGAGTTGGCCTCGGCCTGAACATTCACCTGCCAGGTTCGCCCGAACAGGTTGAAGTCATTGACATAGGCGCCACCCAGCAACGTTCCCATCGTGGAATAGAGCGCGCTGATGTCGATCCCGAGGGCCTGCGCCTTGTCCCGGTCGATCGTCACCTTGAACTGCGGCGTGGCCGCGCTGAACGTGGTGTAGACCGCTTGGAGGCGTGGATCCTGATTGGCATTGGCCAGAAGGCCCCGCGTCACCGCGGCGAGCGTCACCGGATCGGTACCATCAAGACTGATGACGAAGGCCTGGAAGCCGTCGCCCGTGCCCAACCCCATGATCGGCGGCAGGTTGAAGACGATCGACATTGAATCGGTTCGTTGCGCCAGCTGGCTGCTGATGGCGGGAATGACCTTGAAGGCCGACATCGAGGGATCTTTCCGTTCCTCGAAGGGCTTGAGGGTGGCCACGAAGAACGCCCGGTTGGACAGGATCACGCCATCGATGAGCGAGAAGCCGTCGACAATGAAGACATCCTGAACTGCCTTGTTGCCCTGGATGGTCTTCAGGACCTGCTCTGAAACCTTGCTCGTCCGTTCGAGCGCGGCGTCGGCCGGCAACTGGATTTCGCCCATGAAAGCGCCCTGGTCATCAGACGGCAGGAAGCCCGACGGCACGATTTTGGCGAGCCATCCCGTGCCGAAGGCAAAACCGCAGATCAGGATCGCGGCCATGATCGCCTTCCGCGTCAGCGGGCCGACAAGGGCCATATATCCCTTGCCGAGACCTTCGACGCCGACGTTGAACAGGCGGAACAGCCCCTTTGGCGGGCCCTTATGCTTGAGGATGATCGAACACAGCGCCGGCGTAAGCGTCAGCGCATTCAGCGCCGACAGCAGCATCGAACCGGACACAGCGACCGCGAACTGCTTGTAGAGCTGGCCTGTGATGCCGGGAATGAAGGCCGTCGGCACGAACACCGAGAGCAGCACGAGCGTGATGGCGATGATCGGCGCCGTGATCTCCTTCATGGCGTGTTCGGTCGCATCCGCCGGTGAAATCCCCGGCTCGGTTTCGAGTTTGTGCTCGACCGCTTCCACAACGACGATCGCATCGTCCACCACGATGCCGATGGCAAGCACCAGCGCGAGCAGCGAGATGGTGTTGAGCGAAAATCCGAGCCCCGCCATGATGGCGAAGGTGCCGACGAGCGCGACCGGAATCGCAAGGATGGGAACCAGCGCCGCCCGGAAGCTGCCGAGGAAGATCAGCACGACAAGCGCCACGAGGATGAAGGCCTCGATCAGCGTGTGAATCACGCTTTCCATCATCTTCTCGACGAAATAGGTCGAGTCGTATGTAATCTTGACCTTGACCCCTTCGGGAACGCGCTTCTCGATGTCCTCGACGACCTTCTTCACCTGTTCGGCGGTGGCAATCGCGTTCGCGCCCGGCGCCTGATAGATACCGATACCGGCGGATGCCTTGCCGTTGAAGTTGATCTGTGCGTCCTCGTTCTTGGCGCCGAGTTCGACCTTCGCCACGTCCTTGACCAGGACCTTCGCACCACCCGGATCCGCGCGAACAACGATGTTCTCAAACTCCTCAACAGATTTGAGACGCCCGTCGGTCGTCAGGTTGATCTGGAAACTGGTGCCCGGAATCGCCGGATTGGCGCCGATCCGACCGATCGCGGCCTGTACGTTCTGCGATTTGATCGCACTGACCACATCCAGCGGTGAAAGCCCCAGACTGGACAGTCGGTCGACATTCACCCAGATTCGCATCGAATAATCGCGCGCACCGAAGGCATAGGCCTGGCCGACGCCAGGAACGCGCGCGAGGGGATCGACGAGGTTCAGCTTGGTGTAGTTCGACAGGAAAAGCGCATCGCGCGACCCGTCCGGCGAGTAGATCGCGATCACCTGCAGCAGGCTGGATGATCGCTTCATGACCGTCACGCCGAGGGTCTGAACTTCCTGTGGCAACGACGCAATGATCTGGTTGACGCGATTGGACACGTTGACCGTATTCATGTCGGGGTTGGAGCCCACCTCGAAGCTGACGGTCAGCGTGTAGGTTCCGTCCGATCCCGACGTCGACTGCATGTAGATCATGTTGTCGACGCCGTTGATCGACGGTTCGATGACCTGGGCAACCGATTGTTCCAGCGTGGCAGCATCCGCGCCCGGGAAAACAGCCGACACCTGCACCTGCGGCGGCACGATATCAGGGAACTGCGCAACGGGGAGCGCCCTGTAGGCCATGAGGCCCGCGATGGTAATGATCAGCGAGATGACAATCGCCATCCGCGGACGTTTGATGAAGACCGAGGAAATCATGGCTTACTTACCCGCCTGAGCCTTCTGGGCATTGACCTTCATGCCGTTCCGGACGCGCTGCATCCCCTGCACGATGACGTTCTCGCCCTCCTTCAGGCCGTCGGTGACGACGGCAAGACCATCGCGGCTCTGCCCCAGCTTGACGTAGCGGGTGGCAACCTTCTGCTCGCCATCGACCACCATGACGAACGTCCCTGTCTGATCTGCCGCAATTGAATCCTGCGACACCACCAGCTGCGGTGCCTCGGGCGCCTGCTCGATCAGGACGCGGACCGTCTGGTCATGAACGAGCGTCCGGTCCGGATTGTCGAACACCGCGCGAATGACCTGGCTGTCCGTCTTGGGGTCGATGACATTGTCGATGAAATCGATCGTGCCGGGCTTGTTGTAAATCGAGTTGTCGGCAAGCCTCAGCCGGACTTCCGGCGCCTTGGTATAGGCAGCTTTCCGGTAGTCGAGCATCTCGCGCTGGCTCACGGAGAACAGGGCGCGCACCTTGTCGTCGCGCACGATGGTCGTCAGGACCCCTGACGACGGGGAGACGATGTTGCCTTCGGTGATCGCCGTCCGCCCGATTCGTCCGGGGATCGGCGCCGTGATCTTGGTATAGCCGAGCGTGATATTGGAATTTTCGAGCGCGGCGGTGGCCATCAGGACCGAAGCATCGGCCTTGGCCAGATTCGCCTTGGTCAGATCATAGTTTGCGCGTGTGCCGGCTGCGGTCTTGAGCAGTTCCTCGGCGCGCTTGAAGCTGATATCGGCATTGAGCGCATCGGCTTTGGCGCTCTCGACTTGCGCCTTTTTCGAGTCGACATCGGCCTGGAACGGCGCGGGATCGATCTCGTAGAGCAACTGGCCAGGTTCAACGCGCTGCCCGTCTGTGAACTGCGGCTTCAGCAGAGTTCCGGTCACGCGGACCCGGACATCGACCCGCTCAATGGCGTTGATCTGCCCGACAAACTCGCTGACGCGCATGACTTCCCGCTTTTGGACCGGCGAGACGAGCACGACCGGTGCCTCTTGCGCGAAGGCAGGTCCGACGACGGACAGCACGAGAGGAACAACAAGATGGCGGCTGGATGGGAACTGCATTGTTGAAGGTACCCTGAGTCACAACGGTAAAATCGTAGGCTCTACGATGGAGCGGGCAGGGGGCGCCGGTCAATCCTTATATTCACTGGAGCTTCAAACATTCTCCGGGCATCCCGCGCGTTTTGGTTGGCGTGACAGGGAGTTGACAGCCTTTGGTCTGCAATGTCACGGCAACCCCATGCCAACGACACAAACAAACCGGACAGGGGCCTTCCGACTATGGTGTTAAAGATCCTGGCCCGCGCGGCACCTGCGGCCATAGCGACCTTGACAAGCACTGGATTGGGAATTCTGGCGCGGATCTATCTCGTGCCGGACATCCACGCTGTCTCCAACGTCATGACGCTGACAGTCGCACTGGTAGCGAGCCTTTTTTCCATCGTTCTGGGTCTGTTGATCTCGTCGAGCTACAACACGTTCAACAACTACCAGTCCGATTTCCAGAAATCCTTCTCCCAGCTCAGTCACATCGAATACATCGTCCGGCGCATGGTGCCGTATTCCGAGTCCGCCCATAAAAACGTGCTGGAGGTCGCCGCGCGCGTGAAAGCGCGCTACTGGCCGAATGGCCGGGGGGTCAAGCGCGGAGAGGTCAGTTACAACATGGTCCATGCCGATATCACAGCGCTTGTTGCGGTGCTGGAGACGATCATGGCTCTGCCGCAAAGCGACAAAAGCGAACTCGGGCGCGTCCGCGATCTGGCGGCCAGCTTCATCGAGTTGCAGTATTCCATTGTCCGGTCGCTGACCAATGTGATGCCGCTCTTTCTCCTGCTGGTGATATTCGGCTGGGCCTGCCTGCTCTTCCTGTTCTACGGTCTTCTGGGGTCTGATGTTCACTTGACATTGACCGTTGCCGCATTGGCATCCTTGGCGATCTCAAGCGCCTATTTCCTGATTTCCGAACTGACGGATCCATTCCGGGGGGTGTTTCAGGTGTCGAGCGAGGCGCTCGACATGCTGATCGAGGATTTGCAGCAGCAGACCGATTCCCAGTCGGACTGAGCTGCTGTCAGGCGGCGGGCGACGCGGCCCGCCGGATGTCCGCTCCGGCTTTCGCATATTCCGCGGCAAGGAAATCGATCAGTCCGCGAACCGAGGGCAGAAGCCCGCGCCGCGAGGGAAAGACCGCCTGGATCACGCCGGTCTGGGGCGCCCAGTTTTCAAGAATGTCGATCAGCGCGCCGCTTGCAATATGGGAATCGACCACCATCCCGGGCAACTGGACGATGCCGACGCCATCGAGCGCCGCATGGAGCAGTTGCGACAGGTCGTCGGTGATAAGGCGCGGCCTGTGTGGCACACGCGCCTCCGCACCCTCGGGGCCGAAGAGATGCCACACCGGCGTTCGCCCCGGCATGTCCAGCGACAGGCTTGGCAGTCCGGACAGATCGGCAGGCCTCAGCGGCAGGGCATGACCGGTGCAAAGGCCCGGCGCCGCCACCAGCCGCTGTGAACTGTCGCCGAGCTTGCGGACCACAAGATCGCTTTCCTCAAACGGCGGAAACCGGACACGCAGGGCAAGATCGATCCCTTCCGCAATCGGATCGACCCGACGGCTGGTCGAAAGAAGCTCCAGTGAAACCCGCGGATTGGCCGTCATGAAGCGCGCGATCATGGCGCCCACCTCGAAGCAGACGAGCGAGGGTGGCGCGCTGATGCGGATCAGCCCCTGCGGGCCCGATCGCGTCCGGTCGATCACTTCCTGCGCGGCTTCCGCCTCCAGCATCATCGCGCGGGCATGGGCGTAATACTCCTGCCCGATCTCGGTGACAGAGAACTTGCGGGTGGAGCGCTGGATCAGCCTCACACCAAGCTGCTTTTCCAGTTCGGAAATGCGGCGCGAAAGCCGCGACTTCGGCAGGTTGAGCGCCCTGGCCGCCGGCGCGAAGCCGCGATGGTCGACGACTTGCACGAAGAAATAGAGATCGTTCAGATCCTGCATCGCCCATCGTTCACATAATGGAACGATCCGATCAAGCTTTGCCATCTAATCAGACATCAGTCAGAGTGCTACCTCATCACCAACGCGAAACGGGAGGCGATCCTCCCATCCCGTGAAGGAGATAGTACCATGAGAGAGATTCTCAGCATTTATACCGCCCCCCGCGGCCACTGGGTCGGCGATGGTTTTCCGGTCCGCACGCTGCTCTCGCATCATGAACAGGGTGCCCACATCAGCCCCTTCATCATGCTCGACTATGCCGGCCCGGCGGATTTCGATCCGACCACCCGTCGGCGCGGCGTCGGCGCTCATCCCCACAAGGGCTTCGAGACCGTGACCATCGTCTATTCCGGTGAGGTCGAGCATCGCGACTCCACCGGTGCGGGTGGCATCATCGGCCCCGGGGACGTGCAGTGGATGACGGCGGCGAACGGTATCGTCCATGAGGAGTTCCATTCCCCGGCTTTCGCGGCCAAGGGTGGACCTTTCGAGATGGTGCAGCTTTGGGTGAACCTGCCTGCGAAGGACAAGTCCGCCCCTGCCGGCTACCAGAACATCCTCAACGCCGACATCCCCGATGTCGCGCTGCCGGATGGCGCGGGTTCGCTCCGCGTGATCGCGGGGGCTTACGGAACCGCAAAGGGACCGGCCCGCACCTTCACGCCGATCGACATCTGGGATGTCCGGCTGAAGAACGGCAAGCGCGTCGACCTCGATGTGCCGGAAGGCCACACCCTGTCGGTGATGGTGCTTGACGGTGTCGTCGAGATCAACGACGCGCAGATCGCCCGTACCGCCGAGACGGTCATCATGGGCCGGACAGGCGGTGGCATCACCCTTGAGGCGAACAGCGATGCCAAGCTGTTGATCCTCGCCGGTGAGCCGATCGACGAGCCAGTGGTCGCCTACGGTCCGTTCGTGATGAACACCGAGGCGGAAATCCGCGAGGCAATCGACGGGTTCAATGCCGGCAAGTTCGGGCGGATCGCTTCCTGATACCCGACCAACGGCGCGCCGTCCCTCAAAGGGGCGGCGCGCTGGCCTTCCAAGAAGAATCCGCCGTACAATCCGTCATTGTAGGAGATGCGCTCATGAGCTGGAACCCTTCGCTTGAACCGGGCTGCCCCGACGAGGTCGGCGTCGATGCCATCGAGACGCTGATCATTCCGCGTTCGCGCGATCTTGGCAGCTTTTCGGTGCGCCGCGCCCTGCCGGCGCCGAAGCGCCAGATGGTTGGCCCGTTCATCTTCTTCGATCAGGCCGGCCCCGCCGAATTCCTGACCGGACAGGGGGTTGATATCCGCCCCCATCCCCACATCGGCCTTGGCACGGTGACCTACCTTTATCGCGGCGAATTTGAACATCGCGACAGCCTCGGCTCGCGTCAGATGATCTATCCCGGCGAGTTGAACTGGATGGTCGCCGGGCGCGGCGTCACCCACTCGGAGCGCACCAGCGAGGCCACGCGGCAAAAGCCGCACAGCCTTTTCGGTATCCAGACCTGGATTGCGCTGCCCGAGGCGCAGGAGGACAGCCTTCCCACCTTTGAGCATCATGGCAAGGAAGCGCTGCCCCGTATCGAGGGCGATGGCGTCGACATGCGCCTGATCCTTGGCAACGCCTACGGCGAACGCGCACCCGCCCGGCTTTTTTCCGAAACGTTCTATGTCGATGCGATACTGAAGCCCGGCGCCCGCCTGCCACTGCCGGTGGAGCACGAGGACCGGGGCATCTATGTCGTGGAAGGGACGATCAGTGTTGCCGGCCAGAGCTTCGAGGCCGGGCGCATGATGATCTTCCGCCCGGGGGATGCGATTTCGGTGGCCGCCGGTGATCAGGGCGCCCGACTGATCCTGCTCGGTGGCGCCACCCTGAACGGACCACGCTACGTCTGGTGGAATTTCGTTTCTTCCAGCCGCGAGAAGATCGACGAGGCCAAGGAGCAATGGCGCCATGGCGCCTGGGGCAAGGGGCTTTTCGATCTTCCGCCCGACGACCGCAACGAATTCATCCCCCTGCCGTGATGGGCACGGCAGGGCTATCCAACGCCAACCGGAGGCACAGATGATGGACGTGACTGTAACCAAACAGACCATCGATGCCCGCCATGGCCGTTATGTGGTGCGGGTGCCAGGCTTCGAGGCGGAGGGGGAGCTTACCTTCACGACGCGTGGCCCGAAGGTGATCAGCGCCGATCATACCGGTGTGCCCGAGGCCCTCGGCGGACGCGGCATCGGGCGCGCGTTGATCGACGCCATGTTGGCGGACGCGCAGCAGAGCGGATTCAAGATCATTCCGCTCTGCTCCTACATCCGCGCGCAATACGCCAAGCACCCCGAATGGGCAGATCTGTTCACAACGGCGCCGGGGGAAAATCCGACCGGCTGAACGGACGCCCCGTTTCAGGCTTGACGTGTCGGATTTTTCCCATTCCGTTGCCGGATGCGATCATCGTGGCGGTATCGAAGGGAAAGGGGGCGGACTGTGGCGGGGCGGATTCTATGCCTCATCGCGATCCTGTTCGGTGCTGTCCCGGCCCTTGCGCAGAAGGATGGTGCGCGGAAGGATGTGGTCGTCGTCACCTCCTTCCCCAATTCGCTGAGTGAGACCTTTGCGCGGGTCTTCGAGGAGGAGACGCCGGGCTATCGTCTGCGCATTCTCAACCGCAAGACCACCGCTGCGCTCGCGCTGCTGGCCGAGGGCCGGGCCGAAGCGGATGTGTTCTGGGCATCGGCGCCGGATGCATTCGCGATCCTGAAGGCCGCGGGTTTGTTGCTGCCGATTCAGGCGCGGGCGGCGCCGGCGGGGGCCGAGATTGACGGCTATCCCCTGGATGATCCCGACGGTCTCTTTCGCGGCTTCAGCATTTCAGGTTACGGGATCATCTGGAATCGTCGACGCCTTGCGGATGCCGGCATCGAACCACCCGTCTCGATCCGCGAACTGGGGCAACCGAAATTCCGTGGCCTCATCGCGATGTCGGCGCCTTCACGCTCTGGCACCACGCATCTGATGGTCGAGAGCATCCTTCAGCGCTATGGCTGGCACGAGGGCTGGCGCCTCTGGCTGGCGATTGCCGGCAATCTTGCCAATGTCGCCGCACGCAGTTTTTCGGTTGCCTCCGGGGTTGCGCAGGGGCGCTATGCCATCGGCCTGTCGATTGATTTTCTCGGGCGCGGCGAAGGCAGCGCCGCCGAGGTTGGTGTGCGTTATCCGGCAGAAAGCATGATCCTCCCCGCTTCGATTGCGCTGCTGCGCACGGGAGCCAATCCGGAAGGTGGCGAGCGCTTTGCCCGTTTCGTCCTCGGGGCAAAGGGCCAGCGGCTGCTTGCCTCCCCGCACATCCGGCGCGACCCTGTGATGCCGGAGATTGCAGCCAGCCTGCCGCCGCCAGCCTGGCGGGAGCATGCACGCGACACTGCGGGAAGGCCCTTCGATGCCACCCTGTCCGGCCAGCGCTATGAACTGGTCAATCTGCTGTTCGATGAGTTGATCACCGACAACCTGGCCCGCATCCAGCAGTTCCGGGCCCAGCATGATCGGCTGATGGCGCAGGCCGGAGCGCGGGGCGACATTCAGGCGGAGCTTGCCCGCGCTGCCGATCTTGCCGCCACCCCGCCCGAGGTGGTCGACAGGCTGCAATCGCCGGGCGCGTTTCCGACGCTCCGGCGCATCCCGCGCGGCATTCCCCCGCCGCCTAAACAGGCCCGCTTCATCGAGACGATCCGCACCGCCGTGGATGAGCGCCTGCGCGCTGCCGAGGCGCAGTTGCAGCAGGTGAGCCGCCGGCTGGATGCCTTGCGCGCAGCGGAAACAGGTGCAGGCCGGTGATGGCAGGGCCACCACGGTTTGGCATCGGCGGGCGGCTGGGGCTCGCTTTCGGCCTTTCCGCCGTCCTGGCGATCCTTGCCTGCGTGATCGGCTGGCTGTCCTACGACCGTGTGGGCGATGCCGTTCGCGATGTTGCCCGCGTCAATCTTCCGTCAGCCAGTACTGCTGCGCAGATCGCGCAGGTCTCCGGGAGCATCATCGCGCTGATGCCACTGCTCTCACAGACGGGGACCGAAGCGGATCTCGAACAGCTCTCTGCCCAGATCAGCCAGCGGTTTTCCAACCTGCGTGGCGCCACCGCCCGGGTGCCGCAGGCGCAACTGGAACCCTTGCAACAGGTGCTGGCCGGGCTTGCCGACAATCTCGGTCGCATCGGCACGCGCCAGCGCAGCGCCATCGCGCTAGCGGCCGAGAATGAGGCGATGCTCCGCAATGTCCGCTCGCTGCACAGCGATTTTGTCGAGGAGGCCGAACCCCTGATCGACGATGCGCGGTTCATGACCCGCAGCCTGCTGTCGCGCAGCTCCTCCGGAAGCCCGCCTGATCTTGTGGCTGAACTGCGGCGCCACACCGCGAATGCGGAAGCAATCCTGCAACTCTCGGCCCATGCCAATCTCGCGGTGGGGCTGCTCAGTCGCATAGCGGTCGTTTCCGGGCGCGAACAACTGACGGTCGACGACCATTTTCTTGCCGAAACGGGCGATCTTCTGCGTCAGCAACTGGCAACTCTGGAGAATGCAGCCGAGTTCGTTACCATCCGCCAGATCGTTTCGCGCCTGCTCGAACTGTCGAATTCGGCCAGCGGCCTGCCGCATGTCCGGCGGCTAGAACTCGAAACCCGCAGCGCCATTGAGGTTTTGCTCGCTGAAACGCGAGGATTGCTGGCGCGTCTCGAGGCCATCGTCTCCGCCATCGTCACCACCGCCGCCGCCCGCGCCGGACAATCGACAGCCACCATTGCTGCGACAATCAACATCGGACGCAACCTGCTTCTCGCCATTGCCGGCGCTGCGGTTCTCGCCTCCGGTCTGATCGCCTTCGCCTATGTGCGGGGCAATCTCATCAATCGCATCCGGCGGCTGGCCGATGCTGCGCGGCAACTGGCGAGCGGGCATGTGCCAACGCCCATCGAAGTGACGGGTCGCGATGAACTCACCGACATGGCCCAGGCGATGGAGAGCTTTCGTCGCACGCAGGAGGAGTTGGTGCAGTCGGCAAAGCTCGCGGCGCTCGGACAGATGTCGGTGGGCCTTGCCCACGAACTCAACCAACCCCTCAATGCAATCCGGGCCCAGGCTCACAATGCGTTGCTGATGCAGCAACGTGGCAATGGAGCGGGCGTTGAAAAGGCACTGGAAAAGGTGCAGGCCCTGACCCAACGCGCAAGCCTGGTCGTCGCCCATCTCAACCGCTTCGCCCGCCGCAGCGACCGCAAGATTGGCCCCGTTTCGGTGGATGCGGCGATTGACGATGCCCTGTTCATCGCCGATGCGCGGCTGAAGGAAGCTGGCGCCACCATCCGGCGCGCCAAGTCTGCCGGCGTGATGGTCATGGGCGATGATATTCTGCTCTCGCAGGTGCTGGTCAATCTGCTGTCCAACGCGGCCGATGCGGTCGCCGGTCGTACCCGGCGGGAGATCGGAATCGCAGTCGAGCGGGATGAGGATCGTGTCGTTATCATCATCACCGATACCGGCCCCGGCATCCCGCCGGAGGTGGCCGCGACCCTGTTCGATCCCTTCACCACCACCAAGCCGCCGGGGCAGGGGCTCGGGCTTGGCCTGACGATCAGTTACAACATCATCCGCGATTTCGGAGGCCTGTTGAGCGCCCGGTCGCATGAGGGCGGGGCGACATTCCAGATCGCCCTCAAGGCCGCGACGGAGGGCCGGCATGATGCATGATGTCATTCTGATCGAAGACGATGCGGCCGTCCGCGAAGCCTATCAGGACATGCTGGAACTCTCGGGTCTTGCGGTCGCGGGGTTTCCGTCCCTGTCTGCGGCGCGACGTCATGTCACGCGCGCGAGCGCCGCTGTGGTCCTCTCGGATGTGCGCATGGCCGATGACGACGGTTTTGCCGTGCTGGAAGCCGTGCGGTCCGTGGACCCCGAGATGCCGGTCATTCTCATCAGCGGCCATGCCGATGTCAGCATGGCGACCCGCGCCATCCGCTCCGGTGCCTTTGATTTCGTGGAAAAGCCCGCCGACCCGGCCTACGTGATCGAACTCGTGCGCAGGGCCCACGCGCATCGTGCGCTGGTGCTGTCACATCGCGCGCTCAGCCGCTCGGTAGCCCCGGCTGCGATCGAACAGCGCATTCTCGGCATTTCGCCGGCCATCGTGCGGCTACGCGAGACCATTGCGGCACTTGCGGGGGTGGATGTCTCCATTCTCATCCAGGGCGAAACCGGCACCGGCAAGGAACTCGTCGCACGCTGCCTGCATGATTTTAGCCCGCGTGCCGCCGCGCCCTTTGTGGCGATCAATTGTGCAGCCCTGCCACCCACCATGCTGGAGTCCGAACTCTTCGGCCACGAGGCGGGTGCTTTCACCGGCGCCCGCGAAAAGCGCATCGGGAAGATCGAGCATGCAAATCGCGGCACGTTGTTTCTCGATGAGATCGAGAGCATGCCGCTCGATGCTCAGGCCCGCCTGCTGCGCGTCCTTCAGGAGCGGCAGCTCGAGCGTATCGGCTCGAACAGGCTGATCAGCCTCGACATCCGCGTTGTGGCTGCGACAAAGGCGGATCTGTTCCAACTGGCGCGGGGTGGCCATTTCCGCGAGGATCTCGCTTATCGCCTCGCGGTTGTGCCACTGGCCATTCCGTCCCTGCGTGCACGGGGAGAGGCGGAGATCGCTTTTCTCTACGGTCATTTCTTCATGGAGGTGTCGGCGCGCCTCGGGCAGAAGGTCACTCAGCTCCGCGATGTTGAGGCCGTGCAGCGCCACGCTTGGCCGGGCAACGTCCGCGAATTGCGTAACGCTGCGGAGCGGGCGGCGCTCGGATTTTCGCCTCTGGGAGATGCCGTTCCTGACGGGAGGAACGGCCAGTTCGGCGGACAGGGCCGCAGCCTTGCCGAACGCATGGCGCGGCATGAAAAGCGCGAGCTTGAAGCGGTTCTTACGCTGGGGCGGAAGTTGCAGGATACCGCCGCTGACCTCGGCATTTCGCGCAAGACGCTCTATCTCAAAATGCGCGAGCATGGCCTGCTGGCCGCAGACGGTGACAACGAGAACGGGTCATAATCGTAACGCGTCCGCTGGATCGATGGGGCAAAAATGACCCACACCCTAGCGTGGATCGCCAAGAATAAACCCAAAAACAATGGGTTGAAAGAGTCCGGCCTTTGGCACGCGACATGCATTAACAGCGGTCAAACATGTTTCGCATAACCAACGGGAGGACTCCATGACGACCAGAAGGCTGTTTCTTGCCGCCACCGCATTGGCTTCGGCCTGCGCATTCGCGACCCCGTCTCTTGCCCAGAGCGGCAAGGTGACGGTCGTCACTTCGTTTTCAAAGGATGTGACCGATCCGATTAAGCAGGCCTTTGAAAAGGCCAACCCCGGCCTGACGCTGGAGGTCCAGAACCGCAACACCAACGCCGGCGTGAAATTCGTCGAGGAGACGCGCTCCAACCCGCAAAGCGATCTGTTCTGGGCCTCGGCCCCGGATGCCTTCGAGGTGTTGAAGGGCAAGAAGCTGCTTCAGCAGTATGCGCCCAAGGCCAAGGGCATTCCGGAGAAAATTGGCTCCTATCCGATCAACGACAAGGAAGGCTATTATTTCGGCTTTGCGGCCTCCGGTTACGGCATCATGTGGAATGAGCGTTACCTGAAGGCAAACCGCATTCCCGAACCGAAGGAATGGTCTGATCTTGCCAAGCCGGTCTATCACAATCACGTCTCGATCGCCTCTCCTGCGCGCTCGGGCACGACCCATCTGACCATCGAGACGATCCTGCAAGGCGAGGGCTGGGACAAGGGCTGGGGCGCCATCAAGGCGATGGCCGGCAACTTCAACCAGATCGCTGAACGTTCCTTCGGCGTACCGGATGCGGTGAACTCCGGGCAGGTGGGCGTCGGCATTGTCATCGACTTCTTCGCCTTCTCGGCCCAGGGCGCGGGCTTTCCGGTTAAATTCGTCTATCCGAGCGTGACGACGGTTGTTCCGGCCAATGTCGGCATCATCGCCGGGGCGCCGAACAAGGCGGGTGCGGAAGCGTTTATCGAATACCTGCTCTCGCCGGCGGGGCAGGACATTCTGCTCAGCCCGACGATCCGCCGCCTGCCGGTCAATCCGGAAGCCTATGCGAAGGCGCCCGCCGGCTTCCCGAATCCGTTCAAGGACAAGGCCTTCCAGGGCATGATCACCTTCGATGTCGACAAGTCCGAGTCCCGGACGGGGGTTGTCGATACGCTGTTCGATCAGCTGATCTCGTTCCAGCTGGATGATCTCAAAGCCGTAACCAAGCTGATGCAGGACGTCGAGCAGGGGCTCGCCAAGAAGGACAATGCGCAAGCCCGTGTGCTGCTGGCCGAGGCGCGGCAGGCGGTTGCCGCCATGCCGGTGACCGAAGCCCAGGCAAGCAACGATGCCGATATCAAGGGCGCCTTCCGGGGCGGCAAGGAGGGCAAGACCCGCCAGGCCGAGTTCGAGCGCAAGTGGGCGGCCTTTGCCAAGGAAAACTACGCCAAGGCAAAGGCGAAGGCTGAACAGGCGCTGGCGCTGGTGCGCTGACCCTTCGGCCGGCGGCCTGAACGCCGCCGGCCTTCCCGGCCCGAAAAACGAAGCGGCGCGCCACTGGCGGGGTCCCCCCCCCATGGCGCCCGATCGGGGTCGCATTGCAACGAACACCGCAAGAAGCGTCGCAGGAACAAGGCTCATGCAGGCTGCACTCCCTCTCCCCGCCGCGCGCACGGCGGTGGCCACCCCCGGACAATGGCTGACCGTTGGCGCCATTGCCGCCTTCCTCACCTTGTTCCTGATCGTACCTGTTGCGATGGTCATCATCGTCGCGTTTCAGGATCCGGCGACAGGCGCGTTCACGCTGGTGAATTTTGCCGATTTTGCACGCAGTCCGCTGTTCCTGCGCTCTTTCGGAAATTCGCTCTACGTTTCCTTGATGGCGGTGGTCTGGGCGACCGTGTTCGCCTTGCCGCTCGCCTATTTCACGACCCGCTTCGAGTTTCGCGGCTCGGCGATCATCCAGACGCTGGGGGTGATTCCGCTCATCATGCCGCCCTTTGCCGGAGCGGTTGCGATGCAACTTCTCTTTGGCCAGAACGGTAGCATCAACCTGCTGCTTGATGACTGGTTCGGCTTCCGCCTGCCGCTGATGGATGGGCTGAACGGGGTCATCTTCGTCCAGAGCGTGCATTATTTCCCGTTTATCCTGATCAATGTCACTGCCTCGCTCCGCAACATCGACCGGTCGATGGAAGAAGCGGCGCAAAACCTCGGTTCCTCCGGCTTCCGCCTCTTCCGCCGCATCGTCTTTCCGCTGGCGATGCCGGGCTTTGTCGCCGGCGCCAGCCTCGTCTTCATCAAGGTGTTCGATGATCTCGCGACCCCGCTCCTTCTCAACGTGAAGGACATGCTAGCCCCGCAAGCCTATCTGCGGATCTCCTCCATCGGCCTCAAGGATCCGATGGGCTATGTGATCTCCGTGGTGCTAATGGTGTTTTCGATCCTCTCGCTGTTCATCGCCAATTTCTCGACCCGGGGCCGGGATTATGCCACCACCCAGCGCGGCGGCGGCGGGCTGACCAAGCGCCCGATCTCGGGCCTCGATCGCATCCTCGCTTATGCTATCATCACCTTGATCCTGTTGCTGGTGCTGGCCCCGCATGTCGGGCTGTTCCTGCTCTCCATCGCCACCGTCTGGTCCTATGCCCCGCTGCCGGATGGCTACACCCTGGCCCATTACGCCCGCGTCGTGACCGAAAGCGGCCAGTACATCTGGAACACGCTGCTCTATTCCTCGCTGACTGGCGCAGCCGGCGCGGTCATCGGCGCAGCGATTGCCTATATCGTGCTGCGCACGCGCATTCCGGGGCGCCATTGGCTGGATTACGCCGCAAGTGCGGCTCTGGCCGTGCCGGGCGTGGTGCTGGGCATCGGCTATCTGAGGGCTTATTTTGGCGTGCAACTGCCGAACGGACAGTCGCTCACCAGCCTCTGGATCATCATTGTCATCGCGCTCGCGGTGCGGCGATTGCCCTATGCCCTGCGCGCCTGCATGGCGGCGATGCAGCAGATCAGCGTCTCGCTGGAAGAGGCCGCTGAAAACCTCGGCGCGACCAAGGCTTCAACCATCCGCCGGATCGTCGCTCCGCTGATGACGGGCGGCTTGCTCGCGGGCTTCATCACCAGTTTCGCCACTGCCGCCGTCGAACTCTCGGCGACGATGATGCTGGTGCAGAACAATGCCGACGCACCGCTCGCCTATGGTCTCTACGTCTTCATGCAATCGCCGGCAGGGCGCGGCGCCGGCGCGGCGCTGGGTGTCATTGCCGTACTGATTGTCGGCATCTGCACTTACCTTTCGCAATCGCTTGCCGAGCGTGATCGCAGGCTCAAGGCCGGAAGCTGAGCGCGGCATCGATTTTCAGGGAACAACACCATGACACATTCTGAACTTGGTCAATCCATCCGCGCCGCCGCAGCCGGCATCGCTGTCACCGGCGTGAACCTCTCCTATGGCGCAACCCATGTGCTGAAGGATGTGAACCTCACCATCGCGCCCGGCGAGTTCTTCGCGTTCCTCGGGCCATCGGGCTGCGGCAAGACCACGCTGCTCCGGCTTATCGCCGGCTTCAACATTGCCCAGACGGGCCGTGTCGAAGTGGGGGGCACGGATATTTCCGCCCTGCCGCCGTGGAAGCGCGATGTCGGCATGGTGTTCCAGTCCTATGCACTGTGGCCGCATATGTCGGTGGCGAGAAACGTTGCCTTCGGGCTGGAGGAGCGAAAGCTGCCGCGCGACGAGATTGCCGCCCGCGTTGATCAGGCGCTCGATCTGGTCAATCTGAAGCATCTGAAGGATCGCCGGCCCTCCCAGCTTTCGGGGGGGCAGCAGCAGCGCGTCGCGCTGGCCCGCACCATCGCCATCCGTCCGAAGGTGCTGTTGCTCGATGAGCCGCTGTCGAATCTCGATGCGCGGATGCGCGTCCAGGTGCGGCGTGAGTTGCGCGAGCTTCAGCAGGAACTTGGCATCACCACGATCTTCGTCACCCACGATCAGGAGGAGGCGAACACCATCTGCGACCGCATTGCTGTGATGAATGACGGCAGAGTGCAGCAGGTTGGCACGCCGATGGGCGTCTATGACGCGCCGGACAATCTTTTCGTCGCGGGTTTTCTGGGCACGGCCAACATCCTCGATGGCCACGCCGCGCAGGGGGCTTTCCGCATCGCAGGCGGCGGCGAATTGCCGCTTCGCGCAGGACAACCGGTGCCGGACGCGGCCCGGATGGTATTCCGCCCTCAGGATGCGCGCATCGAGCGGCCGGGTGCGCAGGCGCCCGCGGGGTATGTTGCGCTGCCGGGACGCCTGCGCCACGCCGAGTTCCTTGGCTCGCAGCTGCGTTACGCGCTTGCCATCGGCGAAAACGAGGTGCTGGTTGATGTGCCCCATCACTCCGGCGCGGCCCGCTTCGGGGCCGGCGAGGATGTGGTGTTGGTGCTCGATAATAGCCGCACTTTGTTGCTGGCCGCCTGAACAGCGCGGCCAGAACCGTCACGCAGGAAGGGCAGGCGAAGGGGCAACCTCCGCATTGCCCGCACCGCATCCGCAGCGTAAAACGACTGCATGATGGCACCGGGCAGGACGATGAATGAGTTGAACGGGCCGGGCCGGTCGGCAGATCGCCCATGAGGCTTGGCCGGCTGCTTGCGGTCCTGACAGCTGGCGGTTCGCTTGCCAGCCGTGTTGCGCGCAAGCTGCGCCGTAGGCCGCATGATGAGCCCGACGCCGATGCGCGGGGCCGTTATGCCCGCTCGCCGCTGGAAATGACGGCGCGAGGCTGGCGTGATGTGCTCTTGCGCAGCTGGTACGATATCTTCGAGGATCGCCTGCTCTCGGTGGCCGCCGGCGCGGCCTTCTTCGGCCTCATGGCCGTTGTACCGGGGCTGGCGGTGCTGACCCTGCTGTTTGGGCTGTTCTCTGACGGGGCGAAGCTGGAACTGCAATTGGCGCCGCTTTTCGAGTTGATGCCGGCGAGCGCGGCAGAACTTGTTCTCGAGCAGGCCCGGCGCCTTGCCGGTCAGTCCAGCGATACACTCTCGACCAAGCTGGTGGCGAGCCTTGCCATCGCCATCTGGTCAGCCAACGCCGGCATCAAGGCGATGTTTGATGCGCTGAATGTCGCCTATGGCGAGGCCGAACAGCGCTCATTCCTGTGGCTGAACACCATATCGCTGCTCACCACCTTCTGCGCGGCGCTGCTGCTGATCATCATGCTGCTGCTCACCGCCGTGCTGCCGGCAATCCTGCATTTTCTGCCCTTTCCAGACATGGCGGACGAAGTGTTCCGGCAGGTGCGCTGGCCGCTGTTTCTGGTGCTGGCAACGCTGTCCATCGCAATGCTCTACTGGATCGGTCCCTGCCGGCGAAAGGTCCGGTTTCGCTGGGTTTTACCGGGTGCGATCATCGCCGCACTGCTCTGGGCGCTGGTCTCATGGCTCTTCAGCTTCTATGTCACGACCCTCGGCAACTATCAGGTCACCTATGGCTCGCTGTCCGCCGTGATCGTCTTCATGACCTGGTTGTGGCTCTCCGCCTTCGTCATTCTGTTGGGGGCGGAAATCAACGCCCAGCTGGAACATCAGACCCTGATCGACACGAGCAACGGCAAGGCGCCGCCGACATTAGCCACGAATTAATGGCGGTCGGCTAAGGTGCCGGGCATGGATGCCCCAAATGCCTCGATTGATGACGATGCCCTGCCAATCCCGGCTATCCTGCCTGGTCTGGATGGGCTGCGTGCTGTCAGCATTCTTCTGGTCATGCTGTCGCATTCGGGGCTGGGCCATGTGGTACCGGGCGTTTTTGGCGTCACGATCTTTTTCTTCATCTCCGGCTTTCTGATCACTTCCCTGATGATCGGCGAATGGCGCCGCCACGGTCGGCTTGCCATCGGCTCCTTCTATGCCCGGCGGATGATCCGGCTTTATCCGCCACTGATCGTCATGACGCTTGTGACCGTGCTCGTGATGACAGCCGTGGGCGCGAGCATCCACCCCCTCGGGGTCATCGGTGCGCTGGCCTATCTGGCAAACTACCTCGCCATTCTGAAGCCGGAGGTCATGGCCAATCTTGGCGGGCAGCTCTGGTCGCTGGCAGTGGAGGAGCACTTCTATTTCGTTTATCCGCTGCTGATGCCTTTTCTGTTCCGTCACGCCCGTCTTGCCGTGCCGGTTCTGCTTTCAATCTGCGCCCTGTCGCTCGCAATTCGGTATGGCGTTGTGCGGAATTTCCCTGCCATCGCCACCGACTACACCGGCAAGGCCACGGAATGCCGCTTCGATTCGATTCTGTACGGCGCCATCGCCGCCGTGCTCTGGTGGTCAAGGCGCGGACGGGCGCTCATGCAGCGCTTTGTGTCCCCGGCCATGGTGGGGCTTGCCATCGGCGTCATCCTGCTGACGCTGCTCTATCGCGACCAGACCTTCCGCGACACGCTGCGCTACACCTTGCAGGGGTTGGCGCTGGTGCCGGTTGTGCTGGCGGTGACAGTGGCCGGAACGATGGCCTGGGCGACCGCCATCCTCGACAGTACGCCGATGCGCTGGATCGGTCGGCTGAGCTATTCGCTGTACCTCTGGCACATCCTCGCGTTCTTCGTGGCTGAACACCTGCTTCCTGGCAGCGGCGCGCGCTTTGTTGCGGCGATGCTGCTCGGCTGGGTGCTGACCTTTGTCGTATCGTGGCTCAGCTACCGCTTCGTCGAAATGCCCTTCTTCGCCCTGCGCAAGCGCTTCGGATCGAATGTCGAGACGACCGATCACGTCCGGGCCTGAACAGGCGGCGCCTATTCAGCGGCCGGGAACAAGGCGCAGGATCAGGCCTTCGTTCGCATCAACCGCGAGGTAGATCAGGCCATCCGGCCCCTGGCGAATGTCGCGAATACGGTGGCCCATGCCGTCAAGCAGACGCTCTTCTCCAGTGATGCGATCCCCGTCCAGTGTCAGGCGCGAGACATGTGCGCCGGCAAGCGCGCCGACAAACAGACTGCCCTTCCAGGCGGGAAAGGCATCGCCGGTGTAAAACATCATGCCGGACGGTGCGATGGAGGGATCCCAGTAATGCACGGGCTGCTCCATACCCGGTCCTGCGGTGCCGATGCCGATCTTTGCGCCGGTATAGTCCCGGCCATAGGTGATGACAGGCCAGCCATAGTTCTTGCCGGCTTCCGGGCGGTTGATCTCGTCGCCGCCCTTGGCGCCATGTTCCACCGTCCAGAGCCGACCTGTCACCGGATGCAGGGCTGCGCCCTGAATGTTGCGGTGGCCGTAGGAATAGATCGCCGGGGGGATGCCCTTGTCATTACCGACGAACGGATTGTCTCCGGGAACTGAGCCGTCCGGATTGATCCGCACAACCTTCCCATAAAGACTGGTCAGATCCTGTGCCTTGTCGCGATAGCCGCGCTCACCGAGGCCGATGAACAGCGTGCCGTCGCGGGCCGGGACGATGCGCGAACCGAAATGGCCCTGACTGCCGTTGACCGGCTCCTGCCGGAAGATGATCTCGACGTTTGCAAGCCCGCGCTCGTCAGGCGCAAGGTCGGCCCGAAGGACCGAAGTGGTTGCGCCTTCGCCGCGGGCTTCCGCCAGGCTGATGTAGAGCCGGCGTGATTGCGCGAAATCCGGCGCCAGCACGATATCGAGCAAGCCCCCCTGACTGAACGCGAAGACAGGCGGCAGGCCGGCCAGCGGGGCGGAAACATGACCGTCGGTGCTGACGATCCGCAGGGTGCCGGGCCGTTCCGTCACCAGCATCCGGCCATCAGGCAGGAAGGCCATCGCCCAGGGATTCTTGAGGCCTTTTGCAACCGTCTCCGGCACATAGGGAAGGGTGCGGCGCGGCTCGGATTCAGCAAGAACGGGGACCGCCGCCAGCAACGCCATGGCGACCAGAAACCGGCGGTTGATCATGGAACGTCTCCGTAAGCGGACCCAGTGTTCATGATGCGGCAATAAATCGATTGATGTGAAGCCACAATGGCGCTTTTCTGGCAACGGCGACGTTACTCTGCAAACTTTGGAGGCCGTATATGGCCGTACTGACCCGTAAATCCTTTCTCGCGCTGGCCGCATCCAGCCTTGCTGTGCCGGCGCTGGCCCAGCAACAGCCCGCCGCGCCGGCTGCGCCGCCTGCCTCCGCTCCGCAGACCGCGGTGATCGCTCCTGCCACGGACGCCAAGGTGCTGGTCGTCGGCAGTGTCGTCCAGCTTCGCTCGGGCGGGCCGAAGATGACGGTCATCTACCTCGCAAACAATGTCGCGACCGTGCAGTGGTATCTGGAAAGCAGTGGCTTCAAGAAGGAAGAATTCCCCGTCGCTGCCCTCAAGCTTGCTGATGCCAGTGACGATGAGGATGATGAGGACGAAGACGAGGACGAAGACGAGGACGAAGATGAGGACGAGTAAGCGCTGAGCCTCAGCGCTTCCACCTTTTTCCCTGCGGCAACGCGCCCCCGCCTTTGGGGCGCGGCTTGCCAGAAAGCGGCACCTCGCGATCCGTGCCGGGCCCCATGGCATCCAGCGAGGGCTTTGCAACTTTTGACGACGGCGGCAGGTTCGCCGCCGCGCCGTAGCGTCCGGGCGCTGCCTTGCCGGCCTTTGCCGTTACCTTGCCCTGTCGCGCTGTCGGCTCCTCGTAGATCGCCATTTCGGTCGCCTTCAAACGCTTCAATTCATCGCGCAGACGCGCGGCTTCCTCGAAGTTGAGATCGGCGGCGGCTTCCCGCATCCGCTTTTCAATATCCTGAAGCGTTGCCTCGAAATTGTGGCCGATGGTCGCGGCATCCGCGAGGCCCTTGTCGACGGTTACGCGGTCACGTTCATAGGGGCTGTCGAGAATATCGGCGATCGAACGCTTCACGCTTTCGGGCGTGATGCCGTTTGCGGCGTTATAGGCCCTTTGCTTTTCCCGCCGACGATTGGTTTCCGCCATCGCCCGGTCCATCGAGCCGGTAATATGATCGGCATAGAGGATGACCCGGCCATCGACGTTGCGCGCGGCACGGCCGATGGTCTGCACCAGCGAGGTTTCCGAGCGCAGGAACCCTTCCTTGTCCGCGTCCAGAATGGCGACGAGGCCACACTCCGGGATATCGAGCCCTTCCCGCAGGAGATTGATGCCAACCAGCACATCGAAGGTGCCGAGCCGCAGATCACGGATGATCTCGATGCGCTCCAGCGTGTCGATGTCGGAATGCATGTAGCGCACGCGCACACCATGCTCATGCAGGTACTCGGTCAGATCCTCGGCCATGCGCTTTGTGAGCACCGTGACGAGCGTGCGATAGCCGGCCTGCGCCACGGCTTTCACCTCGCCGAGGAGGTCGTCGACCTGCGAGCGCGCGGGGCGGACGATCACCTCGGGGTCGATGAGGCCGGTCGGGCGGATCACCTGCTCGACGAAAACGCCCCCCGTCCGGTCCATTTCCCAGCCGCCAGGGGTGGCCGAAACATGGACTGTCTGCGGGCGCATCGCCTCCCATTCCTCGAAGCGGAGCGGGCGGTTATCCATGCAGGACGGCAGGCGGAAGCCGTATTCGGCCAGCGTCGCCTTCCTCCGGAAGTCGCCCTTGTACATGGCGCCGATCTGCGGAACCGTGACATGGCTCTCGTCGGTGAAAACCAGCGCATTGTCGGGCAGGTATTCGAACAGCGTCGGCGGCGGTTCGCCCGGCTTGCGGCCCGTCAGATAGCGCGAATAATTCTCGATGCCCTGGCAGGAGCCGGTTGCCTCCAGCATTTCGAGATCGAACACGGTGCGCTGCTCAAGGCGCTGCGCCTCGATGTAGCGACCCATGCGGTTAAGGTCGGTGAGGCGCTGTTTCAGTTCTTCCTTGATCGATTTCGTCGCCTGCGTCAGCGTCGGGCGCGGCGTGACATAGTGGGAATTGGCGTAGACCTTCACATATTTGAGATCGTTGGTCTTTTGCCCGGTCAGCGGATCGAACTCCGCAATGCTTTCGATTTCGTCGCCAAAGAGACCGATGCGCCAGGCGCGGTCCTCTGCGTGGGCGGGGAAAAGCTCGATGTTGTCGCCGCGCACGCGGAAGGTGCCGCGCACGAAATCATGCTGGATGCGCTTGTATTGCAGGGCGACGAGATCGGCGATCAGCTGCCGCTGTTCGATCGTCTCGCCAACCTCGATGGAAAAGGTCATCGCGGTGTAGGTTTCCACCGAGCCGATGCCGTAGATGCAGGAGACGGAGGCGACGATGATGGCGTCATCGCGTTCAAGAAGGGCGCGCGTCGCAGAATGACGCATCCGGTCGATGGCCTCGTTGATCGTCGATTCCTTGGCGATATAGGTATCCGTGCGCGGAACATAGGCTTCCGGCTGGTAATAATCGTAGTAGGAAACGAAATATTCGACTGAATTATTTGGAAAAAAGCTCTTGAATTCGCTGTAAAGCTGCGCGGCCAGCGTCTTGTTCGGAGCAAGGATCAGCGCCGGGCGCTGGGTTGCCTCGATCACCTTGGCCATGGTGAAGGTCTTGCCCGAGCCCGTCACACCCAGAAGGACCTGATCACGTTCCTGCGCGTTCACTCCGGCCACGAGTTCGGCGATGGCGGTGGGCTGGTCGCCTTTGGGGTCAAATGCGGACTGCATCACGAAGCGGATGCCGCCCTCGCTCTTGTCCGGGCGGGGCGGGCGATGCGGCGTCCAGGCGCGGTTCTTGTCGATGAACGGGTTGCCGTCCTTCAGCAGTTGTTCCAGCGCAGCGGAAGTGGCGGCGACGCCATCGGAGGAATGCAGCGCCTCGTCGGCAAGCTCATCGCGGCTCAGCGCCTGCATCTCGGCGGGCAGGACCGGCAGGTTCAGGGCCTTGCCGAGGGCGGGGTCGAGACCGGTCACAGGCCCGGCAAAGGCGGCCTGCGGCGCCTCGCCGAACCCTGTGGCCTGTTCCAGCGCCGGGTTGAGAAGGGCCGCCAGATGCGAATCCAGCGGCTGAAGCGCGGGTTTGGATGCCTTGGATGCGGGGGTGCGGGGAGACTTTGCCATGACGGCAATATGGGGTGAATCGCGAACGAATGGGAGGGGTGGCACATTGGATTTCATTCCACGAGATCCGTGGTAGACACGTTTCATTTCAGGGATCGGGGGGACGGCTTGGGCTACGAACTGCATATAACGAGAGCCGAGCAGTGGTTGGATAGCCGAGATATGCCGATTACCAAGAAAGAATTTTTGGATTATCTTCAGACGGATGCAGAATTAAGGTCAACTGCCTCGGATGAAAGTAGTTTTGATGGAGAGAGCTTTGTATTTTTTAGTGACGAAAAGGATTGGGAAGGGTGCTGGATTGCATGGTTGGATGGTAAAATTTACTCAAAGAATCCAGATGAAAAAATGATTAAAAAGATGATACAGATAGCCGAATTGCTGGATGCTTCAGTTGTTGGCGATAATAATTAGCATTACACAAGTGCGGATTTTTTTGCCCCCATTGTTATCAAGAATTATGTGCCAAAAGAGCAGAGTGTTCGCAAAAGCGGCGCCGATCGGGCCGGAATTACATCTCAATATCCATTAAAAATCTGGAAGAAATTGATATTTATTGTAGTCGCACTGATAATCGGGTCCGGACTTCTTCGCGCCATTCTGCCGGGAGCACATTGACGTCCGCACCTGGCTGACGTCCGGGCAATTTTGCGCCACAACGTCGTGCACCCGCACATGCGGTTGACAAGCGGCGCGTTGGCGCGTTCAACCCGGCGCCATGACCGATGCACCCTATGCGCGCCGCCGCACCTTCGCGATTATTTCCCATCCGGACGCGGGCAAGACCACGCTGACTGAAAAGCTCCTGCTGTTTGGAGGTGCGATCCAGCTTGCCGGCGAGGTGAAGGCCAAGGCTGGCCGCCGCCAGACCAATTCGGACTGGATGGCCATCGAGCGACAGCGCGGCATTTCGGTCATCACCTCGGTGATGACATTTGAGTACAAGAATTGCGTGCTCAACCTGCTTGATACGCCCGGCCACGAGGACTTTTCGGAAGATACCTACCGTACGCTGACGGCGGTGGACTCGGCGATCATGGTGATTGACGCGGCCAAGGGCATCGAGGCGCGGACCCGCAAGCTGTTCGAGGTGTGCCGCCTGCGCGATATCCCGATCATCACCTTCATCAACAAGGTGGACCGCGAGACGCGCGAACTCTTCGACCTGATCGACGAGATCGAGAAGACGCTGGCGCTGGAATGCGCGCCGATGAACTGGCCGGTGGGTCGCGCCAAGGATTTCGCCGGCACCTACAATTTCGCCGATAAATCCGTGCGTCAGCTTGATGCCGACGAGGAAGCCTATCCCGTTTCCGGCCCGGACGATGATTATATCAGGGGTCTGCTTCCGGGGCCGGGCGTGTTCTCCGCTTTCGAGGAAGAGGTGATGCTGGCCGAAGAGGGGTTGAAGACGTTCGAAGAGCAAGCCTTTCTCGAAGGGCATCTGACCCCGGTCTATTTCGGCTCGGCGCTGAAGAACTACGGCGTCCGCGACCTGATCGACGCGCTGTGCGCCTTCGCCCCTCCTCCGCGCGAGCAGAAGGCGGATCGCCGCGTGGTGGAAGCAGGCGAGAAGAAGATGACCGGCTTCGTGTTCAAGATTCAGGCGAACATGGACCCCAACCATCGCGACCGCATCGCTTTCATGCGCGTCACGTCCGGCAAGCTGGAGCGGGGCATGAAGGCGAAGCTCGTCCGCACCGGCAAGCCGATGACGATTTCCGCGCCGATGTTCTTCTTCGCGCGCGACCGGCAGATTGCTGATGAGGCCTTTGCTGGCGACATCGTCGGCATTCCCAACCACGGCACCCTGCGCATCGGCGATACCCTGACTGATGGCGAGGATCTCGTCTTTCGTGGCGTCCCAAGCTTTGCGCCGGAGATTCTGCGCCGCGTCAAACTGAAGGACGCGATGAAGGCCAAGAAGATGAAGGAAGCGCTGCAACAGATGGCCGAGGAGGGCGTCGTGCAGGTCTTTCTGCCGCATGATGGAGCCCCCGCGATCGTCGGTGTGGTCGGCGCGCTTCAGCTCGATGTGCTGCGCGAGCGGCTCGCCGCGGAATATTCGATCCCGGTCGAATTCGAGCCGAGCCAGTTCAACGTCGCGCGCTGGGTCTCGCCAAAGCCGAAGGAGGACGGCGCGGCCTGGAAGAAGGAGGATTGGGCGCCGGTGGACACGTTCATGGAAAGCCACCGCTTTTCGATGGCGAACGATCTCGACGGCGACCCGGTGTTCCTGGCTTCATCTGCGTTCAACATGCGCTACGAGCAGGAGCGCGCGTCCGATGTCGCGTTCACGGATGTGAAGGATTACCAAAAGGGGTGAGGGTTTTCTGCTTCAAGGCGTGCGCCTCACCACGTCGTCATGGTCGGACTTGTTCCGACCATCCACGCCTTTGATCGCTTTCCTCACGCCAGCGTTTCGTAAAGATCGTTCCACTCCGGGTTCATCATCTCGATGGTGCGGATTTTCCATGCGCGAACCCAATGCTTCATGGTCGTCTCGCGCTGGATTGCATCGCGGATGTCCTCGAAATGTTCGTGCCAGACGAGCCGGTTGAGGCCGTATTGCTTCGTGAAGCCGGGATAGATGCCTTCGCGATGCTCAAAGATGCGGCGGGGCAGGTCGGCAGTTACGCCGAGGTACAGCGTGCCGTGTGGTCTGTTGGTGACGATGTAGAGGAAGCCGCCGCGTTGCATCACGAATGTTGTAAAGGCGTGGATGGTCGGAACAAGTCCGACCATGACGGCGGAAGGGGCATTTTCTCCCAACATGCGCTATGAGCATGAGCGCGCGCCCGATGTCGCGCTCACCGATGTGAAGGATTACCAGAAGGGGTGAGGGACGCGGTCGGCGCATATTGCTCGATTTCGTCGTAATAGATCGTGCGGTCGAAATGGGCGATGCGCGGATCGGATTGCAGCACGCGCCCGCCGATGAGGAAGGTCAAGGCGGCATCGTGCGGGGGGATGAAATTTGGACGGGTTGCAGGACTTGCCCAGCACTCGGCGCGTCGTGGATATTTTTCAGCCTGATTTTCTTCTAACTTGCCGATCGGCGTCTTGATCTCAAAGTGAAGTGCCAAGCGTTTCGCGTCGGCTGATTCACTAACGATCAAAACATCCGTTTCCGCGCCTTTGCCGGAACAACATGGACAGGTCGGCTTGTTCCGAAAATAATTGAACCAATATGGGTTCTTCATGTTCTTGCTTCGGAGCTTGGCCTGTACATCGGCCGGAACTGGAGTGTATGAGGCGCCTGCAAACGGTGTTTCCTCCAGCAAGTACGCTCGAAATGCCGCATTGCCCAGCACGGCATTTGCGATTGCATGTGCAAAGGGCAGTTCGTTCTTGGAATACGTCATGGATTGCTCCCTAAGATAACTTGATGCGGTAACGCGTCCGTGTCAATTCTCTCTAATCGCGTACAATAATGATCATGCACCCGCCTCCTATTCGGAACTCCGCACTACGCTGGCCGCGATGCTCGACAGCGTGACCAACGATCATGAGCCGGTCATCATTACGCGCGTCCGGGGCCAGCCTTCAGCGGTGCTCATGTCGCTGAAGGATTATCTCTATTGGCAGGCGCATGATGCCAAGCTGCTGACGCGGCTCAACGCGCTGATCACGGAATGTATACGGACGCCGTTTCAAGGAACGGGCAAGCCCGAACCCTTACGGGGATCGCTCTCCGGGCGGTGGTCGCGGCGGCTGAACCGCGAACACCGGCTGGTGTATCAGGTTAGGGATGACGCGCTGATGATTGCCCAGTGCCGGGCGCATTACTGAGGGCAAGATGTGGATGGTCGGAACACGTCCGACAATGGCGAGGGGTGAGATATTTTCCTTCAACATGCGCTACGAGCAGGAGCGCGCACCCGATGTCGCGTTCACGGATGTGAAGGATTACCAGAAGGGGTGAGCAAGGGATGCTGGACGGATATATCGCATCATTCGCCACCTCGCCGCTCGCCGGCTTCGGTGACCTGTCACCCTGGCACATGACTGCGCAGGCGGCCGATCTCATGCGCCGCATGATGCGGACGCTGCCGGTTGACCGGTTTCTGATCACCGATGACATCGCCGTGCACCGGATGGCCCATATCGAGCAGGGGGCTGTGATCAAAGGACCGGCAATCATTGGCGAGGGTTGTTTCGTCGGGATGAATGCGCTGCTGCGCGGCGGTGTCTGGCTCGCGCCCCATTGTTCGGTCGGGCCCGGCTGCGAGGTAAAATCGTCTTTTCTCTTCGCAAAGGCGCGGCTGGCGCATTTCAACTTCGTCGGGGATTCCCTTCTTGGTGCGGATGTGAACTTCGAAGCCGGCAGCATCATCGCCAATACGCGTAACGAACGAGGTGGAGCCGTAAGGGTGCGCCTGGATGGCGTTCTGACGGAGACTGGAGTGCCAAAATTCGGAGCGGTCGTCGGGGATGGTGCGCGCGTCGGTGCCAATGCCGTTCTTGCGCCGGGGACAATTCTGCATCCAGCCGCCGTGGTCGACAGGCTCGAACGTGTCGATCAGGAACGGTGACGCCCGCGTCGCGTCGGAATGGGTGCAGCGGTAATGGAGGCCTGATCGCGCAATGTCAGCGCTTTTCCATTGCCAGGACTGCCCACCAGAGAAACTGCCGCGTCGATCACATTGGAAATCGGACCATTGTCATCGCGGGTGGCCGGGGCAAGGCTGCCGCCGGACATTCCCGCGCAAATCTGCTGCATGAAGATCGTCTTCGCAGGGACGGCGCAGAAGGATTCCCTCTTCTGGCAGGCCCATGACGCCAGATTGCTGACGATGCGCTCTTGATTGCGCAGTGCCGGGGGCATTACTAGCGGCCCTCCCTGCGTTTTCCCCGGATGTCTCCATGCCCACCCATTCAGCCCCGTGCGGGCTCGACTTCGGCACGTCGAATTCCACGCTCGCCGTCCCCACCGGCGATGGGCCAGCTCTTGTGCCGTTGGAAGGCGAACACGTGACCCTGCCCAGCGCGATGTTCTTCGGCTTTGATGCGGAACACGCCTTTCTGGTGGGGCGTGCGGGCGTTACCGCCTATATCGACGGCGTTCAGGGCCGGCTGCTGCGGTCGCTGAAGTCAATCCTCGGCTCGTCCCTCATTGATGAGAAAACGCCGGTTTTCCGTAAGCGGATGGCCTTCTCCGAGATTATCGGGCGCTATCTTGCCGAGGTGAAGCGGCGGGCCGAAGTGCGGCTGGGCCATCCCATCGACCAGGTGGTGATGGGGCGTCCGGTCCATTTCGTCAATGACGATCCGGTCGGCGACCGCCATGCCGAGGACAGTCTGCGAAAGATTGCGCATGGCATTGGTTTCAGGGAGGTGTCGTTTCAGTACGAGCCAGTGGCCGCTGCGCTCGATTACGAGCGGCAGATTACGCGTGAGACGCTGGTTCTGGTCGCCGACATTGGTGGCGGCACCTCGGATTTCACCATTGTTCGCCTCTCGCCGCAGCAGCATGGTCAGCGCGAGCGTGCCTCCGATCTTCTGGCGAATGGCGGCATCCGGCTCGGAGGAACGGACTTCGACACCAGCCTCTCCATGGCGGCTTTCATGCCGTTACTTGGCCATGGCACACCGCAGAAGCGGCAGGAACTGGAGGTTCCGGCGAGGCCTTACTGGGACCTGTCCACCTGGTCCGCTGTGCATCTTCTTTATGAACCCAAGCGGATTCTGGAACTCAGGAGCATCCGCCAGGCCGCGCTTTACCCCGAACATATCGACCGGCTGCTCCGCATCATTGACCACCGCCGCGCCCACAGCCTGCTGATCGCCGTAGAAGCTGCAAAAATTGCATTGTCGGATGCCGAGCGCGCTACTGCCGCGCTGGACTGGATCGAGCCAGGTCTCGCTGTGGACTGTACTGAGGAAGGTTTCCGCCAGGCGACACGCCGGCTTCACGAGCGCCTGCGGACAACCGTTTTGTCCTGCGCACAGGCTGCCGGAATCCGGATCGATCAACTCGATGCGATCTACTTCACCGGTGGCACCAGCCAGATTCCGGATGTGCGCGCCACCATCGCCTCCTGTTTTCCTGAATCCGCGATTGTGGATGGCGACCGCTTCGGCTCGGTTGGCCTTGGCCTCGCGGTCGAGGCGCAACGGCGTTACGGCTGAGCCTCGGATGGACCGCCCACCACCTTCAGCCCGTGGCCCAGCGCCACCCGCTCGTCGAACACGAAACAGCCGCCCTGCCAGCGGCTTTCGGCTTCCGGAACGTCTTCAAGATACTTCAGGATGCCACCCCTGAGGTGGTAGACCTCCGCGAACCCTTCGTTGAGCATGAAGGCGCTGGCCTTTTCACAGCGGATGCCGCCGGTGCAGAACATGGCGATGCGCCGGTGTTTCGCAGGATCGAGTTTCTCGCGCACGAAGGTCGGAAACTGGCCGAAGGATGCGATGTTGGGGTCGAGCGTGCCCTGAAACGACCCCATCTCCACCTCGAAATGATTACGGGTGTCGATCAGCAGCACATCCTCCTGCCCGATCAACGCGTTCCAGTCCTCCGGCGCGACATAGGTGCCGACACGGCGCGTTGGATCGGCGGAAGGAACGCCGAGGGTCACGATTTCCTTCTTGAGGCGCACCTTCAGGCGCTTGAAGGGAATTTCCGGGGCAGCCGACATCTTCGCCGGCAGGGCAAGGCCGGTCAGGGCGCGCATCGCATCCAGCGTCGCCGCGAGCCCGTCCGGCGGGCCGGCGAGCGTGCCATTGATGCCTTCGGGCGCGATGAGGCAGATCCCGCGCACACCGTGGTCCATAAAGAGCGCGCGGATGGCTGTGCGGAGCCGAGACAGGTCCGAAAGCGGGGCGAATTCATAAAATGCGGCAACGGCGATGGTCATGCGCCCTTTTGGCTCCTCTCGCGCCGGGCGTCAATTCCACTGGCGGCTCACCCGATTGTAGATCTTGCGGTCGCGGCTGCCGGACGAACCGCGGTCCGGGCCAAAGCAGAAGGTGCGCAAGGTTGAACCGGAATAGAAGGCACCCACCCTGCCGCCAACGCTGTTGGCCCTGTCGGCATCCACCGAGACGGAGGTGGGGTTGGTCAGCAGCACATATTCCATGCGGTCGAACTCGACGCCGAAATGGTTGCCCCAGTGCTGCATGGCGGTGCAGAAGCGGGAGATGTTAGCCCGCGTCTCATCAACAAGATCGACCGGATAGGCGCTGCGCGAGGCGCCAAAGGCGCCGATGCGGAAGCCGGACACCGCGCCCTGTTCGGTCCGGATGCCGAAGGGCGCGGCGCCTTCAAAGCCGATGCGCGCCCGCTCCCGCGAGCCGCGGTTGTTCACCGACCAGTTGATCGGTTCGGCGGCGATGAACACGACGCCAAGGTCCTTGGGCAGGTTGAGATCGAGCACAAGGTCCTGGCGTTTGCGGTCGGCCGGGTTGGTCATGCGGTCATCCCCACCGGTGAACTGGACGCCGACAAAGCGCAGGCGACGCAGTGTTCCGCCAGCCTCGTAACGTTCGGCGGAAAGGTCCGCCAGCTTCACGGCTGCGGCGGCGCGGCTTTCCGGCATGGCCTTGCTGACGATGCCGCCCTGGCTGACGGAAACCGGCCCCCTGCCGGTCTCGACGGAGTTTGGCCCGTTCCAGATCAGCATTCCAACGCCAGCGACAAAAGTTTGCATCAATATGGCGGGTGCGACGAACGTGATCAGAAAAATCGCGCCCACGATATAACCGAACGTTCGGAGCACGTTCCCGCCCGTTGCCCGAACAACATTGTTTGCCATAACACCCATCCTCAGCAATCGCTGCCAAGATTAGGGCGGAGGCTCTGAGGCAATTCTTACCGGGCACCGGCGATGAAAGAACAGGCTGAACGCCCGGTAAAGGGATTACGCAGCCTTTTCAGCCTTCATCATCTCCACAAAGCGGTCGAAGAGGTAATGGCTGTCACGCGGGCCGGGCGAGGCTTCGGGGTGGTGTTGCACCGAGAAGGCTGGACGATCTGTCAGTTTCAGGCCGCAATTGGAGCCGTCGAACAGCGAAACATGGGTTTCGGCGGCGTTGGCCGGTAGTGTTTGCGGGTTGACCGCAAAGCCATGGTTCATCGACACGATTTCAACCTTGCCGGTCGCGTGCTCCTTCACCGGATGGTTCGCGCCATGGTGGCCTTGTGGCATCTTCATGGTCTTGGCGCCGATGGCCAGCGCCATCATCTGGTGGCCGAGGCAAATGCCGAAGGTCGGCACTTTCCTTTCCAGCAGCGCGCGAATGGTCGGCACCGAATACTCGCCCGTTGCTGCCGGATCGCCGGGGCCATTTGCGAGGAAAACGCCGTCCGGCTTCAGCGCGATGATCTCGTCGGCGCTCATGGTCGGAGGAACCACGGTCACCTTGCAGCCCCGGTCGGCAAGTAGCCGCAGGATATTGCGCTTCACCCCGTAGTCGATGGCAACAACGTTGTACTCCGGCGTCGTCTGCTCGCCATAGCCGCGCGGCCAGAGCCAGTCGGTCTCGGTCCAGCCGAAGCGCTGGCTGGTGGCAACGCCGGGTACGAGATCGAGTCCGTCCATCTTCGGCAGGGCGGCCGCGCGCGCCTTCAATGCGGAAATGTCGAAATGCCCTTCCGGATCATGGGCGATCACGGCATTCTGCATCCCGTGGTCGCGGATCAGCGCGGTCAGCGCGCGGGTATCGACGCCGGTGATGGCAATGATATTGCGGGCCTTCAGCCAGGCTTCGAACGGCTTGGCGGAGCGGTAGTTCGATGGCGCGGTGATCGGCGATTGCAAGACCGCGCCGCGCACGTTCGAGGCAGCGGCCATGTTCACGGTCTCGATGTCCTCATCATTGACGCCGACATTGCCGATATGCGGAAAGGTGAAGGTGATGATCTGACCAGCGTAGGATGGATCGGTGAGGATCTCCTGATAGCCGGTCATGGCCGTGTTGAAGCAAACCTCGCCGCCGGCAATGCCGGTTGCGCCCGCACCCACGCCCTCGATGACCGTGCCATCGGCCAGAACGAGGATGGCGGTGGCTTTCGGTTCGTGCCAGCCTTCGGTGGAAGTCACTGCGTTTGCCATGGTCGGATTGCTCCAGCGCAAGAAAACAACCGGCTGGCCAGGCGGCTGCCGTTGCTCCCTCGTGATTTTGTCTCTAAAGCCATGGCACTTATGCGCTGGGCCGGCAAAGGTCAACGAACGAGATGCCAGTGCTGACGATTTTGATGAGGAGAAGCGCGATGCGCCAGCAGTTCACGGAAGAGATGAAGGCCGCCATGAAGGCCGGCGACAAGCCGCGGCTCGGTGCGATCCGGCTCATCATCGCCGCGCTGAAGGAAAAGGACATCGAGGCGCGCGGTGCGGGCCGCACGGAGGCGTCACCCGACGAAATCCTTGGCGTGTTGCAGAAGATGGTCAAGCAGCGCCAGGAATCGGCGGAGGTCTATGACAAGGGTGGGCGCCCGGAACTTGCGGAGAGCGAGCGCGCGGAAATTGCAGTTATCTCCTCCTTCCTGCCCAAACAGATGGATGAAGCCGAGGTCAAGGTCGCCATCGCTGCGGCGATCTCGGCTGTGGGCGCTGCCTCGATGAAGGACATGGGCAAGGTGGTGGCCGAGTTGCGTGGCAAGTATGCCGGCCAGATGGACTTCGGCAAGGCGTCCGGTCTTGTGAAGGCAGCGCTCGGCGGTTGAGATTTCCTTATGGGAACAGAGGTCATTTTCCTTTGTTCCTGCAAGGATTTGCACATTAATTGCGGATAACCTGCAGCGCCGTTGCTCTGGGACTCCGCAAAGATGGCACTGAAGAACTCGGACCTGCGTGCCTTTGCCCCGTCTGCACAGACGGGCCTGTCGCGGTCGTCCGAATCCTCCCCGATCATTTCCGTTGCCCTGGTTGCGATGATCGGGCTTGGCGGCGCCTACGCCTGGCAGACCGGGTTCTTCTCCAGGGTTCAGCCTGTGGCGCGGCTGAAATCCGTGCTGCCAAACGTTTCGATTCCTGCGACGTTCAAATCTGCGCCTGCGACGGAAACTGCAGTCGCACCCACAGTTCAGGCTGTTCCGGCCATGACGACGCCGGTTGATCCGCATGATGCTGCGGATGCCCTGGCCCGCGTCCTGAGCATGACGATGGTCAACGAAGCGAACGTGCTGCGCAGCATCGGTTACATGCCGTCCTTTGAGGGGGCGTTGAAGAGCGGTGCGCCCGATTCCCGCAGGAAGTTGATGGCCCCGCCGCGTCGTGTTGACCCGAAGGATGTGGTGGCAGTCTGCACCGGTGAACTTGAACAGCGTCTGGCCCCCAAGGCCGCAGCACTGCGCACCGGAAATGCCGCGTCAAACAGCCACATGTCGCTCTTCACCATCATCAGCGAACTGGCACTCTGTACGCTCAAGCGGGCACAGCCGATGCTGTGCGAAAAGCAACCGCGCGAGCAGGTGATTGCTCATGTGAAATTCTACGATCAGTTGCGGGGCGATATCCTCAAGGCCGCCGGCAGCGATGAGAGGACCGCGCGGCTCGTTGCCGCAGCGCTGGCGAACGGTGTTCACGGCGAAATTGTCCAGACCTTGCAGCAAATCGGCGCAAAAGGTGGGCTGAAGGCGAAAGACATCAGCCTTTTCCCCTCGAACTTCCTCACTGATACGCTGGAAGCAGCGAAGGCGCCTGCCGCCGTTTGCCCGAAGGTGTGAGCCGAACGAGCCGATTGGGTTCGCAAGCGCTTTGCGCTATAGACTCGCACCATGAAATTCCCGCCCTCGTTTCTGGACGACATTCGCGCCCGCCTGCCGGTTTCGGTGGTCGTGGGTCGGCGCGTGAAGCTGACGCGCGCGGGGCGTGAATGGAAAGGCCTGTCGCCCTTCAACCAGGAAAAGACGCCCTCATTCTTCGTCAATGATCAGAAGGGTTCGTTCTTCGATTTTTCCTCCGGGCGGAACGGCGATATCTTCAAGTTCGTAATGGAAACCGAGGGATTGAGCTTCCCCGAGGCGGTGGAAAGGCTTGCCAACGAGGCCGGCGTGCCGATGCCCGTGCTCTCGGTGGAGACCGAGGCGCATGAGAAAAAACGCAAGGGCCTCACTGAAGCGATGGACCTTGCCGCCGCATTCTTCTCCCAGCAACTGAAAGAGCGGACAGGGGCCGCTGCCCGTTCTTATCTCGCTGCGCGCGACCTGTCGCCGGCCGTGCAGGCCGAGTTCCAGCTTGGCTATGCGCCGGGGGAGCGATTTGCCCTGCGCGACCATCTCGCCGGCAAGGGCGTTCCGATAGAGGTGATGGTCGAGGCGGGGCTTCTCATCGCCGGCGAAGACATCGCCGTGCCCTATGATCGGTTCCGCGACCGGGTGATGTTTCCCATCGCCAATGCGCGCGGCCAGATCATCGCCTTTGGCGGGCGCGCGCTTCAGAAGGATGCGCAGGCCAAATACCTCAACTCGCCGGAAACGCCACTCTTCCACAAGGGCGCGACCCTCTACAACATCCACCGAGCGCGAAAAGCTGCGCATGACAAGGGCCGGGTGATCGCCGTCGAGGGCTATATTGATGTCATCGCCATGACGCGCGCGGGGTTCCCGGAGACGGTGGCCCCGCTCGGCACCGCGCTGACCGAGGACCAGTTGAAACTGCTCTGGCGCATGGATGGTGAGCCGATCCTGTGTTTCGATGGCGACAAGGCCGGCACCAAGGCCGCGCACCGCGCGCTCGATGTCGCGCTGCCGGAATTGCAGCCCGGCAAGACGCTGCGGTTTGTCTTCTTGCCCGGCGGTCAGGACCCTGATGAACTTCTGCGCTCATCGGGCGAGGCGGCGGTGGCCGATGCCATCGGTCGAACCCACAGCTTTGTCGATGTGCTGTTCGCCCGCGAGGCGGAACGCGAACCGCTGGATACGCCTGAACGAAGGGCGGATCTTGAGAAGCGGCTGAAGGATCTGATGTTCACCATCAAGGACGAGGTGGTGCGCAAATATTACCGCGAGGCGTTGGACGATCGGTTGCGCGCGCTGTTCCAGCGGGCGCGCGGAGGGCAACGCGGCGGCGGACAGGGTGGTTCCGGAACGGCACCCGGCCTGCGCGGCCAGCGCGGACGACGCTTCCAGCCAGGGCCGCCGACGCCGAAATCCCCGGTTCTGGTCTCGGACCGTTTGACCCGGACCGCGCTGTTTGCGGGGCCGAGCGCCGTGCACCCCCGCGAGGTGGCGCTGGTGCTCGCCGCGCTCAACCAGCCGCTCATCGTCGAGCAGGAAGCCGAAATGCTGGCCGGTCTCGACATCGGCAACCGTCAACTGGCCGGCCTGCGTGATGCCGTGCTCGATCTTGCCGGCGGTGGTGCCCATCCCGCGCCCGGTGAGGTCCGGGCCGAGATTGTTGAGCGCGGTGGCAGCGATATGCTGCGAAAAATCGAGGCGCAACTGACCCCCGGCGACAGCTGGGCCCTGCCGCAGGCCGAACCGAACGAGGCCCTGCAACGTTGGCGCGATGCCGCCCACTTGCATATTCGCGAAACGACCCTACCTAAGGAAATGCGCGAAATCGGAGAAAAAGTGGCTCGCGATGGCGACGAACAGGCGCTTGACGAGCTTTATGGGCTTGTTCAGCGTCGAGAAGTGTTCTAGCAGCCATCCAGCGGCCGGACCTCAGTCCGGAGTCCGCGTGTTTTTGTTGTCTCGTTGTCCGGGGCAACCGCATCCAGCCCCGGCCGGGCAATTCTGTCTGGCATGGATAATGAATCGTTAGGCCGAATACGCGTAAGGCTTGTGCCAGACGCGATGGTGATTGTGAAGGCACTCCCTCAGGGGTGTTGCACGAGCGGCAGAAGAGTACGGGATCTTTGGCATGGCAAAGCAGCCGGTGAAAAAGGACGATGCCCAGGCACAGGGCGGCGAGACTCCCGACAGCCCGCTGCTCGACCTTTCCGATGCCGCCGTCAAGCGGCTGATCAAGCTTGCCAAAAAGCGGGGCCACGTCACCCTCGACGAGATCAACGGCCTCATGCCGTCCGAAGAGGTTACGTCCGAGCAGATCGAGGACATCCTTGCGATGTTCAACGAGATGGGCGTCAACGTCATTGAGAAAGAAGAAGACGCCGAAGCTGAGGGCGAAGGCGGCGATGATGGCGAGGATGAGGCCGATAGCGGCGAAAGCCAGCCAAAACTCCCCGTAAAGGCCGAAACGCGCGAGCCGGTGGATCGCACGGACGACCCCGTCCGCATGTACCTGCGCGAGATGGGCTCGGTTGAGCTGCTCTCGCGCGAGGGCGAGATTGCGATTGCCAAGCGCATCGAGGCGGGCCGCGAGGCGATGATTGCCGGGCTTTGCGAAAGTCCGTTGACTTTCCAGGCCATCATCATCTGGCGCGACGAACTCGAAGAGGGCAAGGTCCTCCTGCGCGACATCATTGACCTTGAGGCGACCTATGCCGGCCCGGATGGCAAGCAGGCGCCCAAGGCCGAGCCGCCGCCGGATGACGAGCCGGAACCGGCGCCGCGAGCGCGCATGCCCTCCTCGGATGACGAGGTGGAAGCCGAACGGCGCCAGCAGGCCGCCGAGCCGGATAATTTCGACGACGAATTCGACGGCGGTGTCTCGCTCTCCGCGATGGAAGCGGATTTGAAGCCGCGTGTTCTCGAAACCTTCGGGCGCATCGCCGACAATTACAAGAAGCTGCGCCGCCTTGCCGAAGCGAACGTCGAGAACAAGCTGCAATCGAAGTCGCTGTCGCCCGCCCAGGAGCGCAAGTACAAGAAGCTTCAGGAAGAGATCGTCGCCGACGTCAAGTCCCTGTCGCTGAACCAGAACCGCATCGATGCGCTGGTCGAGCAGCTTTACGATATCAACAAGCGCCTGATCGGGCTTGAAGGCCGCCTGCTGCGCCTTGCCGAAAGCTATGGTGTCGACCGCGGCGACTTCCTCAAGAACTACCAGGGGTCCGAACTCGATTCGAAATGGCTGCTGCGCATTTCGAAGTTCACGACCCGTGGCTGGAAGGATTTTGTCGCCAAGGACATTGACCGGATCAAGGAATACCGCGCCGAGATCCAGACGCTGTCGGGCGAGACCGGTCTTGAGGTTTCCGAATACCGCAAGATCGTACTGATGGTGCAGAAGGGCGAGCGCGAGGCCCGTCAGGCGAAGAAGGAAATGGTGGAGGCCAACCTGCGCCTCGTCATCTCCATCGCCAAGAAATACACCAATCGCGGCTTGCAGTTCCTCGATCTGATCCAGGAAGGCAACATCGGCCTGATGAAGGCCGTGGACAAGTTCGAGTATCGCCGCGGCTATAAGTTCTCCACCTACGCTACGTGGTGGATCCGGCAGGCGATCACCCGCTCCATCGCCGATCAGGCCCGCACCATCCGCATTCCGGTGCACATGATCGAGACGATCAACAAGATCGTCAGAACCTCGCGTCAGATGCTGCACGAGATCGGCCGCGAGCCGACGCCGGAGGAACTCTCCGAAAAGCTCGCGATGCCGCTTGAAAAGGTGCGCAAGGTGCTCAAGATCGCGAAAGAGCCGATCAGTCTTGAGACACCGATCGGCGACGAGGACGATTCGCACCTCGGCGACTTCATCCCGGATCCGAATGTGATGCTGCCCATTGACGCGGCGATCCAGTCCAACCTGCGCGAGACGACAACGCGCGTTCTGGCTTCGCTGACCCCGCGCGAAGAGCGTGTGCTGCGTATGCGCTTCGGCATCGGCATGAACACCGACCACACGCTGGAAGAAGTCGGCCAGCAGTTCTCGGTGACGCGCGAGCGCATCCGCCAGATCGAGGCAAAAGCGCTGCGCAAGCTGAAGCACCCGAGCCGCAGCCGGAAGCTCAGGAGCTTCCTCGACAACTGAGGGCGTGGCATCGCGAAAATGCACGCGGCGGGGCAACCTGCCGCGTTTTGCGTTTTGCAACCCCGCCCCTGCATCGGTGGTTTTGCCGGCAATGATCAGATCAATGGTTGAAGTTGCGGCATTTGTCTGCTTTGTGCCGGTTTTGGCGCCCGTCAGGGCATTCGTCGGTTTCCAGATACCTGTATCGCATGGAATACCCCAGGAGGTCCTGTGACATTCCCGGTTCTAACGCTCAACCAGATTGCCATCGGCAATCTGCTCATCAGCCTCATCGTTCTTGGTGTGAAGTATATTGCCTTTGAACTGACCGGCAGCATCGCGCTTTATTCGGACGCGCTGGAGAGCACGGTCAATGTCGCGACCGCGATTGCCGCCATTGTGGCGATCCGCCTTGCCGCCCGCCCGCCGGATGCCGAACATCCCTACGGCCATCACAAGGTGGAATATATGTCCGCTGTGCTGGTTGGCGCGCTCATCATCGTGGCGGCCCTGATCATCCTGCGTGAGGCGTATCACGGCTTTCTTCAGCCAAAGGTTCTCGATGCGCCGTTCTCGGGCCTGATGGTCAGCGCGGGCGCGACCGCGCTCAACGGCATCTGGAGCCAGGTGCTGATAAAACAGGGTCGGCTCAAGCGCTCGGCAGCGCTGGTGGCGGACGGAAAGCACCTGTTCACCGATGTTGTCTCCTCGCTCGGCGTGCTGGTCGGCGTGCTGCTGGTGGTGTTCACGCATAATCCGAGACTCGATTCGGTTCTCGCCGCGCTTGTGGCGATGAACGTTTTGTGGAGCGGCTGGGGTGTCATCCGCGAAAATGTGAGCGGATTGATGGACGAGGCCGCCCCCCCTGAGGAACTCGGCCGCATCCGCGAAATCATCTCGACCAATGCTACCGGCTCGCTTGAGGCCCATGCGTTACGCACGCGCCATGCCGGCAAGGTCATCTTCGTTGATTTTCATCTTGTGGTGGTTGCCTCGATGACCGTCGGCGAGGCTCATGACATCTGCGACCGGATTGAGGAAGCGCTGAAGGCGGAATTTCCGAACATGTCGATCTCCATCCATGTCGAGCCGGAATATAAGGCCAAGCACAAAGGCATCGTGATCCTGTAGGCCGGGTGACGACGGAAGCCTTGAACTCTGCCGGTCGCGCGGGCACACTCCTCCGCGCAGTCGAAAGGGAGTTCGACAATGAGTTGGGAATTTCTGCTGACAAGTTTCGTGATCGTCGCAACGCCGGGCACTGGCGCGCTCTACACCATCGCGGCAGGGCTTTCGCGCGGTTGGCGGGCCGGCATCCTTGCCGCCTTTGCCTCCACGCTCGGCATCGTGCCGCATGTGCTGGCGGCAATGCTGGGTCTGACAGCGCTGCTGCATGCGAGCGCGCTTGCCTTCGACATCGTGAAATACGCTGGCGTTCTCTATCTTCTCTGGATGGCCTGGCAGATGCTGCGGGGCACGGGGTCGCTGGCAATTTCAACGGAACAGTCGCCGCGCAGCGCCATGCGCGTTCTGGTCGACGGGCTGGCGCTCAACCTGCTGAATCCGAAGCTGTCGATTTTCTTCGTCGCCTTCCTGCCGCAGTTCATGGCGGCCGATGATGTCGCGCCGCTTCTCACCATGACCGGGCTTTCCGGCGCCTTCATGCTGATGACCTTCGTCGTTTTCGCCATCTACGGCGTATTCGCAGCCATGCTGCGCGAAAATGTGCTGTCCCGTCCGGTGGTTGTGCGCCGCATTCAGCGCGGCTTTGCAGCGGCCTTCGGCCTGATGGCCGCGCGCCTCGCAATTCAGGAGAGATAGGATGTCGTTTCTCAAGAAGCTGTTCGGTGGCGGCAAGGCGCCGGAGCCGGAAGCCGCGCCGGAGGAGTATAACGGCTTCACCATCCGCGCGACGCCCTACCAAGAGGCGGGCCAGTGGCAGATGTGCGGTGTGATCTCCAGAACGGTCGGCGGTGAGCTCAAGGAGCATCGCTTTGTGCGCGCTGACCGCTTTCCAAGCCGCGAGGATGCCATGGCCTTCACGCTCCAGAAGGCACGGCAGATTGTCGATTTGTCGGGTAACCGGATCTTTTCCTGAGAACTCCGAGCCAAGTCTTACCATTTCGGCTTGCTAAATGCGCCTCGCCGCGATGCTTTCAGTGGCATGTCACCGGTCCGATTCGTCAGGCCGGCGGCCAGATGCGAGGCTTGCACGATGACAGATGCCGCATTGCCGGCGATTTCGGATCGATCGCTGCTCCGGGAGTTCGTTGCCGGACGGACGTTTCTGGGGCGCCCCTATCTTGTCTCGCCGCTGGTGGATTTCCTGCTGGCAGGCGGCGCGGCGCTGATGGCGCTGGCCTTTTTCTGGATTGTCTTTCCCGTCGCCGGCGGGCGCGGTATCAGCCAGTATGACATCCAGATTGTCGCTGGCCTGTTCGCGACATTGAGCTATTTCGTCAACTATCCGCACTTCATGGCGAGTTATGGTCTTCTCTACGGCAACCTCGGCGAGCGAATGGCCTCGTTCGGCCCGAAGAGCATCTTCTGGTGGCGCTATCTCGTGGCCGCCGTCGTGGTGCCCGTGGCGCTCATCGGTTACTTCGCCTATGCGGTCAGCCAGAAGGACACGCAGCTGTTCGGCTTTGCCATCCAAACGATGTTCTTCTTCGTCGGTTGGCACTATCTGAAGCAGTCCTACGGGGTGTTCGCCGTTCTTTCCGGCATGAAGGGCATCTTCTACAAGCCCTGGCAGGTCTTTGGACTGAAACTGCACGTCTATTCGCTGTGGCTCTACACCTGGTTCGTCTCCGGCGCCGTGATGATCGAGGGGAGCCCTGCCCATCCGACGACCTTCACCAGCATCACTTACCAGCCGCTCAGCCTGTTCAAGACCCAGCCGCTCGTCGATTTTCTGTTCTGGCCGGTGGCCGGCTGTGCCATCATCGGCTGGGGCGCGATTGTCTGGAACGCCGTCGAAACGCGCAAGCTGCCCTCCTTCACCGGGCTGATCGGCTATACCTCGATGTATACGCTGCTCGCCTTCGTGCGTATTCACCCGCTGTTTACTTATGGCGGGCCGATGTTCCACTCGCTCCAGTACATGCTGTTCGTCTTTGCCTACAAGCGGGGCGAATTCCACAACGAGGAACTGGCTCACCATGGCGTCGGGCTGGACGATGCCAAGCCGACCTGGCTACGGATGTTGGGCTATTTCACTGTCATCTGCGCAACCGGCGCCCTCGCTTTCGACGTTCTGCCGGTCTACTTCGACACCAAGACCACGCGCTGGGGCATGGCGATGGTGGCGATGCCGATCTTCCATGTCTTCATCAACGTGCATCACTATTTCATCGACAGCGTGATCTGGCGGCGCGGCAATCGCGATGTCAGCCGTAATCTCTTTGCAAAGTGAGGCGGCATGAGCCTGCAAGCCGTGAGTCCGTGGGCCCCTGACTCTGCCTATGCCTGGAAGCGACTTGCGGCCGCCATCGTTGTCGGCACCATGGCCTGCGCCGGGCTGTGGACCGTGGTGGTGGTTCTGCCCGTGGTGCAGGAGGAATTTGCCACCCAGCGCGCGGGCGCGTCCCTGCCATATACGCTGACGATGATCGGTTTCGGGGTTGGCACGGTGGCGATGGGCAAGATCTCGGACCGGACGGGCATCGTTGTGCCGATCATCGCCTCCGCGCTGCTTCTGGCGACAGGCTATGTCATCGCAGGGCTGGCCCCGAACCTCACGGTTTTTGCACTGGCGCAGGGCCTGCTGATCGGCACGGGCGCAGCGGCAGGGTTTGCACCGTTGATGGCGGATATTTCGCACTGGTTCGTGAAGCGGCGCGGGCTCGCCGTGGTGATTGCGGCCTGCGGTTCCTATTTTGCCGGTACGTTCTGGCCGCTTGTGATGAACCAGACCATCCCGGCCTATGGCTGGCGCGCGACGCATATCGGCATCAGCATTACCATTCTCCTCGTCATTCTGCCGCTGGTGCCGCTGTTTCGGCCAAAGCCGACGGTGGCAACGATGGTTGCGGCGGAAGCAGCCACTGAAACCGCCCGCGCCGACCTCGGTATCAGCCCTGGCCAGTTGCAGCTTCTGCTGACGGTGGCGGGTTTTTCCTGCTGTGTCGCCATGGCGATGCCGCAGGTGCATATCGTCGCCTATTGCGGCGACCTCGGCTATGGCGTGGCGCGCGGCACCGAGATGCTGGCAATCATGCTGGGCCTTGGCGTTGTCAGCCGCGTCGCCTCGGGCTTTCTTGCCGACCGGATCGGCGGGCCAATGACGCTGGCCATCGGATCATTGATGCAGGGCATGGCGCTGACCCTCTATCTCCTCTTCAACGGCCTGGCCTCGCTCTATATCATTTCGGCGATCTTTGGCCTGTTCCAGGGGGGAATCGTGCCGATGTATGCGGTCATCGCGCGCGAGTTTCTGCCCCCGCGCGAAGCCGGCGCGCGCATCGGCATCATCATCACCGCGACGATTATCGGCATGGCTTTCGGCGGCTACATTTCGGGGGTGATCTTCGATCTGACGGCCTCGTATCGCTGGGCCTTCCTGCACGGCATCCTCTGGAACCTGATCAACCTTGCGCTGGCGCTCTGGCTGGTCTGGAAGGGGAAGCCACGTTTCGCTTGAACGGCCTGCACTGAGCGGTAGCATCGGCGAAAATAAATGGAGACAATCATGCCGCAAGCCCATCCTTACCAGCCCGAACATGAGCGTGGCGACCTGTCGATCCGCACGGTGGCGATGCCGGCGGACACCAACGCCAACGGCGACATCTTCGGCGGTTGGGTCATGTCGCGCATGGACCAGGCAGGCGGCGTGGCGGGGGTGCGCCGGGCGCGCGGGCGCGTGGTGACGCTCAAGGTGCAGGCGATGCAGTTTCACAGGCCGGTCCGCGTCGGCGACATGCTCAGTGTCTATACAAAGGTGATCCGCGTTGGCCGCACCTCCATGGACATCGAAGTGGGCGCCTGGGTCCACCGTTTTCTCACCGGTATCGAGGAGAAGGTGACGGATGGCGTTTTCACCTTCGTGGCGATCACCGACGATGGCGTGCCGACGCCCATTCCCCCGCTGGTCGAATGATGCCCTTGCCAAACGGGCAAGCGCATAGGAAAAGAAACGCGGTGCGGGCCCTTAGCTCAATGGTTAGAGCCGGGTGCTCATAACACTCTGGTTGCAGGTTCGAGTCCTGCAGGGCCCACCAACCGCTTACCAAGCACTTGTGATCCTGCCTCGGTTTCCACTGGATTCTTCGCCGCCCAAACAGGTTCGGGAACAGAGTGTCCGCAAGTGTTCTTCTCCTCCGCGATGATGGAGTCCAGACGCGTCATTCGGTTCCATCGGGGCAAGGCAAGCCTGCGCGCTGGTTCAGATGCAACGTGCGGATTGCCGCCTTGATTTCCAGAATGACTGGGCGCGACATTGGTGCATTTTCTCCATACGGTCGCCATCGGCGGCGCCTTTCAGTGCCTGGGCAGTGGGCGAAAGAATCAGTTGCCCAGCGCCGCAGGTTGCCAGCTCTTCTGGCGTCGACCCGACGGGTTTGGAGCTGATCCCGGGCCGTTTCGTCTACAGGTCGTCATATTCCATCGCCGCGACAAGATCATCCCCAGTCTGCGAAGCGATCGCCACCTTCAGCATGCGAGGAAATCGAAATGGCTGAAAGGGCGCGCTCGCCTGTCAGTCCAAACGCTCATCCTGGCTCACACTGCGACCAGATGGCCGGGCGAGACCTCGCGATACTGTCGCGGCGCCGGATGATAATCGACCGGCCGGATCGGGCTTTTGAGTTCGTCGGCCACACCGCCACGCCGGGTGCCACGCCGGGAGGGATCCGGAACCGGCACGGCGGCAATCAGCTTTTTCGTGTAGTCGTGCTGTGGATTGCCGAAGACATCCGCGCGACTGCCAATCTCGATGATCTCGCCAAGATACATCACTGCAACCCGGTGGCTGACGCGCTCGACCACCGCCATATCATGGCTGATGAACAGGAAGGCGAGGTTGAGGCTCTGTTGCAGGTCCAGCATCAGGTTGATGACCTGTGCCTTGATCGAAACATCGAGCGCGGACACGCTTTCGTCCGCGATGATGACCTGCGGCTCCAGCGCAAGCGCCCGGGCGATGCAAATGCGCTGGCGCTGGCCGCCTGAAAATTCATGCGGATAGCGGCTGGCCATATCCGGTGTCAGGCCCACCTTCACCAGCATATCGGCAACCACGGTCCGAGCTTCCCTGGCGTTGCCCATTCCGTGTTCGATGTACGGTTCGGCAATCGCCGCGCCCACCGTCATGCGCGGATTGAGGCTGGCAAACGGGTCCTGAAAGATCATTTGCACGATGCGGCGCATCTCGCGCATTCCGACCCGGTCGAGGCGCATGACATCTTGCCCACCCGCCTGAATGGTACCGCTGTCGGGTTCGATCAGGCGCATGATGGCCCGGCCGGTCGTCGATTTGCCGCACCCCGATTCTCCGACCAGCGACAGGGTTTCCCCCGCGTGAAGGTCGAAGGACACATCTTCAACCGCATGGACGCGGCCACTGACCCGGCCCATCAGCCCCGAAGCGATGTCGAAGCGCTTGACGAGGTTGCGCACATGCAGCACCGGCGGCTTTGTCGCCGCCACAGTATCCACCGAAGCGGGCGGGGGATGGGCGATGCCGCTTGCCATGTCGACGACGGGAAAGCGCAGGGGTTCGGGTTCGTCCTGCATCGAGCCGAGCACCGGCACGGCGGAAAGCAGCGCGCGGGTGTAGGGGTGGCGTCCACGCGCAAAAACATCGGCGGTCGGCCCGGTCTCAACCTGCTCGCCGCGATACATCACGACGGTGCGGTCGGCGATTTCGGCGACGACGCCCATGTCATGGGTGATGAACAGGACGGAGGTTCCCTCCTCCTCCTGGAGCGTCTTGATCAGGTCGAGGATCTGCCCCTGGATGGTCACGTCGAGCGCCGTCGTCGGCTCATCCGCGATCAGCAGTTTCGGTTTCGAGGCAAGCGCCATGGCGATCATGACACGCTGGCGCATTCCGCCCGAAAAGCGGTGCGGATATTCGTCGAAGCGCGAGGCTGCGGAAGGGATACGAACCTTTTCCAGAAGCCGGATCGTCTCGGCCCGTGCATCCTTCGCCGACATATCCGAATGGCAGAGCAAGGCCTCGGAGATCTGGTCGCCGATGGTAAACAGAGGGTTAAGGCTGGTCATCGGCTCCTGGAAGATCATAGCGACATCCCTGCCGCGCACGCTCCGCATCTCGGCCGCCGGCAGGGTCAGGAGTTCGCGCCCGCCAAGTCGCACACTGCCCTCGATCCGGCTGGTATCGGGCGGCAGAAGCCGCATGATCGACAGCGAGGTGACGGATTTGCCCGAGCCCGATTCTCCAACGATGGCGACTGTCTCGCCGGGCCCGACCGTGAAGGCCGCATTGCGCACCACGGATCTCCACTGGCCATCAACGATAAAGGACGTCGTCAGGTCGCGGACCGCGAGCACCGGCTCGACTGTCGGCCTGTTCACGGGGATGATCATCGGCTGCTCCTCAAGGTCCTGTCAGTCCGGCCAGCGGCCGAGGCTGTCGAAGCGGTGGCGGACGAGATCGTCGAAGGGCGTCGCGATGAGGCTGTTCGAAGCCTGCGCCTTATCCAGTTCCTCACCAATGCGCCGTGCCACAACGGCCTCCTCGCCGGGGTGCAGATTGCAGGGGTCGAGAAAGAAATAGCCGTGCTCGACCTCATGGTCGCGCACGATGACCGGCGGCGAGCCGTTCTTCAGTGCAGCAGCCAGATCCCAGGCGGTAATATGCGCCGCCTCCGGGTCGATGGCGACCTGAAGCCGGTCGAGCGGGTTTTTGGTCGGATCCGGAACGATGGTGGCGGAAACGCCGGGCCTTGTGTCGAGCATCTCCTTCCAGAGGTGAAGCGCGGCGGCTTCGCGGGCGCGGATGCCGGCATGATCGCGCGTTTCCCACGCCGCCAGCGCTGCCATCACGCCGGCGATACTCTCCTTGCCAACCTTCATGCCGCGACCGATGCCGAGGTTCTGGAGAAAGGCGCTGCGCACCAGGCCTTTCCGGCCCGCGACGATGCCCGAAGTCGGCCCGCCGAGGAACTTGTGGCCCGAATAGAGCGCGATATCGGCGCCCGTCGCCAGAAAGCCCCTGAGGTCGTATTCGGATGCGGCATCGACGATGACCGGCACACCGCGCGCGTGGGCAATCTCGACGAACTGGCTGAGCGGCAACATCGCGTAATCGACGACATGATGGGAGACGACATAGACCGCCGCCGCCGTCCTGTCCGTGATCGCCTGCTCCATATGGTAGCGATGCGTGCTCGTCGCCTGGCCAATCATCACCACCTTGCCGCCAGCGAGGCGAATGGCCTGATCCACCGGTGCGCCATAGCTGACGACATGGCCCATCTGCACCAGAACCTCGTTCTTTGGCGGCGTGACCTCGGGCAGTTTCTCGATGGCAAGGAGATTGTTGCCGGTGATTGCGCCGGCCACGGCCAGCGAAATGCCCGCGGAGCAGGAGGCCGTGACAAAGCCCGCCTCCGCCCCGGTCAATCGTGCGATGATGGCGCCGGCCTTGCGCTGGAGATCGTTCATATCGACAAACTGCGGCGCGATCGCTGTCATGGCTGCAATCGCTTCGGGCACCATGATCGATGCACCGAGGCTGGTCATGGTGCCGGACACGTTGATGACCGGGCGAAGGCCGAGTTTTTGGCGAATATCAGTGGACATGGGCACACCCCTCAAGACCGGCCAGCAGGATCAATGCTTTCCCGCTATGCCGTAATAATGTAATATCCTGCCGAAACGGGAGACGATGAACGTGGATGCACGGGTCGAGCAGGGAGCGGGGGAAGATACGGGCCGGCGCTCGCGTGTCAGCGGCATCGACCGCGCTCTGCAGGCCATCGACCACCTTTACGAAACCGGAGAGCCGGCAACGCCTTACACCATCGCCAAGGCGGTCGGCGCGCCGCTCTCGACGGTTTACTCGATCATCGACAGCCTGGTTGAAAAGTCGGTGCTGACCCGCAATGCGGACGGGACGGTGTGGCTCGGAGCGCGGCTCTATCACTACGGCCTCGCCTATGCCCGCTCGCTCGATTTCATGCGCGTCGCCACCGAGGAAATGCACGATCTTTGCCGTGCGGCGGGGGAAACGGTGCAACTCTGCGGACGCGACAACGATCACATGCTTGTCCTGGCCATGGCCGATGGGCCAAGCCATTTCCGCGTCGTCTCGCGGGTGGGCACCCGCGTGCCATTGAACTGGACCGCGTCGGGCCGGCTGCTCACGGGCTGGATGCCGGAAGCAGAACGCATCGCCCTGTTTTCGCGCTGCGCCCGGCCCTCGCCCACCCGCAAGGCCGTAACTGACCCAAAAACATTGTCCGATGGGGCAGGCCGCGCTTTCGCAGAGCGCCTGTCGATCCAGACGGGTGAATCGGATTTTTCGGTCGGCTGCATCGCTGCCCCGATCTGCGACGGCACTGGCATGTGCGTGGCAACCATCTCCATCGTTCTTGCCGAGCAGAAGGCTACCGCTGACGGCACGACCTATGCCGCCCTCGTGCGTGAGGCCGCTGAACGGATCGAGACGTTGATGGGCTGGCGCGACCATTGAAATTGCCTAATCCTCGACCGCGATGACGGCTTCGATCTCGACCGGGATGTTGCCCGGCAGCGAGCCCATGCCCACTGCCGAGCGGGCATGGCGGCCGCGCTCGCCGAACACCGCAACGAAAAGATCCGAACAGCCGTTGATCACCTGCGGGTGATCGGTGAAGTCCGGCCCCGCATTGACCATGCCGAGCAGCTTGACGATGCGTTTCACGCGGGTAAGCGAGCCGAGCGCCTCGTGCATCACGGAAAGAAGATTGACGCCGGTGAGCCGGGCGCTGGCATAGGCCTCCTGAACCGTCACATCCTGCCCCACCTTCCCCGAATGCAGCCGTCCGTTGACCTCGCGTGGTCCCTGGCCGGAGAGGAAGAGCAGGTTGCCTTCCTGCACATGCGTCAGGAAATTGGCGATGGGCGGCGGGGCCGGCGGCAGCACGATGTTAAGCGAGGCCAGCCGGGTGTAGGGCGTTTCGGCGGAAGAGGCACGGGCGAGGGGCTTGGGCATGGCAATGACCTTGGTAAAATACTAGCGCCAGGAGAGGCCGTGGCTGTGGCGCACGAGGCGTCGGGGCTGGGGAACGTAGCGGCTCGCCGTAATGGTTTCGGCACCGATCACGGCATGGCGTGGCTCGAACAGACGCGTGAGCCGCGAGACATCGCCGTTGGAATCGGTCGCCTCGAGATCGCCGTCGACAAGATCGAACACGGTAAACTCGGCGCGCGTTCCAGGCGAGAGACCATCGGCCAGCGAGAGCTTGATCACGGATGCCGGCGCATGGGTGACGGCGTTGATGATCGCCTCGAAGGGCATCCCCACCGAAAGAAGCTTCGACATGGTGGTGGCGAGATCCCAGACGGGGAAATTCATGCAGCGATTGTGCAGGTCCGTCGAGATGGAGAAGGGCATCAGCCCGCGGCTGATCGCCGCCTCCGCCACCTTGAAGGAGAAGGACGCGCCGCCATGGCCGATGTCGAGCCGGACGCCCTCCTTCGCGCAGCGCTCTGCGAGGCCGAAGAGGTCCTCGTCCTCCATGATCGAGGAGCCGGCCTTGCCGTTGAAACAGTGGGTGACGACATCGCCCGCCGTCAGCACCTCCAGCACCTCGTCATAAAGGGCAGGGGGCTCGCCGACATGCACCATCATCGGCAGTTTGAGGATCTTGGCGATCTTCTTGCCGACCTTGACCGGCGTGATGCCCCAGGAGCCGGTAATGACATGGCTCGCGCGCACCTTGATGCCGACAATATGCTCCTTGTTCTCGCCATAGACCTCGATGATCCGGTCGATGTCGATGTCCTGGATGCTGCGGAGTTCGGGCACGCGGTTGCAGGCAACGAGCCCGATCGAGCCGAGGTTGAGGAAGGCCTTGATGCGCTCCTTCGCTGGCTCGATAATGTATTCGCGGAAGCCGTGGAAATTCGCCTCGCCCGCCGAGCCGGCATCAACGAGCGTGGTCACGCCCCGTTCGGCGCCGCATTCGCGCGGGCGGATCGAGACATCCGTTCCGCCATGCCAGATATGGACATGCAGATCGACCCAGCCGGGCGAGACATAGGCGCCCTTGCCGTCGATGCGGGTCGCGCCTGGCGGCGTCGCCAGCCCTGCCCCGGTCTTCTCGACCCGCCCATCGGCACCAATCAAAATGTCGATGGCACCGGAAGGCGCACCGTGGCCGAAGCAGACCGGCTTCACATTGGCGAGAAACAGGGGGCATCCCGTTCCTTGGGTCATGTCATAGATCCTTGCGCAGTTTTGGGTCGAGCATGTCGCGCAGGCCGTCGCCGACCATCTGCAATGACAGCACCGAGAGAATGATGGCAAAGCCCGGGAAATAGGTCATCCAGTCGGCCTGGCCGATATATTGCCGCCCGGCGGCGATCATCGTGCCCCAGGTCGGGATTTCCGGCGAAACGCCGAGGCCGAGGAAGGAGAGGCCGGCTTCCGCGAGCATGGCTGAGGCGAAGATGAAGGTGGCCTGCACCAGAATGGGCGAGAGCAGGTTGCGCAGCACATGCCGCGTCATGATATGCGGCGTCGAGATGCCAAGGGCACGGGCCGCTTCAACATAGGGTAACTCGCGGATGACCAGCGTGGAGGCGCGCACGATGCGGGCAAGGCGCGGCGCATAGACCACCGACAGCGCGACGATCACCGTCAGCAGCGAGGGGCCGAGCGCGGCCACCAGCGCGATGGCGAGCAGGATATCGGGGAAGGCCATCATCGCATCGATCAGCCGGGCAATCGGCGTATCGAGCCGGCGGAAGAAGCCGGCGAGCAGCCCCAGCGTCACCCCGATCATCGCGGACAGCACCACCACCGCCGCGCCGACCGACAGCGACAGCCTCCCCGCGAAGATCGTGCGCGAGAAGACATCGCGCCCGAACTCGTCGGTGCCGAACCAGTGAAGGCCGGAGGGTGGCTTCAGCCGGTTGGCGATGGAGAGTTTGCCCGGTGCATAAGGCGCGACCAGCGGCGCAAAAACAGCCAGCAGCACGAAGAGAGCGAGAATGATCAGCCCGACAGCCACGGTGCGCCGGCGCATCAGCTGGCGCAGGAAGCGGAAGCGTTCGGGGACGGGCAGGGCGGCGCTTGCGTCTGTCATCAGTAGCGCACCCTCGGGTCAACCAGCAGGTAAAGCATATCGATGGCAAAATTGATCAGTACGTAGAGCGCCGCGATCACTAACAATGCGCCCTGAATGACCGGGTAATCGCGCCTGAGAACCGCCGAGACGACGAGATTGCCGATACCCGGCAGGCTGAACACGGTTTCCGTCACCACCGCGCCGGAAATCAGCACGGCAGCCGTGAGCCCCAGCACGGTCAGGATCGGGATCAGCGCATTCTTGAGCGCATGGCGCAGCACGACACGCGGCTCGGCGACTCCCTTGGCGCGGGCGGTGCGGATGTAGTCGTCGCCGAGCACATCGAGCATCGAAGCGCGCGTGAAACGCAGGATCAGCGCCGAGGAGACAAGCCCCAGCGCCACCGCCGGCAGGATGAGATGCCGCATCCGGTCGAGAAAGCTCGCATCCGGCCCGCCATAGCCCGAGACGGGCAGGATCTGGAGCCGCACCGCGAAGATCTGCATCAGGATCAGCCCCAGCCAGAAGCCGGGGATCGAGGCCGCGAGCATCGCCAGCGTCGTCGCCGCCTGATCGAACAGCGAGCCACGCCGGTAGGCGGCGTAGATGCCGATGGGCAGCGCAATCGCGCTGGCGATGAGCAGCGCCATGATGGTGAGCGAAAGGGTCGGTTCCGCCCGATCAGCCAGGGCTGAGGCCACCGGCATGTCGAGAAAGATCGACTGGCCAAGATCGCCCCTGAGCAACTGTCCGACATAAAGGACGTATTGCGTGAAAATCGAACGATCGAGACCAAGCCGGGCCCGCAGCTCGGCGACATCCTGGGCTTGCGCCTCCGGCCCGAGCATCACGGCGGCAGGGTCGCCCGGCGTAACGCGCACGATCACGAAGACGATGGTAACGACCAGCGCCATGACCACGATCATGCCGGCGATGCGCTGCAGGATGTAACGCAGCATGGTCACCTCGGGATTGTTCGAGGACGGGGCGATCACACCGGACCCTGACGGGGGTATCAGGGCCCGGCGTGACCCGGCGGCGTGGGAGAGCCCGCCGCCGGTTCAGGCTCACTTCTTCAGCGTCACGTTCCAGAAGTAAGGCCAGGGAGCCGGCACGACCCCTTCGAGCTTCGCGCCCTTGGCGGAAATGGCGTTGAAATTGCCGATCTTGATGAAGGGCACCTCGTCGTAGATGACCTTTTGCACATTGGCCCAGGCGGCGATCCGTTTGGCAGGATCCGATTGCGAGGTGAAGGCCTCCACCGCGGTTTTGCGGGCCGGGGTATCCCACCAGCCCGGCGCGCTGGTCGAGAGCGAACCGATCAACGCCGGCTCGGGAAGGAACGGGCTGTGGGTGATGTAGATGTCCCACAGCGCCTTGTCGGTGCGGCGCTGGGTCAGCGTCGCCCAGTCGACAACCTGCAACTCAACGGTGAAGCCGGCCAGCTTGAGGTACTCGGCAGCCACCTGCGCCATCTTGTAGTGGAACTCGTATTGCCGGCTGGTGAGGATGCGGACGGGCTCGCCCTTGTAGCCGGCGGCGCGGGCTGAGGTCTTGGCCTTGTCCGCCTCGTTGACGTTGTAGTTGCCGGCAACCCCCGCTTCGGTGTGCCAGACAAAGCCCTTGGGATAGATGGCACCGTCGAGCCCGAAGAACTCGGGGCTGCCGAAGGCGGCGGCGAGCATGTCCTCCATGTTCAGCGCCGTGCGGATGGCCTTGCGCACACCCACCGCCTTGCCCACCCCCTCGGCAGTGTTGAACACGAACACCGGATAGCCGAAGGGCTTCAGCACCACCGGCTGGGAGGCGGCGGAGGCCTTCACCTTGTCGAAGGCCTCGACCGGAATGGAATCGATGTAGTTGTACTGACCGGATACAGCGGATTCGATGCGCGTATTGGCATCGGGCACCGGCACGAAGCGCACCTCGTCGAGCAGCGGACGCCGGGCGCCGCCATAGCCGTCCGCCGCACCCTCGCGCGGCTTGTAGCCGTCAAAGCGGACAAGCTGGATGTACTGGTCGGCCTTGCGTTCCTTGAGCATGTAGGGGCCAGTGCCCACGAGATCCTTGAGTTGATCCTCCTGCTTGCCCTTCGGCAGGATGATGGCGGCGGAGTTGTTGAAAGCGAGAAGGGCGGAGAGCGGCGCATAGGGTTGCTTGAGCTTGATGACGACCGCGCCCGGTCCGTCCGCGCTGACACCCTCGATGAAGCCGGCGGCCTGCTTGCCGCGCGAGGCGAGCTTCATCCATCGGTTGAGCGAGGCGACGACATCCTCCGAGGTCATGTCGCTGCCATCGTGGAACTTGACGCCGCCGCGCAGCACGATGCGGTAGGTCTTGCCGTCGGCGCTGATCTCGGGGAGCTTGTCGGCGAGAAGCGGGGTCACGCCCCAGGCCTTGTCGAACGTGTAGAGCGTTTCGAACATATGCTGGGTGATCATGCCGACAAGATCGGCGGTCGAGATCATTGGATCGAGCGTCGGCGGCTCGCCCACCGTCGCCACCGTGACAACGCCCCCCTTGTCCTGGGCAGGCGCATAAGTTGGCAAGGCGAGAAGGGCCAGCGCGAGCACATAGCGCAACGGACGGATCATCGGCATCTCCCATGTTCCATTATTGTGGATTAATCACATTATAACGGAATAATCAGACGCTTTGTTCCGCTTGTCAACCGGCGCTGAATACGGCCGCTGCCGGGTGGCAGAATCACGTCCGCTTGTGGCGAGCAAACTCCTCACTGACCTCCAGCAGCGGCGATTTGTAAGGATCAATGGCGAGGCGGTCCGGCGCGACGCCGGCGCCCTTGTCCGGCATCAACTGGAGCGGCTCGCACTGGGGGGCATCCACAATGGCCGGCTGCTCGTTTTCCACCCGGTCGATATGGTTCAGCAACCGTTCCTTGAGGTCATTTGCGACGCTCCGGAATGGCACCATGCCAGCAAGATTGACCAGTTCGTAAGGGTCGTTCTCAAGGTCATACAGCGCGTCTTCGGCATAGGAGACGGCACTGGAGCGGTCGTGATCGTAGGGCGCGGTTACGGCATATTTCCAGCGCTGGGTGCGCAAGGCACGCCCGGTCTGGGATTCCGAGATCTGGATGAAAAGATCGTCCCGCCACGGCGTTGAACGGTCGCGCACGACCGGCAGGATGGACCGTCCCGTCATCCCGGGCGGAACCGGCAGACCAGCGGCATCGAGCAGGGTGGGCGCAACATCGATCGTTGAAAACAGATGCCGCACTTCGCCGCCGCCGCCAAAGCCCGGACCGGTCAGAATGGTCGGCACGCGCACGGAGCTTTCGTGACAGGATCGCTTGTACTCGGCATTGCGTGTCTTGAAATGGCAGCCGTGATCGGAGGTGAACAGCACGATGGTGTTATCGAGAAGCCCGAGACTGATCAGCGCATCCATCAGCCGGCCAAACGCTTCATCGAGCCGGCGCACCATGCCGTAATAGCCGCCCAGATGCTGAGGCCAGGAACCGCGAAGGGCCACAAGATCGGGGGGGACCCAATGCCCGACATCAACGCCCCGGCCAGCCGGCGGCGGATAATTGTCGAGATGGTTCTGGTGATGGGGTTCAAGGAACGACATGAACAGGAAGAAGGGTTGCTGCTGATTGCGGTCGATGAACCGGATTGCGGCATCGGTCAGCGCATCGACGCGGTAGCCCGGCAATTTGACCTTCCGGTTCTCGCCATCCCAGAGCATCGTGTCATAGGCGTCCGAGGAAAATTCGAGCAGGTTGGCGGCGAGCCATTCCTTGTAGCCGCCGCGCTCGCGCTGGACGACCGGCTCATCCGACCCAAGATGCCACTTTCCGATGTAGCCGGTGTGATAGCCGCCCTTGTTGAACAGCTTGGCCAGGGTTTCTGCGTCCTCTGGCAGCGGAATGTGGTTGCGCCAGCAGCCGGTCTGCGTGGCATAGCGTCCGGTCTGCATGCAGGAGCGGGCCGGTCCGCACAGTGGCTGGCAGGTGATCGAATTGAACAGATGCGTACCCATGCGTCCGTAACGGTCGAAATTGGGCGTCAGCCCCATCGGATTGCCATGCAAGCCCGTTGAATCGAACCGCTGCTGATCGGTAAAAAATACGATGACATTCGGCTTGCGCATCTGCCGATCCTCCCTGATGGTCGAGACTACGAAAGACGCCGCATGGCGCGAAATGATTTTGCAGGCGGGGTTCCATAGCCCGAAGGCATGGATCGTCGCTGTCGGTCACGGCGCGATGCGCGCCGCAATCTGGGTGATGAAATGAGTTGCTGTCCGCCTTCCCCGGCGCGCGTTGGATGCGCTTCGCCGGCTAAAACCATCGACGAGACTGGCGGTAGCCCCGGCGCTGTCGTGCGGTTTCCAGACACGGCATCTTTCATCGGCACCGATCGACCTTTCCTGAAATTCGATGGGGAGGCGCCGCGTCGGGCCGTCAGGCTCAAGGCATTCGGCATCGAGACGGAGACCGTCACCAACGCCCGATTTGATGCTTTCGTCGCGGCGACCGGCTATGTCACGGAAGCCGAGCGTTTCGGCTGGAGCTTTGTTTTCCAGATCTTTCTCGATGAAAATCTCAGTGCGCCTGCACCGGTCGAAACCCCCTGGTGGCGCAAGATCGACGGTGCCTGCTGGCGCGCGCCGGAAGGCCCGGGGTCGTCCGTCGCTGACCGCCGTGACCATCCGGTTACCCACGTTTCCTGGAACGATGCCGTGGCCTTTGCCAACTGGTGCGGCGGACGCCTGCCGACAGAGGCTGAGTGGGAACATGCAGCGCGGGGCGGCGCTGATGATCGCCGCTTTCCCTGGGGTGATGAGGAGCCGACCGACAGCACCATCCTGTGCAATATCTGGCAGGGCCGCTTTCCGGATATGAACATCGCGGCTGACGGCTACACCGGCACGGCGCCCGCGCGCAGCTTTGCGCCGAACCCGGCAGGCCTGTTCAACATGGCCGGAAACGTCTGGGAATGGTGCGCCGATCCGTTCCGCACCCGGTCATTAGCCCGCGCGGGCCGCGAGCGCGACCGTATCGCCGCCGCCGAGCGCGAGCGCCTGATGAAGGGCGGCTCGTACCTCTGTCATATTTCGTATTGTTATCGCTACCGCATCGCCGCCCGCATGGGGCGAAACCCCGATACATCGACCGGACATATCGGCTTCAGGGTCGCCTACGACTGAAACTATTTGACCGACCCCAGGGTGAGCCCGCGCACGACGAATTTCTGGCCGAAGAACATGATCAGGATGGCGGGAATGGTCGCAAGGATCGATGCCGCAGCCATCTGTCCGTGCTGGATCTCAAATTCCTGTGCGAATTTTGCGACGCCCACGGGAACGGTCGCTGTTGCGCGCGAGGTGAGGTTCAGCGCGATCGAAAACTCGTTCCACGAAAAGACAAAGGCCAGCACGCCCGCTGCAATCAGCCCCGGCACCACCACCGGCAGCACGACATAGAGGAAAGCCTGAATGCGCGAGCAGCCGTCGATTTCCGCCGCCTCCTCCATCTCCACCGGAACTTCCTTGAAAAAGGCCATCATCATCCAAACGGTCATCGGCAGGTTGATCGTGACATGTGTCATGATCAGACCGAAGTAGCTGTCATAAAGGCCGAGGCGCCGGAAGATCAGGTACCAAGGGCCGACCAGCGTCATCACCGGGATCATGTGGAAGAACAGCATCCAGCCGATGATCACCTTCGACACCCAGCCGGGCCACGGAAAGCGATGCAGGGAATAGGCGCAGAGGGTGCCGAGCACGAGAACGATCACTGTGCTGAAGGATGCGACGACAATCGAGTTCCAGAGGTTTTCGCGGAACTGCGACCGCAGCGAAAACAGCACGTCCTCGTAATTGAACAGGGTCGGCTCGAAGATCCAGCTGCCTTGATAAATGGCGATCTGGTACTTGAATGACGTCATGGCAATCCAGGAGAAGGGCCCGATCACCATGAACACGGCGAGCGCCAGAACACAGCGCTGAAAATGGCTCAGTCGGCCCATGTCACTGCCTCTCCACGGCGGCCGTCGCCCGGCGTGACACCAGCAGGAAGCTGACGACCATCAGGATCACGACGATGGAAAGCATGGCGCCGTACCCAAGGTTGTTCTGCACGAAGAACGTCTTGTAAAGGTGCAGGCTGACGAGTTCGGTTGCTGTTCCCGGTCCGCCCGATGTCAGCAGGAACACTTCATCGAAGGCCTTGAAGGCCAGGATCGACCGGAAGGTGAAGGCGACGATGATCGCCGGCAGCAACATCGGCAGCATGATGTAGCGCGTCACCTGCCCCTGGGTGGCCCCGTCGATATGGGCCGCTTCCAGAACGTCACTGGGGATGCCTTCGACCGCCGCGAACAGGATCAGAAAAATGAAGGGCGCCCAGTGCCAGACATCGACCAATATCACCGACAGCAGGGCAAAGCGGCTGTCTCCGAGCCAGTTGACAGGATCAAGCCCCAGCGCGCCAAGCGCCTGGTTGATGACGCCGAACTCGTAATTGTAGATCAGCCGCCACATTGATCCGATCGCCACCGGCGGCACCAGAATCGGCAGGATGATCAGCGTGCGCAGAAGGCCTTTGCCGCGCGTGACGCGGGCGGCAAGCAGCGCCAGCCACAGGCCGATCACCATGACCAGCGCAACCGACACGATAACGAAAATGAACGTGTTGATGATGGCGGGTCTGAGCAGGGGATCAGCCGCAAATTGCCGGAAATTGGCCAGCGGATCAAAGCTCATGTGTTCAGCGCCACCTTCAAAGCGGAAGGTGGAGAGGCTCATCACCAGAAGATTGAGCATCGGATAGACGGACAGCACAACGAAGACGAAGACTGCTGGCAGCAGGCTCCAATAGGCGAAGGTGCGGTCAAAAAAGCTCTCTTGACGATGGTTCATACGTAGGCCCCCCCGATCCATCCGGAAGGCCTTCCGCCGAACAGGCGAAAGGCCAACGGCAAGGCGCGCGCCTCACTCCGGCAGGGGCGGCAACTTGCCGGTCTTGCGACCGGAGCGGGCGAAGATCGCTTCAACCTCCCCGGCGGCCGTATTCAGGGCCTTTCCGGGCGACATCTCGCCGAGCAGTGCCTGATTGAGGCGCAGCCCCAAAACCTGCTCGACCGCCGCGCCCTCGTTATAGCCAAGCGGCGAGGCTGCGGTGGCGACGCTTTGCAGATACGGCGCCATCCAGTTGAACTGCGGCTTTTTGGCAAGGTCCGAGGTCAGCGTGTCAGACCGGACCGGGATGCCTCCCGCCTCCGCATAGGCACGTTGGGCCTGCGGCGTGACGAACCACTTCAGGAAAGCGATCGCAGCCTTTTGCTGTTCGGGTGCGATATTCTTCGGAATGGTCAGATCCCAGTTTCCGATGGAGGCCACGCCCGGCTTGCCCGGAACCGCCGAGGGAATCGGTGCTGCCCCGACCTTGCCCACGACGGTGGACTTGTTCTTGTCCTCGAAATTCGACCAGGCGGCGATCACGACCTGAACGGCGGCAGCCTTGCCCGCCGACATGGACTGGATCACGTCGGCCTGCCCGACAGAGGCATGATTGGCCGGCCCGCAGGTCTTATGCAGATCGATGAACTGCTTCAGGGCCGCCAGCATTTCCGGTGAATTGACCGTGACCGTGAAGTCACCATTCAAGGGGTCCTTCACAAAGTCCGTCTGGCCATGGCCGTGCATGAAGGGCATGAAATCATAGCGGATCGGATTGCCGCGCTCGCCGCGCGTGACGAAGCCATAGAGTTGCGGCGGCTTCTGAAGTTTCAGGCAGGCGGCCTTCACATCATCATAGGATTTGGGAGCCGCCAGCCCCGCTCCGTCATACAAATCCTTGCGGTACGCGAGGATGTGGACGTTGCAGTTCGGTGGCACCCCCATCAGGACGCCGCCCTCCGGCGTGCGCCAGCGCTTTTCAGCGTTCCAGTAATGGTTGTTGCCGCAGGCCAGGACCTCTTTGGGGAGAACGAATGTCGGATCGACATCCTTGATCGGTCGCAAGAAGCCACCCTCATAGAATTCGATGGTCCAGAAGCCGTCGATATTGAGGATGTCATAGGGGCTGGTCTGGCCGCGCACGGCATTGCGCGCTTTTTCAAGCACGCCGTTGTAGGGCGTCACATCCAGCTTGACGACATTTCCGGTCTGCTTGGTATACAGTTCCACCGCCGACTGGAACCCCGCATACCATGGCGAGGCGTTGATCAGGATCGTGATCGGCGGTTGTTTGCCGACGTCTGCAAAGCTCTGTGCCTTTGCCGGAGCCATCGGCGCACTGCTGAGGCAACCTGCCAGGAGCAGCGCTCCGAGCCATCTGCATGATGAGATACCCATCCGAAGTCTCCCTGTGGCTGTTGTTGTCCTACGCCGATGCTAGGTGTTTGATCCATGCCCTAAAAATGAATTTTGACACCCTTTGGCATTCCTATAAGCTATGGCAACACCGGGTTGACGTGCCGCCACACACGCATTCGCGCGATCACCGCCTGGAACCGGAGCCCTTGATGGATCGTAAAGTCCGCGCCTTTCTGGCCATTGTCGAGGAGGGCACCTTGACGGCTGCCGCAAACCGGATCGGCCTTGCGCAACCCTCGCTGACGAAATTCCTGCAACGGCTGGAAACCGAAATGGGGGCGCGGCTGTTCGAGCGGAAAATCCGCGGCATGGAACTGACATCCTTCGGAAAGGCCTTCCTCGTCCATGCCCGCCGCATCGAGGCGGAATACAAATTCGCGACCGAAGAGATCGCGGCGATGCAGTATGGCGGCTTGCCTGTGCTGCGCATCGGCGCCGGCGCGCTCTTTCACATGCTGCATGTGCCCTATGCACTGACCCAGCTCGTGCGCGAGTTCCCCGGAACACGCATCGATGTCGTCGCGAATGTGAACAAGACGACCGTGCCCATGCTTCAGCGCGGTGAGCTTGATGTCGTCTGCGGCGAGATCGAGCCGAGTGCTGTGTCATATGGTATTGAGTCTGAGGTGCTTCTGACTGCCGACCTTGGCGTCATCATGCGCGCCAACCATCCCCAGGCGGAAACGCCGATGATGTTCGAGGCTCTGTCTGCCTATCCGTTCATCGTTTTCCAGCACGACGAACCGGCCCAGGCCGAACTGTCCCGGCTACTCGGTGCCCGGCGGCTCAACTATCGTATTGCCGTTTCCACCTCGTCCTTTGCCACGGGCCTGAGGCTGGTGCGGGCCACCGATTATCTGATGATCGCGCCGATGCAGTTGAAGTCGGTGATCGCGGAAACCGGGCTGATCGTACGGGCGCCGGAAGAACCCATCCGGAGCTTCCGGTCCGGGATCATGATGCGCACATCCTCGCGCGCCATCCCGATCGTGACGCGGCTGACCGAGTTGCTGAAGCAGTCCATCGCTGCGGTTGCAGTCTGAGGCATTCCTGTAATCTATCGAACCGGCGCGTTGAAATCATTTTACAGAAGAGGCCGGAACATCCGAGGCTAGCCCCGGTCACGGGAGCATTTGCCATGAAAGTTGTCTTTCTTCTGTTTGATTCCCTTAATCGCCATTTGCTCGGCCCCTATGGCGGCACCCGCATCCCGACACCGAATTTTGATCGGCTGGCCAGGCGCTCCGTCACCTTCGACAAGCATTATGTCGGATCTCTGCCCTGTATGCCGGCGCGCCGCGACATCCATACAGGCCGTCTGAGCTTTCTGCACCGCTCATGGGGTCCGCTGGAACCGTTCGACAATTCCTTTGCCGAAATTCTGTGGGGTCATGACGTCTACAGTCATCTGATCACCGATCACGCCCATTATTTCGAGGACGGCGGCGCGACCTATCACACCCGCTACGATTCCTGGGAATTCATTCGTGGGCAGGAGGGGGACCCGTGGAAGGCGATGGTGCAGCCGCACTGGGAGCGCCTGCGCGAACTCTACCATGAGCGGCAATTCGGCACGGGCCAGCGCGATTATTTCCGTAACTATATGGTGAACCGGGAATACATCCGTGAGGAAAAGGACTTCCCCTCCGTCAAGTGCTTTGCCAGCGCGATGGAGTTTCTCGACACAAACCGGGACGCGGACAACTGGATCCTGCACCTCGAAACCTTCGACCCGCACGAGCCGTTCTTCGCGCCCGAGCGCTTCAGGACCCAGTTCAAGACCGGCTGGAACGGGCCAATCCGCGACTGGCCGCGCTATGGTCGCGTCGATGAACTGCCCGAGGAATGCGAGGAGCTGCGCGCCAATTACTACGCTGTCGTCGCGCTCTGTGATTTCCTGCTCGGCCAGCTGCTCGACTATTTCGACCAGCACGATCTCTGGAAGGATACCGCGCTGGTCCTGACCACCGATCACGGCTTCCTGCTTGGTGAGCACGACTTCTGGGCCAAGAACCGGATGAACATGTACGAGGAAATCGTCCACATCCCGATGTTCATCCACACGCCGGGCCTGAAAACAGCCGGCACGCGCCGCGCGGCCCTGACGCAGACCATCGATCTTGCCCCGACCTTCCTCGATCTCTTCGGCGTCACCCCGCCGGCTGAGATGCAGGGCAAGTCCCTGTTGCCGGTGCTCGAAAAGGATCAACCGCTGCGATCCGCAGCGGTGTTCGGCTACTTCGGCGGTGCGATCAACGCCACGGATGGCCGCTACACCTACCATCGTTACCCGGAAAATCCGACCGCTCAGGAGGTCTATCAGTATACCCTCATGCCTACCCACATCTGGGATCGTTTCAGCGTCGAGGAGTTGCAGAACATCGCGCTCGCTCCGCCCTTTCCCTTCACCAAGGGTGTGCAGACCATGAAAATCCCGATGATCAACACCTCGCCCATGTTCAATAACTACGGACCGGGTAGTCTGATCGAGCGCGAAACGCGGTTGTTTGATCTTGCAACGGACCCGGGACAGGAAAATCCCCTCGTCGATGCAGCCGCAGAACAGCGTATGATCGAGCTGATGACCGGGCTGATGCGCGAGAACAACGCCCCGCCGGAAGCGTTTGCGCGGGTGCGACTATAGGCATTCCAGCTGCGCACCGGAGGCCCATCCGCTTCGGTCGGCCGCTCTCCGGTCAGGTCGGCGTGGAATTTGCGGATCGTGCAGTCCAACGCGCACGAGGACAAGGGCCACGCAGTCCGTGGCCTGTCGGTCGTTTTGGCGGGCTGTTGTTGTCTCAGCCTTCAAGTCCACCAAGATGGGCCTGCATGTACAACGCTTCGCCGAGCTTGTTGACCAGTTCGAGTTGCGTTTCCAGAAAATCGATATGGCCTTCCTCGTCCGCCATCAGCGCCTCGAACAGGTCCTTGGACGGATAGTCCTTGACGCTCTGGCAATAGGTGGCTGCTTCCTGATAGAGCGCGCGCGCGCCAACTTCGGCAGCAAGATCGGCCTCGATCACTTCCTTGACATTCTGACCAATCTGCAAGGGATCGAGCACCTGCATGTTCGGGTGTCCCTCAAGGAAGAGGATCCGGTCAACGAACCGATCAGCGTGGTGCATCTCCTCAATTGACTCTTCTTTCCACTTCTTGCCGAGCGCCTTGAGACCCCAGTTGTCAAGGAGGCGATAATGCAACCAGTATTGGCTGATCGCGGTCAATTCGCTCCGCAAGCCCTTGTTGAGATAGTCCAGGACCTTTTTGTCACCCTTCATTGTAAATCCCTTTCCGACACTGGCGTTCCAGGCCGCCAACGACATGCCAGCGTCCAGTGTTCACTATTCAGCGGCAATTGCAAACGGGGGTAACGCGGCAACCTTCGATTGACCCAAACGGTTATCTCCGGCAACTGCTTCATGCTGCCCCGGACAGGTTGTGCAGCCCACTGCACAGGCGGACAAGCGCGCTTCGGCCAGAATGGCGCGAATGGTCACCAGGCAGCGGCCGCAATCGGGCGCGCAACCGAGACAGCGATAGGTCTGCGCCGGTGTGCGTGGCGCATGAGTTGCCTCAGCTGCGCAAGCGTCGAGAATCTGCTGCTTGGTGAGGACGTTGCAGGAGCAGACGATCATGCCTCGCCCTCGACGCGCACGAGCCGCACCACGACATCAACCCCCACGATGCGATACCCTGGCGGAGGATCGGGCATGTTCGACAGGGAGACTGAAACATCGGGGACATCAATCACCGTTCCGTCGTCCTCGACCAGAAAGTGATGATGATCCCCGACATTCGTATCGTAAATCGCGCGATCGCCGAAGACCGCAACCTTCCGCAAGAGCCCTGCATCACTGAACTGGTTCAAGGTGTTGTAGATGGTCGCCAGCGACAGGTGGGACCGCGCCGCTTGCGATTCCTGGTAGAGCACTTCCGCCGATACGTGCCTGTCCTTGCCCGAAAACAACAGCGAGCCGAGCAACATCCTCTGCCGTGTTGGCCGCAGTCCAACGCGACGCAGCATATCCTTGAGCCGCGCGACAGGACAGGTCTCCACGACCGAATGAGCCGCGAATTCGGAAGCTCGATGCAGCAACGAGGGAAGAATTTCGCGGGAGTCCATCACAGCCTCCAGTTTAGAACGATTGTAAAAAGCAAGCGATTTCAAATATTTACAAAAAAAGACTAAATAAGTCAACAAATGACCGCAGTGAAATCTGTATGCCGGCGAGGGGGCTGCAAATCGGGACGGCGTTTGTGGTCGCACCGGACCTGCAACAGGCTGCCCTGGCCGATGTGGGTGCAGCGGCCGTAGAAGCCACTGCTGGCTGGAGAACGCGCCGGGAAAGATGGTTCCGGCATAGGCGAAGGCATTGGTCCTCTCGGCGATCAGCCTGTCCCAGTGCAGAACGGAAATCGTGCGCCTTCACAACGGCCAGATGACGGTCTGCACATTACCGCACAGGAAGGGCTTCTCTTGATAAAGGTCCAGGCGCAGTGCCGGCGGTGAGCAGATCAGCCAACGTCGCCCCCTCCAGCGGCTGAAAAAAACCGCGATGCGCCTTGAACAACAGGCGGGAGATGGCCGCATCCGAGGGCGATTGCGCGAAAAAGCCGACCGGACAATCAGTCGGCTCGAAGGCACGCACGATCTCGCCGATGTCGATCGCAGCAGGCTGGCGGGCAAGACGCACACCGCCACTTCGTCCGCGCTGCGTTTCCAAAAGCCCTGCCAGTGCCAGCGCGTGGATCGTCTTCTGGATGTTCATGATGGTAATGCCGGTGCTCTCCGGCAAATCGACAGCCCGTGTGCGGTCCGGCCAGAGGCGCGCCAGCTCCAGCATCAGCCGGATGGCGTCAATGGTTCTTTGATTTAGCCACATATCAACCCTAAGGCTAGCTGCACTGTGGCATGTCTTCAAGCGACGCGCGTCCATGCAGGCTGCGCGAGTGTCGAGCAATCAGGCCTCGCATCGACTGCCATGCCAGGCCACGCGTCGCGCCCTCAGGAGCAATATACCGTTGCGCTGTCACGGACTTCATATCTGTGCCCCTGAGCGAAACAGTTTCGCCGGGTTATCGACAAGCACCGTCTGGCGATCTCGCGCCGACGTCACCCAGTCAGCGAGTTTACCCAGCATGTCTGAATAACTCTGATGTTCCTCATGCTGTGTGTGCGGCCAGTCGCTGCCCCAGACGATCCGGTCGATGCCCACCGTTTTCAGGATGATCTCCGCGCAGACATTTGCGGCGCCCGCCGTCAATCGATAGGGCGCGGAAAACTTGAACCATAGCCGGTCCGTCTGGCACGCCGCGCGCATCAGCGTTTCAAATCCGCCGCTGGGATGGCCGGGCGCAGTGCGGCCGAAGTGATCGATCACGACAGGTCCGGGCGGGTTTGCGAGAAAGGCCGCCATCCCGGCCCATTGCGCCCCCTCGGCCTGAATTTGCAGCACCATCCCGAGCGCCGCGAGGTGACCCGCCAGTTCACGGTGCGCAGCGGCGAAGTCCGGCACGGCCTTGCCGATACAGTTGAACCGCACACCGAGGACACCCTGGCGCCGAAGCGCCTTGAGCCCGTTTACGCCAATGTCGGGTTCAACCACGGCAATACCGCAAAAAGCGGCTGGATTGGAGGCAATCGCGTCCAAAATATAGCTGTTGTCCGTTCCCAGAAAGCTCGGCTGGACCAGGACTGCGCGCGTGATGCCGACGCGAGCCATCTTGTCCAGCAGTTGCGCGGGCAAGGCATCATAAGCCGGTGCGTAGCGGCGGTCGGACGCCAGCGCGCTATCGTGCCCGAAGATGTGCACATGCGTGTCGACCCAGCCCGTATTCTCCACGTCCTGTTCCTGTTCCGACGCCATGTTGCATTATCCAATAGAGTTATATAAGACTGGTGTTATAAGTCTATTGAAGGCCACAGCGCAATCCGGCTGCAAGCGACACAGGGAGAGAATTTGCCATGACCAGACATTTCGGACAGTTGATAGGCGCCGCGGTTTTTCTGGCAACAGTGGGGGCGGCTGTGGCGCAGGATTTCCCGACCAAGCCCATAACGCTGGTCGTGACCTACCCGCCGGGAGGAGGCGCGGACATCATGGCGCGTCTGATCGCGCCGAAACTGGGCGAGGCGCTGGGGCAGTCCATCGTGGTTGAAAACAAGCCGGGCGCGGCAGGTCAGGTCGGCGCGGCTTTCGTCGCCAATGCCAAGCCTGACGGCTACACTGTCATGATCGACGCCGCATCCTTTGTCATCAACCAGGGTCTTTATCCCAAGCTGCCCTATGACGCAGAAAAGGCATTCCGCCCCATCGGTGTGGTGGCCGCCTTTCCGCATGTGGTGGTGGTGACACCCGGTTTTGAGGCCAATTCCGCTCCCGACCTCGTTGCCATGGCCAAGGCAAAGCCCGGCGCGATCAACTATGCTTCCTCGGGCACAGGCTCGGCGCAACATCTGGCAGGCGCGGCCTTTATCCAGCAGACAAAGGTCAACATGACGCATGTTCCCTACAAAGGCGGTGGACCGGCCATGAATGATGTGATGGGCGGGCATATTCCGGTGTTTTTTGCCAATGTCGCCTCCGGCCTGTCCCATATCAAGGGTGGCAAGCTCAGGGCTCTGGCGGTTGCATCCGACAAGCGGATCGCCGCCCTTCCCGATGTGCCGGCGCTCGGCGAACTTGGGATCGGCGGGGGCGCGGTCTTTGAATGGAACGGCATGTTCGTACCGGCCGGCACGCCGGATGCAGTGGTTGGCAAGCTGACCGATGCGCTGGACAAGGCCTTGCAGGCGCCCGAAATTAAGCAGCGGATCACCGATCTTGGCGGCGAGATCATCGGCGGTGGTGCTGCGGGCGCGGCCACCTTCATAGCCGGGCAGAAAGCCGTGACCGGCAAGCTGATCCGTGATGGCAACATCACGCCGGACTGATTGGGAGACGCAAGACGATGGCCCGCCAGATTCTTGGCGCCGATACTGTGATGCACGCCGCCCCGCCACTGGAGGGCGACGTGCATTTGCCGCTGTACCGGCGTCTTTACGAGACGTTCGCCCGTCGGATTGCGGCCGGTGACTGGAAGCCGGGCGATGGGTTACCCGCTGAAACCGGCCTTGCCAAAATCTATCGGATTGCGCCGGGCACGGTGCGCAGAGCGCTTGATGACCTTGCGCTTAACGGCCTTGTCGAGCGCAGGCATGGTCTCGGCACCTTTGTCCGGCGACCGAATTTCGACAATGCCATGCTTCGGTTCTTCCGGTTTCGCGACAAGGATGGCAACGCGTTTTTGCCGGAAAGTCGCATCGTCTCACGCAAGCTTGTGTCGACGCCCCCCAAGGTCGCACGGCAACTTGGCCTGACCGATCCTTTGGTCATAAAGATGGTGCGTCACCGCCTGTGGGATGGCGTGCCGCGGTTGGTCGAGGATATCTTTCTGCCTCAGGATCGATTCAAGCCGCTCCTGTCTGTATCCGAGGAAATGATCGGCCCGCTGCTCTATCCAGCCTATGAGCAGCTTTGCGGACAGGTTGTCTTTGCGATTGAGGAAGACATCTCGATTGCGGACGTGACAGTCGATGACGCAGCAGATCTCGGGCTGCAAACGGGCGATCTCACCGTCAGTGTCGAACGCATCGCGCGGAATGCGACCGCCACGCCCATCGAGTGGCGCATCTCGCGCGGGGAAGCGCGGCGCTTCCGGTATCAGTTGACATCGGGCCAGGGCGATTGAGCTCCGCTGGACCTGTCAGATGGTTCAAGATCGTCTATGATCCCGCTATGACGTCTGAACGTGACGGGGCGCTGTCGCCCGCCGCGGTCAATCAGCCGTCCAACACGCAAACCAGGGGCAATCAGAACGTTCGTGGCAATTCAGGATGGGGTGAGCGCACCCCCGACCATTCTTGTTTTCATTGATGCCGATGCCTGCCCCGTGAAGGCCGAAGTTTACAAGGTCGCAGGTCGGCATGGCATCAAGACGATTGTGGTCTCCAACAGCTTCATGCAGCTTCCGCGTGATCCGCTCATCACGCGCGTGGTCGTGAGCGCGGGGCTGGATATCGCCGACAATTACATTGCCGAACGCGCCCGGCGTGGCGTGATCGTGATCACCGCAGATATTCCGCTTGCGGCGCGCTGCATCAAGGCCGGCGCGGATGTCATCGCGCCCAATGGCCGTGCGCATTCCGAGCAATCGATCGGACTGGCGCTGGCAACCCGAAACCTGATGGACGATCTACGGTCTGCCGGACAGATCACCGGCGGTCCTCGCCCCTTTGCGCCGAAGGATCGCTCGAACTTCCTTTCCGCGCTCGATCTGGCGATCGTCCGGCTGAAGCGGGCAGGCCTTGAACCGGAACGCTGACGCGATCTTGTGTTGAAGTCGCAACCGCCGCCCGCACTCGGCCTCGGCAACAGGGTGCCTGCAGGGTTCGCCGCCCAAGCCAATCTGGAACCAGTGCGGCTTGGGCCCAGATCAACCGCTAACGCCGCGCAGCCTTGACGAGGCGCGACTTATGGCCGAGCCGCTGCGAGATCGACGTCACGCAATCGCGAAGCGCCAGTGGCACCGGGCCGTCCCAGTCGAGATCGAACTGGCCTGTATTGCCCATGATCGTGCAGGTCAGAACGATGTTGCCGATATAGTCAAACACTGGCGCGCTGAAGGCATTCGCGCCTGGCACGGGATGGCCGATGGCCCGCTCCATCCCGCGTTCTCGGATCGCGGTGAGCGTTTGTTCCCAACCCGGTCCCTCCATCCGTTCGAGTTGGAGGCTGCTCCAGCGCTTTGAAAAATGTTCGGAATCCAGAAAGCGTCTCAGCTTGCTGGGCGCAAGAAAGGCGGCCCAAACCTTGCCGGTGGCGGTGTCGGGTACCGACATCACACTTCCCACGCGCATGTTGGTATGGAGGTTGTAGAGACCTTCGGAGAGTTGCACGACCGTCGGCCCGAAATCCCCCCAGACCGAGATGGCAACGGAGAACCCGGTCGTTTGCGACAGGTCGTTGACGGCCCGCGAAGCAATCGTCAGATGATCGAGGCGGCGCAGGCTGGCCAGCCCCATTTCGATGCCCAATGGCCCAAGATCATAACGCCCCGTCTCTGCGTTCTGCTCGACAAAGCCAAGGCGCGCCAGGCTGACCAGATAGGGATAGACCTTCGCCGCCGTCATTCCGGACAACTCGGCGATCTGCCGCAGCATTAGTGGTTCGCCGGCATCCATCAGTTTCTTGAGAACACCCCCGCCGATTTCAACCGACTGGATGCCACGCCGCCTGTCACTCAACGAAAGCTCCTGTAATCGCCCTCGGGTGATCGTCCTATTTGATTGCGACGGGCTCCACAAGGAATGTTGTGATCTCACTGATGAACTCCATCCCGTGCGCCATCAACGTTCGGGCGATCGGCTGGTCGTAACCGGCGGCGAGAGTATCAAGATCCTCGAACCAGAGCTCGACGATGCCCTGCACTGGCAGCGGTTCGGACCGGGCCGGACCGGAAATGTTGAGAACCAGGTTCTGGACATACCCGGTCATCTGTGGAACCCGACGCACCAGCGGCTCGTGCAGGCCGAACCATTCGCGCTGGAACGTGTTGAAGCTCACGCCTGGCTTGCGGCCGAGCGTGGACATGCGCTTGAGACGCGCCTTGTCCCCCGGTTCGATGACCCGGTTCTGGAGGATCAGCAATTCCTCGCCCCCCGGCGAAACTGTGTCGAGCAGACGCCGCAGCGCCCGCCCGCGCTCCCCGGCGGCAAACGCATTGGCGGCATTGAGATCGGCAAACCAGAGTTGGAGGAAGGCATCGGCGTCAACCGTGCTGCGCGGCAGCGTGACCCCGCGTTGCGCCTTGTCCGTGACGAGATTGGCGGTGCCGGCCAACACCTCCGGCGCCTGTTGCACAATCTCCACCGCATTGTGGCGCAGGGCGCGTTCGAGGGTGCCGGGTTTCTGGCCGTCGGCCGTTCTCAAAAGGGACGTGATGACGATCATGGGGGAACTCCTGAGCAGGTCTGGGAGACTTCCACAAGATAATGATATTGTCAAAAATGATTGATAGTATCAAATTTTTGATGCGGGTGATGGTCGCTGATTTTGACGGCGAATCTAGGAAAATGCACCAAAGAAGAGACAAAATGCCCATTATATAGAGATGTTCGAACGAAATTGGTTCATCGAATTGCCGCAAGGTACGCGGAAGTAGCAATGAACGATGATTGTTAATAACGAGGAGTCTTGAAATAGACGAATTTGTCTGTATCGTCAGCCTCGTCAAACGACAGAAGAGACGACGACCTGTCCCAGCCGCCGAAATCAATCCAGAACATGTTCGACTTGATCGACAACGAAAAGGTTGTGGCGACGTTCGGCCCGACCAATTCGGGCAATGCGCTTGCCTGGAAGCATATCGCCAACCAGAAGCATCACCCCGTCATGGGCATGATCGGCTCGGCAACGGACATTACCAAGGAACAGCCGAACGTCCCCAATTACATGTTCCGCGTCTCGATGGTCGACCGTTCGCAGGTCGCTGGGATGATGGCCTATGCCAAGGCGCTCGGGCCGGACAAGAAGATTGGCTACATGGCCGAAACGACTGGCTACGGCCAGGGTGGCCTCAAGGACATCAAGGAAATCGGCGCCCTGCTTGGCATCAAGCCTGCGGCGACGGAAGTCTTTGCTTATGCAGACACCGACATGACGTCGCAGCTCAACAAGATGAAGGCGGCAGGCGTCAATGTCGTGATCATCTGGGCGCAGGGCACCCCCCTCGGCCATGTGCTGAAGTCGATGGAAAAGCTGAACTACTTCCCGACCTACCTCGCCTCCTGGGGCGCGGACAACAAGAGCTTCTATGACGCCGCCGGGCCCGTTCTGGCCGAGAAGCCGATCTTCATGCGCACGATCACCGATGATCGCACCCCCGCCCAGCAGAAGCTGTTCGACCGGGTGAAGGACAAGCTGCCGACGCCTTCGGCCTTCGGTTTTACCGCCCATGGCTATGATGCAATGATGATCTACGCCATGGCGGTCCGTCAGGCCGGTTCATTCGACGGGCCAAAAGTGAAGGCGGCGCTTGAGGACCTGAAGGGCAAGTACGACGGTGTGATGAAGGTCTATGAGAAGCCCTTCTCCGCGACCAATCACGATGCGCTCGGACCGTCCGACTATCACTGGACGCATTGGAAGGGTGGCAAGCTGCTCAGCTATGAAGATGCGACCATCAAGAGCCTGAAACCATCTGACTTCAAGATGTAAACCCCTTCGGGTCTGCTGAACGCTTCCGTCCGGCGCCTGCCGGGCGGGGCATCATCCTCCTGCTCCTGGACGGATCCCGGCCATGGCTCCCTATCTTCAGGCACTGATCAGTGGATTGGCTGTCGGTGGCATTTATGTGCTGATAGCAGTGTCCTTTTCGATCACCTTCACCACGACGCGGACGCTGAATTTCGCACAGGGTGAGTTCGTATCCTTCGGCGCCTTTGCGGGGGTCACCGTGCTGCTGGTGCTGACAGGCACCACTTCGATTAGCGCGCTGGTCGCAGACTCCTCAGGGGTGCTGAACTATAGCCTCGCCCTGCTGGTGGCGGCCCTGCTGTCGGGCCTGTTCGGTGTGCTGGCTTTCCAGCTGGCGATCCGGCCGTTCGCCGGCAAGCCCGGCATGTCCTGGGTCATGAGCACGCTCGGCTTCGGCATTCTGCTCCAGAGCGCGGGACTGGCGATCTGGGGGCCGGCCCCGGCCAAGCTGCCGGGCCCATTTCCCGACGGCGTGATCCGTTTTGCCGGCACCGGCGTGCGCCCGCAGGAGATCCTGGTGCTCGCGGTGACCATTCTGCTGCTGATTGCCTACGAGATGATCATGAACCGCTCGCGGCTCGGCAAGGCAACGAAGGCTGTCGCTCATGCGCCCGACGTCGCTAGTCTCATGGGAATCAATGTTGCCGTGGTGATGATGGGGGCGTTTGCCGCCTCCAGCGCACTTGCCGGCGTCGCCGGCGTGTTCATCGCGCCCATCGCAACGGCCTCGCTTTACATGGGGCTTGGCTTTGCGCTGAAGGCTTTTGCCGGTGCCATCATCGGTGGCCTCGATAATCCGCGCGGCTGCATGTACGGCGGTTTCATCCTCGGCGTTTTCGAATCCTTCGTCGGTCTGTGGCAGTCGCAGCTGCGCGAGATCGCCGTCTTTGCCCTCATCATCATCGTGCTGGCCTACAGTCCTTCTGGATTGTTCGGCTCGCGCGCGCTGCAAAAAGTGTAACGATGACGCGCCTTGCCCCCATCCTCGTCGGACTGGTTGCGGCCCTCGTTGCGACGGCAATTCAGAACGAATTCTATCTGCGGATCTTGTTTTCAATCTGCACCTACTTCCTGTGCGCCAGCGGCATGAACGTGCTGCTCGGTTATGCCGGCCAGAAGTCACTGGGGCAGGCGGGACTGTTTGCGGCTGGTGCCTACACCGCGGCGCTGGCCACCACGCAATGGGGGCTTGGCCCCTGGACGGCGCTGGTCGCCGCCGCGATCGTTTCGGCACTGTTCGGCGTTCTCATCGCGCTGCCCTCGCTGAGGGTCAAGGGGCCCTCGCTGGCCATGGTCACGCTGGCCTTCGGCATTGTCGTTGAAAAGGTGGTGACCGAGATCACCGATCCGTTCGGCGGTGCGATGGGCATATTCGGTATCCAGACGCCAACCTGGTTCGGCACGCCCTTCACTATGCTGCAATGGGTCCTGTTAGCGATCGTTCTGTCGGTGGTGACGCAGCTTCTGCTCACCAACCTGCTGACAGGCCGATACTGCCGGGCGTTGCTCTCGCTGCAGGCCGATGAACTGGCGTCTGCCAGCATCGGTGTCCGCGTCTACCAGACCAAGGTGCTGGCCTTTGTCATTGCTGCTGTGACCTGTGGCGTTGCCGGTGCAATGGTGGCCCAGCAAAACCAGTACTTCAATTCCGATTTCATTACGTTCAACCTTTCGATCTTCATCATGCTGCTGGTTCTGCTGGGCGGTGCCGGTTCACTGGCCGGGCCGATGCTCGGCGCGGGCTTTCTGGTCATTCTCGGGGCGTTCCTTGCCCGCTGGACCTGGCTTGAGCATTTCGTGAACGGCCTGTTGCTGCTGTTTGCGCTCTTTGCCATGCCGCAAGGGCTGGCGGGACTGTTTCGCCGCAAATCCGCCGGGCGAACGGGCGGCGAACTGACGCCGGACATGAGCCGACGCCTCCCGATGCGCGCCGCACACCCGGACCATCAAAGCACTGATCGGCGGTGCTTGGACCGATCACTGTCCCCCATTCCAGTGTCGCCACCCCGGCGCATTCAGTTGGCAAATGCAGTCCCCGGGTCTGCCCGGTGCGCGTCGGCAGCACACCCTATCACCATCGTTAAATGTATACCGGTATACCGGTGTTGACATCCAATGCGTATCTGGCATGATCGCCCCATGTCGGGACGTCCTCACATCCCCATTTTTGACTTGGTTTCCGCCAATTCGGGGCAAGGGGACGCTGCCGGCGCGGAACTCGGTCGCCCATGTGTCCGCCAGGGTTCCGCTGCCACGGCGGGACCGGTTGCCTGCCATGGCGGCGACCCGCGACACCGATGCAATCCCCCCGGCGCGCTGTGGCCATGCCTGAGCGCAACCTCTTCAATCTGGTAGGCCAGAGTAGCAGGAGAACCATCATGATCAGCAGACGACAACTTGCCCTTTCTGCCATCGCTGCAACCATCGCATCGAAGGCCATGGCGCAGACCGCGCCCACCGGCGAGTATCCCAACCATCCGATCAAGATCATCGTGCCGCTGGCACCGGGCGGCGCCTCGGACTTCATGGCCCGCCTGATTGCCGACAAACTCCCGGCCCGGATCGGCCAGCCCGTGATCGTTGAAAACCGCCCTGGCGCCGGGTCGATCATCGGTATGGATATCGTCGCAAAGGCGGCGCCGGACGGCTACACACTCGGGATGGGCAACTTGCCCGCGCTGGTGCTCAATCCGCTGATCAAGCCGGCCAGCATGCCCTATGATGCGGAAAAGGCCTTTACGCCGATCAGCAACATCGGCCTTACGCCGAACATGCTGCTGATCAACCCGACGAAGGTGCCCTCGCGCAATCTCAAGGACTTCGTGGCGTATCTGAAGGCCAACCCAGGCAAACTGAACTATGGTTCATCCGGCAGCGGGTCGGCGCTGCATGTGGCCATGGAGCTCTTCCTCAAGAATGCCGGCGCCCAGATGACCCATGTGCCATACAAGGGCTCGTCCCAGATGTTGCCGGATTTGCTGGCCGGACGGGTTGATGCGGCCATGGATGCAGCCGTCACATCGCTGCCGCATGTCAAGGAAGGCAAACTGATCGCGCTCGGTGTCACCAGCGATACGCCGGCCTTTTTCGCGCCTGATGTGCCACCGATCGCGTCGGTGGTGCCCGGCCCGGCGCTCAGCGGCTGGCATGGTGTCGTGGCGCCTGCCGGGCTCCCGCCTGCGATCCTTGCCAAACTGGAAGCGGCTATCCGTGCCATCGTCAAGGATCCCGACGTTCAGGAGCGGTTGAAATCGCAGGGCGCTATTCCGATCGGGGATTCATCGGCGGATTTTGCCAAATTCATCAAGATGCAGCGCGATGCCAACCGGCCCGTCATTGCCGCCGCAGGAATCAAGGCCGATTGAGAACCAACGTGGACACCACGGACGCCGGTCCTCAGGGACCGGCTGTCCGGTGGACCGGCGCCGGATCGCACATCAGAGGCAGGTGACGGCGGGTTCGGCCTGCCCGGCAACCCCCACATCGAAGGCAAGCAGCGCCCCGGCCAGCGGTTCGCGGGCGAGGTCCGCCGCATCCAGGCCATAGCGGGCGCTCGTGATGAACAGCGTTCTGAGGTCTGGCCCACCGAACGCCGGACAGGTTGGCCGAGAGACCGGCAGGCGCAGGATCGATGCGATGCGGCCATCCGGCGCATATCGGGTCAGCCGGGCGCCATCCCATTCGGCGTTCCAGAGGAAGCCTTCGGCGTCGACGACCGCGCCATCAGGAATGCCCGGCCCGTCAAGCCGCGCGAAGGGGCGCGTACCAAGGATGGTGCCATCCTCCGCGTCGAGATCGAGTGCAACGATCGTTCGGGTCGGACTGTCGGCGAAATAGGCCGTGCGGCGGTCCGGCGCAAAGGCGATGGCATTGGGCACCGTCACCGACTGGCGCAACACCGTCAACGTCCCGTCGAAGCGATAGAGAGCGCCGGAATCGGGCCGCACCGGATCAGCCATTGTGCCAATCCAGAACCGCCCCCAGGGATCACAGCGCCCGTCGTTGGGCCGCACGTCTGCCGCAGCGGCCGGAAACGGCATCAGCGGTCGCCAGGCGCCGTTGTCAACATCAAGGCAGCCAAGCCCGGCCGACGTGGCCAGCAGAATCGAATGATCGTCGATGATTCCGGCTGCAGAAGCCGTTTCGGACAGCTTTGCACTTTCCAGGAGGCCCGTGTCGGGCGTCAATCGCAGCAGAAAGCGACCCGTGATGTCAAACCACAACAACGCGTCGCGCCCATGATGCCACAGCGGACCTTCGCCGAGGGTATCCTGAAGCGGCAAGGCAGTGAACGACCGCCCCTCGAAATGACCTTCGACCGGCTGGACCGGCAAAGGCAGGAATCCATCTCGTCCGAGCATGTTGAGGTTCCCCTTTGCGTTACAGGCTGCGCGGTTTGACCGCCATCAATGATAATGCCGGTTTCCGACAGGCAGCGGGTGGCATCGCCGGTCAGGACGTTGACGACAGGCCCGAGATCGGAAGGATCGTCGATCTGCCCCCAAAGGTTGCCGGCGAACAAAACCGCCAAGGGTCCGGCCGGTACTCCGTTGGGATGGAGCACTGCGCCACCGCGCATCAGCACCGGACGGGTGTCGATCTGCCGGAGCGGATCATCGCCCGCGCCGGCGGCACCATCACGGCCATGACCGCCGATTTTGCCGTCGTCATCGGGGGGGCCTCCGGTATGTCGGTCCGCACTGCAACTTTAAGTCAGCGTACGGCTTTTCATGCTATCAAGACACGATATTGACAGAGCGTCAAGATTCAGAATACCGGTATTCCGGTTATTGACGAAATTGCCCAGCCGTGCTGACCTGTGCGCAATGTCAGGCAGGTTATTGTGCCGGTCTTGAGACGAGTGCCGCCCAACCAGCCGATCGGGAACACATCAGGAGTGTCATCATGACCACGCTTGCCCCGCCCGTGCTTGGCATGACCGTGATGCCGGAATACATCCAGGTCGAGGGCGTCCAGCAGATTCTGGACCGGGCCGGCGGTGTCGCCGGTGCCCGCGCCCTCTGCACGGCACCTGCCGTGATGGAACCTGCTGACGAAGCGACCGGTGCGCGCGAGCCGCCGGCGGACGCCGGAGCCGGCGGCGTCCGCACACTCGATCGGCCGTTGTGGGGTCATCACGCGCTTTACCTGCGCAGCGCGCCGAGTTTCGTACCAGATGCGGGGCGCTATGCCGGCAGTTTCTACCAGCCGCCGCCCGCGCAGGAACTGACGCGGCGCGAGGGCGGGCGCATTTCCGAATTCCTTGCCGCCTGCCGGCGGGCAGGCATCGAAACCCAGTTCCAGATCATGGCAGCCGCCCCGCCGGCCATCCGTGTGCAGTTCCGGCAGTCGCGGGTCGAAGATGAGCCGTTGACGGCGTTCGACCAAATGGTGCCTGGTCGCGTTGATGCCAATCTCTCCCTGGCCGCTCCGGCGCTGCGCACCTATATGCGGGCGTTGATTACCGATATCGTCGCGCAATACCCCGATCTCGATGCCTTACGCTTCGACTGGCCGGAATACCCGCCTTATGCGCCCGACAGCCTGTTGTTCGATTTCAGCGCCGAGGCCGTTGGTTTCGGCGCGGCGCGCGGCATTGATGTGGATGCGTTGCGCCACCGTTGGCTCGATTGTCTGGCCAAGCGTACTGATTTTGCTGCACTGGTTCGGACATTCGGGCCCACGGGCCTGTCGGAAGCGAGCCTTGCGGACGTGGGGTTGACCGAGGTTTTCGACTTCCGTGCCGCGCTTGTGTGCGATTATGCGCGTTTTCTGGTGCAGACTGTTGCCGAAGCATCCGGCGGGCGCGTGAAGGTCTATCTGCAAGGCTTTCCGCCGCCGCTGAACCGGTTGTCCGGTTTCGATCTTGCTGGACTTGATTCACTTGGCGCCGATCTCGGGGTCAAGCTCTTCACCATGCACTGGCCGATGATCGAACGGGCCTATGCCGAACGGTTGACGGCGCTGACCGGCCTTGACCTGACTGAGGCGCTCAATCTGGTGCGTCGCGGCTTTGCGTTCACCGCCGAGCCGGTCATTGATCCGGGTGCCGTGCATTACCCCGAACCGAACGAGGCCCACCCCGCCGATACCGCCGCCATCATCGCCAAGCTGGAGGCCGCCCGCGCGCCGCTCCGCCGTTCCGCTTTCTGGGCGCTGGCCCATGGCTATGGCCCGACCGATGACATGATGCGCCGGTTGGAAGCCGCATTCGTTGGTTCCGGGGGCCGGGTTCATATGAACCGCTACGGTTATCTCGATGACGACAAACTCGCCCGGATTGGAACATTGGTCCGATCGCTCGAAACGTGACGCTGCAAGAGCCGGAGTGGATCAGGGCTGCGCCACATAGCGATGGGACGAGCGTTGCAGGGCGTCAACGAAGTCGCTGCTGGCGTCGATATGTTCGATCATCGCCTGCCGTGCGCGCGCAGGGTCCCGAGCAAAGATCGCGTCGCGGATGCGGGCGTGGAACACGACGGCACTGTCCCGGCTCCTGAGTTCGCGAACCATCAGGTTGTGCACCCGCTCCATCTGGAGCCGCGCCTGCGAGACGTTCGACCAGAGGAGATCAAGGTTGAAAGCATCGAACAAGGCCTGATGGAAGCGCTCATCGGCGATATAGCCAGCCTCGATGTCGCCGCGCGCCAGCGCCCCCCGGTGGTCAGCGAGGGCGGCGTCGATCTCGACGGCAAGCGCATCGGATAATGCGAGCGCGCACTCCGCGGCCACATCGCCTTCGAGCAGGCGGCGCAGACGCAGGGCCTGTCGCACAATCGGCACGCTGATCAGCGATACCACCGTGCCACGGCTGGGGAGAATGACAACCAGCCTGTCCTCTTGCAGCCGTCCCAGAGCCTCGCGCACAGGCGTGCGGCTGACCTCTGCCGCCGCAGCGATTTCAACTTCGGAAATTGGTTCTCCCGGTTCGTAGGCCAGCGAAACAATGGACTTGCGCAAGGCGCGGTAGATCTGGCCCGAGGTCGGCAAGGTCCGGTCAATCGGGATCGGCGCTCGAAACGGGGCAACACGCGAATTGGACGGTCTTGGCATTGCAGGATCTTGACGGAAGTATTGGCCTCGTCAACAACAGAAATACCGGTATCCCGGACTTTTAAGGTGTTTGACGCTCTTCTGTTCTGCCCATCGTCCCTGATCCACCGCCAATGAACTGTTCAAGCTTGAAGTGTGTCTTGTGACCACGAGGAGGATCCGTTCCATGTCGGAAAAGCGTCACAAGCCTGAAGGGATCGTCGCAAGCTTGCGCCAGGCTGATGTTCTGGTCCCACAGGGCGAGTCCGTCGCCGATGCCGTGCACGAAATCGGCGTGACCTAAGTCGCGTATTACCGTTGGCGGCAGGAGTTCGGCGGGCTGACGACCTCGACGCCCGTGCGGCTTTGCCTTGATGGGAAGGCTGGAAAGTGCGCCTAGCCTGCCGCAAGATCCGGCACGGATTGGTATCCAGCGACGCCATGGTAGAAGCCGTTGCTGAAAGGCGTCGCGCCGCAGAGTGCGCGTAGCTGCTGCCCGGCATCCTCGATGCTGATCGAGCGCGTCGCCCGCGCCCTGTACACCCGGGCCACGCCCGCCATGTCAACCATTTGCGGGCTGAGGCGAAAATGGGTGATCCCGAGTTTATCGAGATCATCGAGTTCCGCCAGCAGATCGATATAGCTTTCTGATTGCGTCTGGATGCCGTTCACCCGGAGAAAGGGCGTTCCGTTCTGGGATGTCAGCGGCATTCCATCTGGATCATCCTCGCAAACAAACTGGCAATTGTCCTTGGTCCGGCGATGGGCCCTTGCATGATAGCAGCGCGCCGAAACCGCCAGCGATGCGCGTCCAAAGACCTGCACCTCCACGCCGAGCCCAAGCGCGCGGGCAGCCGCCGCCGCTATCGCAATGGAAGGTGCGGGCAGTTCGGAAGGCAGGCAGATGTGGGTTGCGCCCTGATCGGCCATGAAGGCGATGGTCGCCTCGTTATAGGCATTCATGAACGGACCGATGCGATGCGGTCGCCTGCCGCGCGCGTAAAGGGCGGCGGCATTGTTGCATTCGAGTTCGATATCATCGAGTGCGGCAAGGTCGGACGTCGCCTTGCGTTCGCGCGGCAGCATCACCTCGGCAAGGCTCGACAGGATGACGGTCTTGCCGGCTGCCATGAGATTGGCCGTCACATCGGGCAGGTGATTGTCGAAATAGGGCGCCCGCTTCGAGCAGATGACCTCGCCGAGGTAAATCTCGTCAATGGCCGGCTCCTCCGCCATGCGTCGGTAGAATTCCAGCTTGATCGCCGCAGGCCAGTGGTATGGAATCGGTCCGATTGTGATGTTCGCCGCCATCGTTCTACCGCCACTTCTTTGTTTCAAAGGCGCCTTGTGTCTCTTTCTGGCCTTCTGTCAGCGCGATGAGATCTACGATGTTGGCCGGTCGACCGGCCCGGATGTCGTCCACCGCCTTGCGGAAGGAGGCAACGACGTTCCGGACGTAGGATTTCGAGCGTTGCCGGCCCTCGATCTTGAAAGCATGGACACCTGCCGAAATCAGATCGGGCAACAGACGCGACAGATTGAGGCTGATCGGCTCCTCGAAGGCATAATAGCCCTCTGGCCGGTGCGGCGCCTGGTAGCGCCCCTTGCAGATTGTCGGGTAGCCGGCCTTGTCATCGGCACCGAAGCGGTCGATCGTGAAGCCCGCCAGCATCGCAGACATGGTCCCGTCAGGATGGCGGATATATTCGACCGCAGACGCCGGCGAACACACGCCATCCATATTGGTGGATTGACCGGTCAGGTAATTGGTCAGGCTGCATCGCCCCTCCACCATCAGGCCGTGATTGCCGAAGATGAACGTCTCGATCTCGCAAGGGATCTCGCGGCGGATGGCGCGTATTTCCGGGATTGTCAGAATGCGGGGCAGCACCACCCGCTTCACGCGGAAATGCTCGCAGTAGTAGCGGATCGCCTCTGGGCTTGAAGCCGCGGCCTGTACCGACAGGTGCAGACGCACCGACGGATGGGTGCGGGCGATATAGTCTGCAACACCCATGTCGGCCACGATAAAGGCATCGACACCAAGCCGGGCCCCGAGATCGGCGGCCTCCCGCCAGAGGGCCACCTTTCCCGCCGGCGGATAGGTGTTGAGCGCCAAAAGCACCTTGACCCCGCGCGCATGGGCATAGCGCACGGCTTCAGCCAACTCGTCCGGTGTAAAGTTCAGCCCCGGAAAGTTTCGCGCATTGGTCGCATTCTGCAATCCGCAATAGACCGCATCGGCTCCGGCATCGACCGCCGTGCGCAGGGCAGCCGGTGTTCCGGCAGGGCAGATCAGTTCCGCCAGGACATCGTCACGATCTTGCATTGGCCTGTCCATAGGTTTTCCGCAGCTGTTGGAGGATCAACCGCCCGGGGGCTCCGAACATCGAAGCGCAATCCTCAACGATGGAGCCATCGATATCGTCGAGGGCGTTGCGCAGCCGCACGACCGCCTCGGTGTTGCCGGCGATATCAAGCCCGCGCGAGAAAAAGGCTGCATCGCCGTCCTCACCTGCATCGATCAGCCTGAGCAGCAGCAGGAACTTGCCCCGGATGGAGGCGCCGGCCTGGGGAAGCCTGTCGCGCGGCACCGCTTGCAGGCTGAGTGCTTCCGGGTCCGGGCGCAACAGAAGCGAGAAGGGCAGTTCGACCGGATCGATCAGGTAGGTGGTTGCCTGATGCTCGCCCAGGCGCGCAAACAGCGAAGGATGTTTGTCGGCGACATTGCGAACGATTCTCGTCAAAACAGGCTGGACGAGCACACAGCTCACCCGTGACAGGGCATCAGCGCCCGGAAAGCGTGCGCGTTCCTGCCGGATCGATTTAGCGTGCGGCATCTGAGGCGCTCCCTGTCGTCTGGGCTTCATGGTTCAAGGTATGCCCCCGATTCAGTGTCGACGGCCTGCTTCAGTCTTCCGATGTCGGCGATGACGACGCCGTCGCGAACGACCAGGACACCCTTGTCGCGAAGTTGCCGGAAGGCCCGGGAGAGGGATTCGGGTTGGATGCCCAGCCGCGCGGCAAGCAGGGTCTTTCCGAAGGGCAATCGGACAGTTGCCCGCCCCTCGCGTTGCTGCGTGAGCGAAGCCAGAAATGCGGCCACCCGCTCGACGGCCTTGAAGGACTTCAGTTTCTCGATGTCCTCGATCAGCGATCGGTGCAGGTGCGCCGCCGAATGGATAAATGCCAGCGCAACACTCGGATTGTTCCGGATCACCGAACAGATCGCTGCGGATTCAAATCTCAGCAATCGGACCGGGGTGACTGCATAGGCGGATGAGACATGGGCGCTGCGTGCGGCTGCCACCGCAACTCCGATGGCCGCACGGGCGCCTGCAACGTCGATGACTGTCGAAACGCCGCTCGGCAGATCGCGCACAAGTTTGACCCAGCCGGCGATGACGACGAAGAAGGCTGTCGCCTGCTCGCCCTGGCTGAACAACATGCATCCGCTCGGCCTGGTTTCCGCCGAGCTGGTCGCGATGATCTTGTTCAGATCGCCCGGTGACAGCCGTTCAAAGATGGGCGCCGATTTCAATGCCTCCAGTTCGTGTGACTGGAGCGCAGCCTGTCTTTGTCCGGCTCTTGAGTGTGGAGCGCGCGCCATCGGGGCCATCACTTTCCGGGCCTGAATGCCAGGCAGATCTCGGGCCTGGTCTCGAGCTGGGGTCCACCCAGAAGATCGATGCAGTACGGCACCGCCGGAAACACCGCCATCATGCAGGTGCGGATCGAGGATGGCTTGCCGGGAAGATTGATGATGAGGGTTTGCCCGCGTGTTCCGGCGATCTGCCGCGAGAGAATGGCAGTCGGGACCTCCCTGAGGCTGGCGACACGCATCGCTTCACCGAAGCCGGGCAGTTCGCGATCAATGACGGCGCGCGTCGCCTCCGGCGTGACATCGCGCGGGGCGGGGCCGGTGCCTCCGGTGGTCAGCACAAGCGCGCAGCCATCATGATCGCTCAGCGTGACGATGGCCTCGCTGATGGCTGACTGTTCATCCGGAACGATTTGGCTGCGTGTCTCGAATGGCGAAGCCATCACCTCGTCAAGATAGGCGATGATCGCCGGGCCGCCGAGATCCTGATAGAGGCCCGCATGGGCCCGGTCCGAACTGACGATGATGCCGATCCTTGTCGTGCTCATGGCCGCATTCCTGTCTCAGTGCCCGCCGCAGTTGCCACATTCACCGCGGTCGACACGCAGCGCCCAGCCCACCATGGAACTGACCGCTGCCTGTGCGGGATCGACCGCCTTCTCCATCATGGTCATCAGTTGCAGCCAGTCGTCCGAGGATGCCTGGCCGGCATAGCGGCGCACCGCCCCGGTGACATATTCCTGGGCGGTTTCACCAAATTTTGCGGCTGTGGCCGTGATGTCAGCCAGCAGCAGCACATCGCCAAGACCTGCCAGAAAGGCCGGAGCGTCCCCGTCGTCTTCAAGCCGGGCGAGCAGTGATCCAAGATGCATTGGGAACCTCCTCCGTTTCCGGGCCTATTGTCCGGCGGACCGCAGTTCGATGCCTTCGATGCGCGCGCGCGAGGCCAGGATCGTGATGTATTGGTGCACAGCCGAACGCCGAACGGATTCCTCCAGCCAGTTTGCGATCCGGTCGCGCACCAGTTCGAATGGCAGGTCGCGACCGGCGATGCAGTGGTCAACCCTGATGATGTGAACGCCGAAACGGCTTTCCACCGCAACAGGGCAGACGACGCCGACCGGTGCACCGGCAAGGGCCCGCTCGAACGCGTCCACGGTCTGTCCCGGCCCGATCTGGCCGAGGTTGCCGCCGTTGGCAGCGGATGGACAGGCCGAACAGTCCCGCGCAAGAGCGGCGAAGCGATCAGGTCGCCGTATCAGTTCATCAATCAGGCTTTGCGCCAGCGTCTTCGCCGCCGCGAGCGTTTCGGCATCCGCAGCGGGGAGCAGGATGTGGCTCACCTCGTAGAGCGGAGGGGTACGGAACCGGGCGCGGTTCTTTTCAAAGTAGCGGCGGCAGGCTGCCTCGTCGGCTTCGGGCGTTGACACCTCGATCTCGATGATCTGCCGGATCAATGCCTCCTCGTCCGTTTCGCGCCGCCCGTCCGCGTCTGTCAGTGGCCGGGCCTCCACATTGTGGCGCCGCGCCTCCTGCAACAACAGTTCACGGATGGCGAGCGCCTGCGCCGCCGCCTGCCAGGCCTCGATCGGCGTTGGCGCGGGGTGGTTCTGCGTCTCCCGCGCGATGGCCTCGCGCGGAATGACGACATCGTTGACACTGACCTTGCGTGGCCGGGCCGTAATGGCCGACCGCACCGAACAGCCCGAAGCAGCAGCTTGTGACATGGCGATCACTCCGCCGGGCCGAGCGTGCGGCGCGTGCGCACCACCTGATATCCCGGGCGACCGAGGAACCAGACCGGCACGGACCAGATATGCACGAGGCGGGTGAACGGCGTCAGCGCGAACAGCGTCAGCCCCAGCACGATATGCACCTTGTAGATCAGCGCCGTATTGGTCAGCAGAAGCGCGGCCCGCGGATTGACGGTGAGAAGGCCGTTGGCCCAGTTCATGAAAGTGACCATCTCCTGCCCGTCGAGGTGATCGAGTGTCCAGAAGATGGTGGACAGCCCCAGCAGCAGCTGCAACCAGATGAGGGACAGCACGGCGATATCGGCGAAACTCGAGGTGGCGCGGATCCGCGCATCCGACAGCCTGCGGTGCAACAGCAACGTGCAGCCGACAAAGCCCAGAACACCGGCGATGCCGCCGACGATGACGGCGCCCTTCTGCTTGAAGTCATGCGGAATGCCGATCGCATCGAAAATGACGATTGGCGTGAGCATTCCAACGGCGTGCCCGAGAAAAAGAACCAGAACGCCGATGTGGAACAGGACTGAACCCCACATCAGCTGCCTGCGCCGCAGGAGCTGGCTTGACTTGCTGCGCCAGGAATACTGATCAGTGTTGAAACGATAGATGCTGCCGCCGATCATGATCGTCACGGCGATATACGGATACCAGCCGAACAGCAGGTAATTCAGGAAATCGTGCAGGGACATGACGGGGCCTCACCGGCTGGTGTTGTGCTGGATGATGGTCTTGGGGCGCTCGGGGGCTTCGAGGCCCGGCGCCGGGCGCCGGCCCTGCCGCACCTTGGCGCGCAGGGTTTCGCCACCACAGGCATCCGCCTGGCTCCCGAACCGGACTTCTTCCTCCTCCCAATCGGCATCGAGCGCGGCAAGATCGTCTGGCTCGGGATCGGGTTCGGCCCGAAGCCGGGCCAGCGCTTCGGCATCGGGCACGGCATTCGACAGCGCAATCAGAGCATCGAACACCGCCGCATAGGGTGAGTTGCGCTTTTGCAGCCGCTCGCGCAAGGCGTAGAAGACATGCGCCGGCTGGCTGATGAATTCGAGTGCCGCCTGGGGTTCGCGTGTCGAGACGAACTCGAGGAACAGCGGCAGAAAGTCCGGCAGTTCCCGGCTGGTCCGCATATAGCCGCCCTCCTGATAGACGTTGATCAGATCGACCATCGCCTGGCCGCGGTCGCGGCTCTCGCCGTGCACATGCTCGAAGAGATGCAGGGACAGGGAGCGTATCCGGTCGAACAGCAGGAGATAGCGCTCCTGCTGATCGAACAGATCGCCGCCTTCCAGGTCCTCGACCAGGGCAATCAGCCCGCCGGACTGCTGCGGCTTGAGCAGCTTTTCCGAGAGAATTGCCGCTTTGAGTTCGGGCGCAGCAGCCTTCAATTCATCAGTTGGATAGGTCAGAAGTGCCGAAAGGGCGCGGAGGATACGCATCAGGCCACCTCCATCGGTGTCTTGCTGCCGGCAGCACCGGCAAACAGGTTCGGTGTCTTGTCGGTGGAGGTACAGCCGTTGCCGAAGGTGAAGCCGCAGCCACCGCGAAGCTGGTAGGCGTCTTCGCTCCACTCGCGATGCGCGGTCGGAATGACGAAGCGGTCCTCGTAGTTGGCGATCGCCATATAGCGATACATGTCCTCGATCTGCTGCCCGCTGAGGCCAACCCTGGCGGCGGCGGCTTCGTCGATGACGCCATCAACCGTCTTGGCGCGCATGTAGGCGCGCATTGCCAGCATCCGCTCAAGACCGGCTGCGACCGGCTCCTCATCCCCGGCTGTCAGCATGTTGGCGAGATATTTCAGCGGAATGCGCAGGGAGCGCACATCCGGCATGTCGCCGTCGATGCCCATCTTGCCGGCGGCGGCTGCTGCCGTGATCGGGGAAAGGGGCGGCACATACCAGACCATGGGCAGCGTGCGATATTCGGGGTGCAGGGGGAAGGCGACCTTCCACTCCATCGCCATCTTCCAGATCGGCGACTGCCGCGCCGCCTCAAGCCAGGCCTCCGGCACGCCGTCCTTGCGGGCCTGGGCGATGACAGCGGGGTCGTTCGGATCCTTGAAGACGCCAAGCTGGGCATCATAGAGGTCTGTCGGCTTTTCGACCGACGCCGCCATTTCGATGGCATCGGCATCATAGAGCATCACGCCGAGGTAGCGGATGCGTCCCACGCAGGTTTCCGAGCAGACTGTCGGCTGCCCGGCCTCGATGCGGGGGTAGCACAGAATGCACTTTTCCGATTTGCCGCTCTGCCAGTTGTAATAGATCTTCTTGTACGGGCAGCCCGACACGCACATGCGCCAGCCACGGCACTTGTCCTGATCGATCAGAACGATGCCATCCTCCTCGCGCTTGTAGATGGCACCCGAGGGACAGGAGGCGACGCAGGCCGGGTTGAGGCAATGTTCGCACAGGCGCGGCAGATACATCATGAAGGTGTTTTCGAACTGGCCGTACATTTCCTTCTGTACGCCCTCGAAATTCTGGTCCCGCGAACGCTTGGAAAATTCGCCGCCGAGGATTTCCTCCCAGTTCGGACCCCATTCGATCTTCTCGATCCGCTCACCCGAAATCAGCGACCGCGGCCGGGCAGTCGGGAAGGCCTCAAGCTCCGGTGCCTTCTGGAGGTGCTCGTAGTCGAACGTGAACGGTTCATAGTAGTCGTCGATTTCGGGCAGGTTCGGGTTTGCGAAGATGTTGGCAAGGATGCGCCACTTGCCGCCGATCCTGGGTTCGATCCTGCCGTTGGCCTTGCGCCGCCAGCCGCCATTCCAGCGGTTCTGGTTCTCCCAGTCCTTGGGATAGCCGATACCCGGCTTGGTTTCGACGTTGTTGAACCAGGCGTATTCCATGCCTTCGCGATTGGTCCAGACGTTCTTGCAGGTGACCGAGCAGGTATGGCAACCGATGCACTTGTCGAGGTTCAGCACCATCGCTATCTGAGCGCGGATTTTCATGGGGAGATCCTTCGTTACTCTGCCGCCGTGAGGGTGGGTTTGGCGTCCTTTGCCGGGCGCTCGAGCCAGTCGACGTTCTTGAGCTTGCGGACGATGACGAACTCGTCGCGATTGGTGCCGATGGTGCCGTAGTAGTTGAAACCGTAGGCATACTGAACATATCCACCGATCATGTGCGTCGGCTTCAGCACGGTGCGGGTGACGGAGTTATGGATGCCGCCACGGTTGCCGGTTATTTCCGAGCCCGGCATGTTCACGATCTTTTCCTGGGCGTGGTACATGAGGGTCATGCCCTCTTTCACGCGCTGGGAAACGACCGCACGGGCAACCAGCGCGCCGTTGGCGTTATAGGCTTCAACCCAGTCATTATCGACGATGCCCGCCCTGGCTGCATCCTTCTCGCTGATCCAGATGATCGGCCCGCCGCGCGAGAGCGTCAGCATCATCAGATTGTCGGTGTAGGTCGAGTGGATGCCCCATTTCTGGTGCGGCGTGATGAAGTTGAGCACGACCTGCTTTTCGCCGTTCGACTTCAGGTCGATGACCGGCCCGACCGTCTTGAGATCCACCGGCGGACGGTAGAGGCAGAACCCCTCGCCGAACGCGCGCATCCAGAGGTGGTCCTGATAGAGCTGCTGGCGTCCGGTGAGTGTGCGCCAGGGAATGCGCTCGTGCACGTTGGTGTACCCCGCGTTGTAGCAGACCTTCTCGCTTTCGAGGCCTGACCAGGTTGGGGCCGAGATGATCTTGCGCGGCTGGCTGACCACATCGCGGAAGCGGATCTTCTCATCCTCCTTGGGCAGAGCGAGATGCGCATGATGCAGGCCTGTGGTGCGGGACAGCGATTCCCAGGACTTGACGGCAACCTCCCCGTTGGTCTCGGGCGCGAGCATCAGCAGTGTCTCGGCGGCGTCGATGTCGGTCACGATCTTGGCCATGCCTGCGGTGGGGCCGGAAACATGCACGCCGTTGAGGGCCTTGAGATGCTCAACCTCATGCGCCGTGTTCCAGGCGATGCCCTTGATGCCGTTGCCGGCCTTTTCCATCAGCGGACCGAGTGCGGTGAAGCGGGCGTAGGTGTTGGGATAGTCGCGCTCGACCACCGTCACGGTCGGCATGGTCTTGCCGGGGATCGGCTCGCACTCGCCCTTCTTCCAATCCTTGGGATCGAATGCCTGGGCAATCTCGTTGGCGCTGTCGTGCATGATCGGGTTGAGCACGACATCCTCTTCGACCCCGAGGACACCCTGTGAGACGCGGCTGAACGCCTTGGCGATCGACTTGTAGATCTCCCAGTCGCTGCGTGCCTCCCAGCAGGGATCCACCGCGCCGGTCAGCGGATGGATGAAGGGGTGCATGTCCGAGGTGTTGAGGTCGTTCTTCTCGTACCAGGTGGCGGTCGGCAGAACGATGTCCGAATAGACGCAGGTGGTCGACATCCGGAAATCGAGGGTGACGAGCAGATCGAGTTTTCCTTCCGGCGCGCTGTCGTGCCAGACCGCTTCCCTGGCCCGCAGCCTGCCTTCCTGCCCCAGATCTTTGCCGATCACGCCATGGGTCGTGCCCAAAAGGTGTTTGAGGAAATACTCATGCCCCTTGCCGGATGAGCCAAGCAGGTTCGAGCGCCAGACGAACAGGTTGCGCGGCCAGTTCTTCGGATTGTCCGGGTCCTCGCAGGAGAGCTTGAGGGTGCCGTCCTTGAGGCCCCTTGCGACATAATCCTTTGCTTCCATGCCGGCAGCTGCCGCATCCTTGGCGACCTGCAACGGATTGGTTTCAAGCTGCGGCGCGGACGGCAGCCAGCCCATGCGCTCGGCCCGGATGTTGTAGTCGATGATGGCACCATCCCATGGGCCGGGCGGAGCGGTCGGCGAGACGATTTCGCCGACGTTGATCGTTTCGTAGCGCCATTGGTCGGTATGGGCATAAAAGGCGGAGGTCGAGTTCTGCTGCCGGGGCGGCCGGCACCAGTCGAGCCCGAAGGCGAGCGGCGCCCAGCCGGCCTGCGGGCGCAGCTTCTCCTGCCCGACATAGTGCGACCAGCCGCCACCCGACTGACCGACGCAGCCGCACATCACCAGCATGTTGATGACGCCGCGGTAGTTCATGTCGCAGTGGTACCAATGGTTCATCGCCGCGCCGATGATCACCATGGACCGGCCATTGGTCTTTTCGGCGTTGGTGGCAAATTCCCGCGCAACAGTGATGATCTTGTCGCGCGTCACCCCGGTGATCGTCTCGGCCCAGGCGGGGGTGTAGGGAACGTCATCGTCAAGGGAACTTGCGACGTTGCCGCCCCCGAGCCCCTGGTCGACGCCGTAATTGGCGAGGAAGAGGTCGTGAACGGAAGCCACGAGCGTCTGTCCATCGACCAGTTCGAGCTTCTTGACCGGGACGCGCCTGTTCAGCACGGAGCCGTGATCGGTGGATGTGAAGTGCTCGTGCTCGATGTTTCCGAAATAGGGGAAGGACACCTCCGCAACATCGTCCCGGATGTCGTTGAGTGACAGGCGCAGGCGCGTGGCCTTGCCGCCGCCTTCCTGCTGCTCGAGGTTCCACTTTCCCTGCTCGCCCCAGCGGAAGCCGACCGACCCCTTCGGCACGACGATGGCGCCGCTTGTCTCGTCATAGGCGACGGTCTTCCACTGGGGGTTATTGTCCTCGCCCAGCCCCTTCTTGAAGTCAGAAGCGCGCAGGAAGCGTTCCGGCACCAGCGCATCGCCCTGCTTTACGAGGCGGACGAGCATCGGCATGTCGGTGTACTGGCGGCAGTAATCCTGGAAGTAGGGAACCTTGCGGTCAACGTGATACTCCTTGAGGATCACATGGCCCATGGCCATCGCAAGGGCCGCGTCCGTGCCCTGTTTCACGCTCAGCCAGATATCGCCGAATTTCGCTGCTTCGGAGTAGTCCGGGCAGATGACCGCCGACTTCATGCCGCGATAGCGCGCTTCGGTATAGAAATGGGCATCGGGCGTGCGCGTCTGGGGCACGTTCGAACCCCAGAGGATGATGAAGCCGGCATTGTACCAGTCGGCGGATTCCGGCACGTCGGTCTGTTCGCCCCAGGTCTGCGGCGAGGACGGCGGCAGGTCGCAGTACCAGTCGTAGAACGACATGCAGACGCCGCCGATCAGGCTGAGGTAGCGCGACCCTGCGGCATAGGAGACCATGGACATCGCCGGAATCGGCGAAAAGCCGAAAATGCGGTCCGGGCCGTAGGTTTTGGCGGTGTAGGCGTTGGCCGCGCCGATGATCTCGGTGACTTCATCCCATGAACCGCGCACGAAGCCGCCGTGGCCGCGTTTCTTCATATACGCGTCGCGCTTTTCCGCGTCCTCGACAATCGAGGCCCAGGCCGCAACCGGGGTCAGCGTGGCGCGCGCCTCCCGCCAGAGTTTCAGAAGGCGTGAACGGACGAGCGGATACTTCACCCGGTTTCCCGAATAGAGATACCAGGAATAGCTGGCACCGCGCTGGCAGCCGCGCGGCTCATGGTTGGGCAGGTCCGGCCGGGTGCGGGGATAGTCTGTCTGCTGCGTTTCCCAGGTGACGATGCCGCCCTTGACGTAGATCTTCCAGGAGCAGGAGCCAGTGCAGTTGGTGCCATGGGTGGAACGGACGATCTTGTCGTGCTGCCAGCGCTTGCGATAGCCGTCTTCCCAGCGACGATCTTCCCGGGTTGTCACGCCGTATCCGTCAGCGAAGGGCTCACGGCTCTTGGTGAAGAAGGTCAGGCGGTCGAGAAAAGGGGTCATCTCTTGGCTCCGTGAAGCAAATGGCAGGCAATCAGGCAGTGAGCGGAACAGCGGGGGTGCCCCGCTCGATGGCGTGCAACAGCGCCCCGCGACGGGTGTAGAACCACCAGGTGATGGCGATGCAGCTGATGTAGAAGATCAGGAAGGCGTAGAGTGCGACCTCGGGGCCGCCGGTGGTGGCAATCGAACTGCCAAAGCTCTTCGGAATGAAGAACGCGCCATAAGCTGCCACCGCCGAGGTAAAGCCGATGATGGCCGCCGATTCCTTGTCCGACTGCTTGACGAAGGCATCGTCCGTGAGATGAGGCTCCAGCCGCGCCACTTCCTGACGCATGATCGCGGGGATCATCTGGAAGGTGGAGGCATTGCCGACACCCGTTGCTGCAAACATGAAGAGGAAGCTGGCAAAGAAGACCGGGTAGGCGCTCGCCGAGCCCTTGATGCTGATGGCGTAGAGAATGCCGAACACGCCGAGGCACATCGAAATGAAAACCCAGAACGTGATCCGCCCGCCGCCAAATTGGTCCGACGGTTTGCCGGCTGTCGCCCGCGCGACTGCTCCGACCAATGGGCCGAGGAAGGCGAATTTGAGCGCATCGATGTCCGGGAACAGGATTTCCGACAGGAGCGGGAATGCCGCGGAAAAGCCGATGAACGAGCCGAAGGTGCCGGTATAGAGCCAGCACATGATCCAGTTGTGCGACCTGCGGAAGATCACCGCCTGATCCGCAAAGGAGGATTTCATGCTGGCGATGTCGCTCATGCCGAACCAGGCCGCGAAAGCCGATGCGGCCACGAAGGGCACAAAGACGTAGCCGGCGTTCTGGAGCCAGACAGGCGTACCCTGCGCAGAGGTCTGGGCCGGGCCGCCGAGCCAGCCGAACACACCCGCCGTGATCGCGATCGGCACCACGAATTGCACGACGGACACGCCGAGGTTGCCCAGACCGGCGTTGAGTGCCAGCGCATTGCCCTTCTCCCGCTTTGGAAAGAAGAAGGAAATATTCGCCATCGACGAGGCAAAATTACCGCCGCCGAAGCCGCAGAGCAGGGCCAGCAGCAGGAAGATCCAGTAGGGCGTCTCAGGATTCTGGACGGCAAGGCCGATGCCAAGGGCAGGCACCATCAGCGACCATGTCGATACCGTCGTCCAGAGACGACCGCCGAACATGGCCGGCATGAAACTGTAGAAGATGCGCAAGGTCGCGCCGGACACGCCCGGAACGGATGCCAGCCAGAACAACTGATCGTTACTGAAGCGGAAGCCGACCGCCGGAAGCTTGGCGACGACGACCGACCAAACCATCCAGACGGCAAACGACAACAAAAGCGCCGGGATCGAAAGCCAGAGATTGCGACGGGCAATGGCGCGCCCGGTCGTCTCCCAGAACAGGGGATCTTCGGGCCGCCAGTCCTGAATGGCCCCTTTGCCGGCTAGGGCGCCGATGTGCTCCTTGCCATGCAGGGGCTGCATTTCCGGCAGTTCCGGGAGGCGGTTGATGGCGAGCCCGGCGGCGGCCGCCTCGGACTGCATGTGCAGCACGGCCAGATGCATCCAGATCAGCGAGGTGCCGGCAATCAGGAAGAGCAGCCAGAAGCAGCTTTGCCACACGCCCGTCAGATCATTGAGCAGGCCGAAAACGATCGGCAGGATGAAACCGCCGATGCCGCCGACCAGACCCACCACACCGCCAACCGCGCCGACGCGCATCGGATAATACACCGGAATATGCTTGTAGACCGCCGCCTTGCCCAGGCTCATGAAGAAGCCGAGGACGAAAGCAATGGCGATGAAGACCGGCAGGGTTGTCCGCGCCGAGAACGTCACCGGGCCGCGAATGCCTTCGATCGTATAGGTCGTCGGCGGGTAGGAGAGCAGGAAGGTGCAGACGACCGAGACAATGAACGTCCAGTACATGATCCGGCGGGCGCCATACTTGTCGGACAGATGCCCGCCATAGGCCCGGAAAACCGAGGCCGGGATCGAATAGGCCGCTCCGATCATGCCGGCGGTCTGGATGTCGAGGCCATAGACGCCGATCAGGTACTTCGGCAACCACAGCGCAAGCGCCACAAACGCACCGAAGACGAAAAAGTAGTAGAGCGAGAAGCGCCAAACCTGAACGTTCTTGAGCGGCTCCAGCATGGCCGACAGCGATTCATGCGCCGCACCCGAGGCCTTTCTGCCGACAAGATCGGGGTCGTCGCTGGTCGTGACAAAAAACAGGACCGCTGTGATCGCCAGCGCGGCGGCCCACACAATGGCAACGGTTTGCCAGCCATAGGAAACCATGACCGTGGGGGCCGCGAACTTGGTCACCGCCGCGCCGACGTTGCCCGCGCCGAAAATGCCGAGCGCCGTACCCTGCTTGTCCTTCGGAAACCACTTGGCGACATAAACAACGCCGACGGAGAACGTGCCGCCGGCAATCCCGACACCGAGCGCTGCCAGCAGGAAGGTTGGGTAGCTGTGGGCAAGGGTCAAGAGCGCGGTCATCACCGCTGCCGCGAGCATCGTCAGGGTCATCACGACGCGACCGCCGAACTGGTCGGCCCAGATTCCAAGGATCAGCCGGATCAGGGAGCCCGTCAGGATCGGCGTACCGGCGAGCAGGCCAAACTGGGTTTCCGTCAGGCCAAGATCCTTCTGAATCTGGATGCCAATGATTGAAAAGATCGTCCAGACCGCAAAGCATACCGTGAATGCGTAGGTCGACATCCACAGAGCGGTCTGTTGCCGCCACGACGAAACCGTATCCCTGACCATGCGAAACCCCGTTGGTTGCGGGCATTTCACAGTCTCGGGGCGCGCCGTTCTTGATCCGCATCAACCCGAGCGCCGCCCCTGGGCATTTTCAAGCCTCGTCGCGATCATTGTCCGGTGATGATGCTACAGCCGGCAAATAGGCATCTTTTTAATGTCAATTGCTAGAATGATGAATATCAATTATAGAATTATCTACGGGGAGTGAGGACGTGCGATGCGAGAGGCAGAGGTAGAGGTCGCCCGGCAGGTCAGCCTGTTGAAAGGGCTTGGCGACGATGATGCGGGACGGTTGCTGCAGGGCGGTTATCTGCAGATGTTCCCGCAGCATCTTGAACTGATCCGCGAAGGCGATACGCCGGATTTCCTTCATGTGCTGGTGCAGGGACAGGTCGAACTTTTTGCCCGATACCGCGACCGCGAGAACACGATCGCGGTGATTGGCCCGCAATCCCTGTTTATTCTGGCGGCAGTGATGCTCGACCGGCCATATCTGAAATCGGCGCGTCTGCTCTGTCCATCCCGCATTCTCCTGATCCCTGCGAAGAATGTGCGGCGGCTGGTCGAGCAGTCGTCTGCCTTTGCGAAAGTGATCGTTCAGGAACAGGCGAATGCGTTCCGGGATGTCGTCAAGGAGCTGAAGAACCAGAAATTGCGGACAACCATCGAGCGCACTGCGGCCTGGCTGATCCGGCAGAATGAGGAGTGCAGATCGCATGGCCGGTTCGAGATGCCGTTTGAAAAAAGGGTTCTGGCGAGCCGGCTCGGCATGGCGCCGGAAGTCTTGTCACGGACATTCGTGACCCTTCGTTCCTATGGCGTGGCGGTCTCGGGCCGCTCGATTGTCCTTAAGGACACGGCCGCGCTGTGCCGGTTGGCAGCGCCCAGTGACCTGATCGACAACGCAGGCGAATAAAGTCCACGACGCCGTTCACGCCGAAGCTCTCGCAGGGCTTTCCGTCGGAAACGCGAAGTTCGATCAGGCGACGGTCCACCGTGGTCATCACGATGCGCCTGCCGCAGGAATCGCCCGGGCCAGGGTCGAAATAGCCAAGTGTTCGGCAACGCTTCCAGGTGGGCTGCACCGTCTTGGGATCGAATTGCCACAGGATCTGCCCGGTCGTTGCCTTGAGAGCCGTCACCCGGTTCGTCGTCGAGCAATGATAGACCACGCCGTCGGTGTAGAGCAGCGTATTCTGATCCTCCTCGTTCTCCTCCTTGCCATCGAAGCGCGTCACGTCACCATATCAGGCGACCCAGAGTTGTAGATCGTCGTCGGCGGCCCATACCGCTCCGGCAGATCGGACCAGAACGCGCCTGACCGCAGCACCCAGAAAATCCCGTTCAGAACCCGCCGATCATCAACGCGCGGCACCCCGCGCGGTTTGTTCGGCAGGTGCGGCTGGATCGCCTGCCATTCCTTCTCTGTCAGATCGTAGCGGCCCATCGACAAGCTCCTGAAAAGGAGCTTGAATCACGCAGCACACCGAAAGGGAATCCCAAAGGCACCTTTATGGGTTTTCGCCCTAGTCCGAGAGCAGGGAAATCAATTGAACCGACCTGAAGCTCGTTTGAGCAAAGCAAAAATGAAGCTCCGGCTGCTCGGAGCCGAACAAGCGAGTGCCGTCAGGGGCAAGGTGAAGTTCAAGCGGCGGAAAAGCAAGGCGCTGCTGGCCTTGTTGGCCCTGTCCCCGGGGGGGCAACTCTCGCGGGAACGCCTCTGCGGTCTGCTGTGGCCGGATCAGGCCGAGGCCTCGGCGCGCGCGGCATTGCGGCAATCGATCAAAGAAGTCCGGGATATTGCTGCCGGAACCGTCTGGCAGGGTTTTCATGCCGATGACTCCCAGCTAACCCTCGATCTATCCTTGGTTGAAACGGACATCGATGCGCTGTGGCGTCCGCATGCTGACCGGGAACTCCAGTTTGACGCTGCGTGTGCATTCAGAGAATCTGACTTGCTTCAGGACATTGAGTGGGTCAGCGAGCCTGTTTCGCTCTGGGTGCGGGAAACACGGGCCCAATTCAGGAATCTGCAGCTTGCCATTCTTCAGGATGTCATGGAGGTGCCAGGTGCGGGCAAATCCGAAGCCCGGCGTGCGGCTGAGTGCCTGCTCTCTCTGGATGCAACACACGAACCGGCGTGTCGGTACATGATGCAGTGGGAGGCTGCGGCAGGCAACGTCTCTGCCGCCCTGCGTATTTATGAGCGCCTCTGGGATCGGCTGGAACAGGAATTTGATGTGGAGCCGTCACTGGCGACACAAAAGCTTGCCATCAGTATCAAATTGAAAATTTCCGCCAGTGAGCATGTGGCGGCTCCCGCCCAGGCTTTCCATCCATTGTCGGTGGCCGAGGCGCGCCCTCTGGCGCACAGTCTCGGGATGGCCTTCGCCGCCAACCGTTTTGCCTTCGCTACCGACTTTGCAAAGCCACGGGCTGGCCCGCGATTGCTGATGCTGCCCGCGCCCGCCTCGGCCCAGAGCGAAGCCCGGCAGATTGCAGAGGGATTGCTGGAGGATGTCGCCCATGCTCTGTGCCGCTTTCGCAGTTTCGGTGTTGTTGCACCCTACACCATGCGGCAGGTGCCGGAGGATGCGGTAGGTCGCCAGCAGTATATCGATGCCTTGCGGATCGATTACCTTGTCACCTCGCGTGTGACCGGCGCGCGCGGTGGTCCGCGCGTCACATGCGCGCTGGTGGATGCGCGTAGCCAGATGATGGTCTGGTCCGATGAATTCGGACTGGATAATACGCAGCATGCCGATCTTCTGCGTATCGCACGCCGGATTGCGCAGGCGCTGGCAGCCGTCATTGATCGGGAAGAGCGCCGGATCGCCCTCGCGTCGCAGAACATGAATGCCTATTGGCATTGTCTATTGGGGCAAGCCGAACTGGAGCAGGTAACCCTTGGCTCTGTCACGCGGGCAACAAAGCATTTTTCAGCTGCCCTTAACGAGGATCGCACTTACGCGCCCGCCTGGAGCGGACTCGCGCGGGCGCATACTCTGGAGTGGCTGACGCGGGGGCAGCAGGATCGGACGCTTCTCAACGATGCCCTCCGTCATGGCCAGCAGGCAGTTGCCGCAGACCCCGATGATGCACGTGGCCTGCGTGAACTGGGCTTTACCAGCCTTTTTCTGCGCGATCACGATTCAAGCCTCGGCTATTACGAACAGGCGCGCGTTTTGAACCCGCACCATTCCGATCTGCTGATGGATTATGGCGATGCGCTGTCCCATGCCGGTGACAGCGCCGCCGGTATTGATGTGATGCAACTGGCCTACGATCTTAACCCGCTCTGCGCCGACTATTGGGTGTGGTCGGTGGCAAGTATCCAGTACCAGCTCAGGCAATACAGCGAAGCTGTCCGGACCACACGTTTGATGCGGGACGACACAAGTGCATGGAAATTACTGGCTGCATCTTTAGCTCAAATGGGTGAAAAAGAACTGGCGCAAGCCTATTCTGCCAAGGTGAAGGCGCTTTACCCGGAATTCTCGGTTGACGGCTGGACACAGATGGTCCCAAATCGTCGCCGGGAAGAAACGGACCACTACGCCGACGGATTGCGGAAGGCGGGGTTCACATAACGGAGGGGAAGATAGTGAGTGAGAACGGCACAGTGACCAGCGTTACAGAGGATTATGTCCATATTTGGCTCGGAGGGTTTGGCCAGTCTCTCGAAAACGACGATCACCCCATGAACAGGTATATTTTCTGCGTCCGGATCAACTTCAAGGAAGAGATTGTTGGCGGCAAGCTAGAGCGGACCTGCGATTCGAAAATTGTCGAGTGCCTGAACAGCGACGACATTGATGCATTGTACAAAGAGGGGGCCCTTGGCGGGGCGCATATTACTGGTCGTATTTCAGTCATCCAGGAAATCCTTAATAAGCGGCCTATCAGTCTCCATCAGCGTGTTCGACTAGCGATGTCAGGCAAAGGAGCGCTGATGGCCCTGCGGGATTCGCGCAGCATCGAAACGAAGGAATCCGAAACCGGCGGCATAGAGCCTGTAAAGGGTGACTCGAATTAAAAGCCTGCCCTGGACGCGCGTTGCGGAGATAACCGGTCTTGACCGGATCGGTGTGCCGGTATTCACCGCAATCCGCCCTGAGTCCCTTGGACTCAGCACTACGCAAGGCAAGGGGTTAACGCGGGAGCGGGCGCATCTTGGCGCCCGCATGGAGGCGACCGAACATGCGGCGGCGGAGGCTGCCGCTCGCCATCTGCCGGTGTTCACCACCGGAGATGTGCGGCGCCGACAGGGCCGTTTTCTTGACCTTGGCCGCTGTCTTCGCGCGCGCGCGGGGATCGGCCTTGCGCCGGAAGATATTCACTGGGTTGCGGGTCACGACCTCTGGCAGGGACTGTGCGTGCATGTGCCGCTGGAGCTAGTGACGTTCGACACCACGTTGCCGGATGCCCGGCGTACCGCCTATTTCCGGCAGACGACGGACGGGCTGGCCGCAGCGGATTGCCGCGATTTCGCTATCTGCCACGCGTTGCTGGAGCTGATAGACCGCGATGCGCTCGCCCTGGCCTCGCTTTCCGATCCAGAGCGGCGGACCGCGCGGGCTGTCGATCCCGCTGCCTTCCGGTCGGAGGCGATGGCAACGCTTCTCCATCGGCTGGAAGCTGCCGATGTGGCTCTGAAACTGTTCGACATCACGACAGATATAGGCATTCCGGCCTATGAAGCGCTGATCTGCGATCGAATATATGCCGACGCTTCCCAGGTTCCGCTGCGGGCTATCTCCGGGGGCAGCGGCGCCCATCCCGTTGCTGAGAAGGCTGCTGTTGCCGCCGTTCTGGAGGCGATCCAGACCCGGCTGACGCTGATCTCAGGTGCGCGTGATGATCACCCGGCGACGGACTACGCCCGCCCTGCACCCCGGCAGCTTATGGCACAGATGTTTGCCCCCGCGATACGGCACCCGCCGGAAGGGTTCGGGCATGCGCTGCCGCCAGCCAGCGAGCACACCGCCGATCTTCTCAACTGGCTGCGTGATCGGTTGAACGTCGCTCGAATGTCCGATGTCTTGGTGGTCGATCTGCCGCGTGTTCTTGCCGAAGTGTTCGCGGTGCGAGTCATTGTGCCTGAGCTTCTGCCGCCACAGGAAGACGAGGGGGCACGAATGGGTGCGCGCGGCTTTGTGCGGATGATGGGCGGATGGTGAAACGGATCTTTGCCGGGCCAAGCCTGCATGGCGCGCTGACCGGGCGCGGAGCCGGCATCCGTTTTGATCCGCCCGCTATCTGCGGCGACATCACGCGTGCGGTGCTGGAGGGTGTCCGGGTGATCGGGCTGGTCGATGGGTACTTTGAAAACACCCGCGCCGTCTGGCACAAGGAGATCGTGTTTGCCCTTCACCGGGGCGTCCGGGTTTTCGGTGGTGCGAGCATAGGCGCCTTGCGCGCGGCGGAATGCGCGGTGTTTGGAATGGTGGGCGTAGGGGTCATTTTCGAAAAATATCACAACGGGGTCTATACCGAGGACAGCGATGTCGCCCTGCTCCACGGCCCGGCGGAACTGGACTATCTGCCCGTGTCGGAAGCCGTCGTCGATATTGATCACATTCTGGGCCACACGGTGCAAAACAGGCTGCTGTCGTCTGCTGCCGCTGCCGACCTTCTCGATGCCACGCGCGCTGTCTACTACAAGGACCGGACACGCGACCACATGCTTGCTCTTTTCAAGGATGCACTCCCCGGTGCCACATATGGAGCGATCACAGATTTTTGGGAACAGGCCCCCTCGCGCAAGCGGCTGGACGCCGAGGCGGTTATCGTGGCTGTGCAGGCGGCCCCGGAAACGCCTGTAGATAGAGCGCATCGGCCGGATTTCATCGAAACGTCAAACTGGCGCCGCCACATCGCGCATTTCGCACGCCCAAAGGGCCGACGTCGCCCCGTGTAACGGTCCTGTTACGCTGAAGATACGATCGTCGTTTTTACTCTTCCCGATCGCATGCAGCGATACGGAGGACGTCATGAAACGATTGGCAATGACGCTGGTAAGCACCGCTCTTTTTTTCAATACCCTGGGGGCAAGCGCGCAAGAGGCGCTGAAGAAACCCGACGATCTCGCTATTGAACTCGGAAAACTTGTGGCCAGAACTGACACGCTCGAGAAGCTTGTCGCCTCGGCCATGAACAAGAAGGTGCGTTTGCAGAATTGCGCCTATCCGACGAGTTTCACCCACTCCGGTTCAGGCACCCATCCTGCGGATATCATCCAGAACGCATGGAATGCCTACGACGGACGGGTGACGGCCCGTTGCCCCGGTGAACAGGTGATTGTCGGCCTCGATTCCGTCCACCACAATCACTTTGAAGACCGCATGACCAAGTACCTCTGCTGCAGCCTCGCGCTGGCGGATTGAACAAACCGGCTCGGAGAACGGTCATGATCGATGATGGCAAGGTGGTGCCGGGGTTATTCCCGCCACCAAATGAACCTCGAGTCGGTAGCTGCGGATGCCGCATGATGGATCACATCCTGCGTCTGTTCGATGGTCTCTCTATCGGTGTCGTGGTCATGAACGCCCGCGGGCTGGCTGAACAGTCCAATACTGCTGCCGTGGCGATGAAGGGACGGTATTTCACCCAGGCCAACGGTCGCCTGCGGTTTCTTCACAGCCGGGATATCGAACGGCATGCTGCAGTGACCTGTGATCTTCTCGCCGAAGCGCCGCTTCTGGGCAGAAGCCACAAACTGCTGCGATCCGATGCGGGATCCATTTGCATTGCTACGCGCCTGCCGTTGCCGGGGTGTGATCGCTGCGAAACGCAGCAGCAGATGATCATGTTCCGTGAGCAGAAGCAGGTCGGGAAATCGGTCTGGAGAATGCTTCAGCATGATCTCGGGCTGTCCTACGCTGAAACACGGCTGGCCGTTGCCTTGCATCAGCACTGTGACCTCAGGGCGACGGCAGACCATCTCGGCCTTTCCAAGGAAACGGTGCGGACCCAATTGCGTGCGGTTTTCAGCAAACTCGGGATGAAACGCCAGAGCGAGGTCGTGCGTGTGCTCGAACGTCTTTTGCTGCTGCAAATCTAGACTGATTGCTGAGTAGCCGGACCCTCGCGGCCGTTTTCACCCGAACGGGTGATGGACGAGGGCGGGCGGATGCCCGACTTGGAAATAAGAACAATGAAAACAATTCGTTGTCAGAGGAAATTCTCGCGCTGGAGTATCCTGATGTTGTTATCTCCCTTTGCAAGCACATCGCCACAAAGTGGGATGTGTCACGACGTTTCCGGGGCTGCCATCCTTGGCTCCGGGGTGGCCATCCCGCCGGAGCGTATAGACAACGAGGAACTGGTAGCCAGCTACAACGCGCATGTTGCTGCGGAAAACGCGCTGCGCGCAGCGCGCCGGCAGCCGCCGCTCGAATACTCAAGCGTCGCGTTCATTGCCGAGGCATCCGGTATTCACGCCAGACATGTGCTCAATCGCAGTGGTGTGCTCGATCCGGCGCGCATGGTGCCGCTCCTGCCCGAGCGTTCGAACGGCTGCCTGTCGATTCAGGCGGAGTTTGCGGTCCTGTCGGCACGGCAGGCTTTGGCGGACGCGGGTCTTGATGCCGGCGACATCGATCTCGTGATCTGTGCCTGCGCTCACCACCAGCGGCCCTATCCGGCCATCGCCATTGAAGTCCAGAAGGCACTGGGCTGCGGTGGTGCCGCCTTCGACATGAATGTCGCCTGCTCGTCAGCAACCTTCGCCACGCATGTCGCAGCGCAGATGGTTCAGACCGCCGCTGCGCGCAATGTTCTCGTCTGCAGTCCCGAGATCATGTCCGGCCACCTCAACTACCGTGACCGCAAGACGCATTTCATCTTCGGTGACGCCTCTGCCGCACTGGTCATCGGCCGGCGCGCCGGAGAAACGAATGCGGCCGGAGTGGTTTTTGACATCGTGGCCAGCGACGTCTGGACCGATTTCTCGAGCAACATCCGCAGCAATTTCGGGTTTCTCAACCGGACAGCCCCTGTTTGTGGTCCGACCGATGACAAGCTGGTGACGCAGGTTGGGCAGAAGGTGTTCCGGGATATCGTCAACGTTGCCAGTCAGCGCATAGCCGGGTTTGTGGACGGTCATGGCCTGCGTGTGCAGGATCTCGCGCGCCTCTGGCTGCATCAGGCCAATCTCAAGCTGATTCAAGCACTTGTCCGCCGCCTGGGTGGCCCCGAACTGCTCGACCGGGCCCCGATTGTACTCGATGAAATTGGCAATGTGGCCTCCCCGGGCTCCATCATTGCTTTCCATAGAACCCGCACGGACGTGCCACGTGGTGGCTTTGGGCTGATCAGCGCATTTGGTGCCGGATATTCCATTGGTTCATTGCTCATCAAACGGGCACAGTGAGGAAAAGACGATGCTGGATCAATCCTTTGGCGCACAAATTCACGATGCTCTCGACACGTTTCTGGCCGAGCAGATCGACCTTGAAAGGATCAGTCGCTCTGTCATTCTTGGCCCTCTGGAACGCAGGCAGTTCGCCCGCGATTTCACCCGGACCGCGCATGCTCTTGCTGAAAGCATCCTACGCACGGTCGGGCATCGGGATGATCTTTGGATCGAGGCCTGCCGTTTGGTCCGGCAGCATCCGGCCCACCGGGAGTATCTGCTTCAGTCCGATTTCATTCATCAGGCGTTGACCAAACCCTACGGCTATGCTGGGGATCGTGACCTGATGCTGATGATCTATAACAATGAGGATCGCGGAACGTCGGACTACGCGATGTTATGCAACACCGTTTATCAGTCCCTGCCTGCGGCCGAAGCCGTGCGTCAACGGGTGCGCGGGATGGAGCGAATTCTTACGCAACTGCCGAAGGATTCGCGCGTTCTCAGCCTTGCGTGCGGTCCTGCATGGGAGCTTCAGCAAGTGCCGGAGGACGTGCGCGCAGGCCTGCACGTCGATCTTCTGGACCACGACCCGGCAACAATTGCCTACACGCGGGCTCATCTGGCCGGCGCGTCCTGCCGCCATGTGGTGTGCAATGCTTTCGATATCATCAAGGGGCGAACACAGTTTGCCGAACACTGGTCCGGCAAGGCAGCCGGAGATTTCGTGCTCGAACACGGGCGGTATGATCTCATCTACAGCACAGGGCTCTATGACTACGTTGGTTCCTACCCGATGAATCCCTCGCGGGGCGTTACCGGCCTGACTGCGCGTCTGTTTGACATGATCAGGCCGGGTGGCCGGCTGATTGTCGGCAACTTCCTGACACCCGGTGAAGCCAATCCACACAAGCGCTCGCATCAATTCATGATGGAGGCTTATTCCGACTGGAAATTGATCTATCGATCTCGGGAGGAGGTCGCTGCTTTCGCCGATATGATTCCGATCGGGACATTCAAGGCCACTCTCCTCGATGAAACCATTTCAAGGGCCGCCGGTCCAAATTCTGTCCTCGGTTTTCTGGAAATCGAGAAGCTGTAAGCGAATGGTCCTCCGCATTGGAGATGATATCGCCGAGTGCACCCGGCGCGGCGGTATCGTGATTATGGCAGATATGTGCATTACGCCGCGCCGCGTGGTCGTCGGCGGTGGCGAGACGCGACGGCGTGCGCGATCCGCGCCATCGACACGCGCACGGGCGGCAACGCGAGGTTCCAGCAGCGGCACCCCTTCCCGGCGCAGGGCGGCAACCTTCATGGCCTCGTCTGCCGTCAACTCGACAATGCCCTGTGCCGCGTCCATCGAGAAGGCGCGCCGGCTGATGTCAGGGTTGAGACAGGGGCGGTCGATCAATCGCCATGCACGGCGGTTCAAGAGGCCGTAGGGCCATTTGTAGTTCCCCTCCTTGTCGAGGTCATGCTCGCCCCGTGGCAGGTCGAAGTCTAGCGACATCACGGGCTCGGTGGTCGGCTCCATGATCCCGAGGAGCTTGCCGCGATCATCCTCGGCTGTCTCCGCGCCCTTCGTGCCGACGAGCACCACGATGTCACCGGGCCGAAGCACCTCACGAGCGTTTCGTCGCCAGCCCTCGCTGCTGAACTGGAGCGGGCCGACAGGCGCACCGAAGCCCCACACCTTGGTCATGAAGGTGCGGCCCGCCATCAGGCGTCTCCGGCCTTCTGGTAGGGCGCGAAGAAGTCCCGGTCGATGGTGAGCGCCTTCGTCTCCCGCACGCCCAAGCCTTCCTCGATGAGGAGTTCAAGCAGGCGGTCGATGTCGACCAGCTCGATGGCGGTGGCGTTCTCCCGCGCCGCCTCTTCACGGGCGCTCTTGGTGAAGGTGCCGGTGGTCTGGACTTGCCCGGTTTTAGTGGAGAGCACCAACTGAGGAAGCAGGAGGTGTTTTATGAAAAACGGGAACAGGCCAACGCCGGAGTTTCGGCGTGAAGCGGTACGGCTGGCACTGACCAGCGGCCGGACGCGGCGGGAGATCTCGGCAGATCTGGGCATCGGGTTATCGACGCTGACGCGCTGGCTGAGCCATGAGCGCGATGTCGGAGAGCCGGGTGAGGCACCGGTCGATCTGCATGCCGAGTTGAAGCGGTTGCGGCGGGAGAATGCGGTTCTGAAGCAGGAGCGCGACATCTTAAAAAAAGCCGCGGCCTTCTTCGCGAAAGAGACAAGTCGATGACCTTCGGCTTCATCGAGGCGGAGAAGGCCAGCTTCCGATCAGCCGGATGTGTCGTGTTCTGGATGTCAGCCAGAGCGGTTTCTTCGCCTGGCAGGAACGTCCGGCCTGTCGCCGCCGGCAGCAGGATATGGTCTATCTGGCCCATATCCGCGCGGCTTTCGCGCTGTCGAACGGCACCTACGGGAGCCCGCGCATGCACCGCGATCTCGTCGATGAAGGGCATGAGATCGGGCGGCATCGCACGGCGCGGCTGATGCGCGAGAACCAGTTGATCGCGCGGCAAAAGCGGCGCTTCAAGCGCACGACGGACAGCGAGCATGCCTGGCCCGTCGCCCCGAACCTCGTGGCGCAGGACTTCACGGCGGACAGCCCGGACGGTAAGTGGGGCGCAGACATCTCCTACATCTGGACGGCAGAGGGTTGGCTCTATCTTGCCGTCATCATCGACCTCTTCTCCCGGCGCGTCGTCGGCTGGGCCACGAGTGATCGCCTGAAGCGCGACTTGGCCGTCGAAGCCCTGCGCCGTGCGCTGGTGGCTCGCAACCCTCCACCAAGGCTGGTCCATCACTCGGACCGCGGATCGCAATACTGCTCGGTGGATTACCAGGCCATGCTCCGAAAACGGGGCATCCAGATCTCGATGAGCGGGCGCGGAAACTGCTACGACAACTCCATGGTCGAGACCTTCTTCAAAACAATCAAGTCAGAGCTGATCTGGCCGATCGCATGGCAATCCCGCCAGCAGGCCGAAAACGCTGTCGCCAGATACATCGACGGGTTCTATAATCCCGTCAGGCGGCATTCATCGCTCGCCTTCCAGAGCCCCAACGCCTTCGAGCGAAAGGCACGGGAAGTGAGCTGAACGCTCTCCACAAATGCCGGGCAAGTCCAGAGTGACCGGAGTAACCTTCAGGGTCGATGCCGACGGCGGCAAGGCGCTCGCGGATGCCGCTGCGAGTGAAACACATGGTCATCGGTGCGGAAGCCGATGGCCTTCCCGTAGCGACTCCAGAACTTCGAGAAGTTCTTGGAGGGGGTGCCATCGTGGCCGAACTTGATCTCGGGGAACAGCCGCCCGCCTCTCTCAGCGCGGCGCACCACATCGAGGAAGCCGAGCTTGAGCAGGTCGTCGGCGACAGGCACCTTTCGGATCGCTGCCTTGTTCTTCATCCGCTTCATCTCGCCCGTGTTGGGGATCGGACCGGGCCGCACATCCATGAACCAGATGTCCCCTTGCTGCTGGACGTCGTCGGCCCCGAGCTGCACGACTTCGGCTAGACGCATGCCGCTGTAGAAGCCGACGATGGGCACCCAGAACCAGCCATCCTTGAACAGGTAGGGTCCTGGCTTTGTCCTGCGGCTCTCGCTGGCGCAGCCCGTGAAGAGAGGCGAGGTGAACATCAGCTTCAAGTCCGCATCGGAGTAGGGTTTGCGACCTTTCTCCGGGTCGCCCTGCGCCTTGGGGATAGTAATGGTGATGCTCGCGCCGGGTACCGTGGGGATATAGCCCTCCTTGGCAGCCCACTGGATCGGCAGCTTGAAGAAACGAAGCAACTTCACCTGAGTTGCTGGAGTGATGCAGGGAGCGCCTAACTTCCTATTCGCCTCCACTGCCTGCTGTGCGGCCATACCCGCGAAGGCTTCGTTTTTGTCGTAGTTCGCGGGCAGTCGGGAAATCAGGTCGCGCACCTTGCGCACATCTTCGGTCGTGATCTGCGTGACAGGTAGCGCTGGTTCGATCACCTCAGACCCCAGCCGGTAGGCGCGATCCAGTTCGAGCAACGTGCGCGGTGCAAGGTTCTCCCCCTGCCTCTGGGCGCGGTAGCGGCTGAACAACTCATCATAGGTGATCGCGTCGTCGGCAGCTTCCACAACCCCGCCACGGTGGATCACGACGCGGCTGCGCTTGCGCTCCTCGCCCGGTAGGGGTGGGAAGCCCAAAGCAGTCATGCCCTCGAAAACTGGGTCTGTGGTCCGCGTAGGTTCGCCTGTCAGTTCAGCGAGCAGCAGCTTGGCGTCCTGTATTTTGGCCCTCAGGACGAGGGCGCAGACATACTCGAATGTTTCAAGGTCGCCCTTCTCGGCGTCGGGGTTGTCAGGATACAGGATGTCGAGCACCTCGCGTTCGAGTGCCGGGGTGAAATCCCGATCTGCCAGGGTGTGGGTGAGATCGCGGATGCGCTTATGGAGATAGCCAACCTCTGCTTCCCGATCCCACGACCGCTTGTCTTTCGGCAAGGTGGCCGCCAACTCTTGTGAGCGGTCCAGACAGTCCTGAAGATGCTCCATGACGCGTCGCTCGACATGTTGGCGCGTCAGTTCTGGCATCCGTCTCACCTCCTCGAACAGGGCTTCTATAGTGTTGATTACCGCTGAGATTTGACCCGGCGTTTTCGTTGAGAAGTGACCCGGGTTGAATGTGTTTCCCGCGTTGTTTGCGGGTGGTCAAGCGATAGCTTTTTCCTTTCGGGTTTTCGGGGTTGCGGC